>JFBN01307285.1_pt1 | contig 155049 bp, 148 predicted proteins | sample 768741 | NCBI WGS metagenome assembly JFBN01 (sample SAMN01983846, study PRJNA193217) | chicken gut metagenome | biome: terrestrial biome; isolation source: ceca of Broiler chicken | host: Gallus gallus | place: United Kingdom: England | collected 2010-09-07
TACTAAATTGAGATAAAATTGATAAAATAAAAATATTAATTTGATTTGTGCAACAAAACTCCACTTTCTAAATGTGGAGTGTGTGGAAACTGATCAAAAAATGCCACTTTGGAAATTTTGTGCGTTTGCTTGAGAATCTCCAAATCTTTTGCCAAAGTGCTTGGATTGCAAGAAATATAAAGAATATTTTGGAATCTTTGCAAAAATCTACTCACTTCCTCACCCAACCCCGCTCTTGGAGGATCTACAAAAACCGATGAGAAATAATAATCTTGCAATCTAATCCCCTCCAATCGCCGAAATTCACGCACACCCTCTAATGCCTCTATGCACTCTTGAGCATTTAAACGAACGAATTTGATATTGTTTCTTTGGTTTTTTTCACACGCAAATTTGGCAGCTCTAATAGAGGTTTTGGAAATCTCTGTGGCAAGGACTTTGCGGAATTTTTCTGAAAAAGGTATCGTGAAATTCCCACAACCACAATACATTTCTAGCAAATCCTCATCACTTCTCTTGAGGCTATCCATAGCCCATTTTAGCATTTTTTCATTGACTTTTGGATTGGGTTGGCTAAAGGCTCCTTCATCATAACGATAAAAATAGCCTTTTTTGCCCACCTTCAATTCTTCAATCACAAAATCCTTATCCACTGCGATTTTTACTCCACGACTACGCCCAACCACTTCAAGTTTTATCCCTCGTTTTTCCAAAACTTCCTTAAAAACTCTTGCTATCTCTAGCCATTTATCATTAAGCTTCTTATGATAAATCAGTGTCAGCAAAATAGTATCCATTTGCGTGCTTAACGCCTCTATGGCAAAAAGCTTCTTTCTAAAATCTCCAAAAAAATCATCATTTAGCACTTCTTTTAAAACTTGCAAAAATGCCTGTAAATTATCCACCAAAATAGGACAATTTTGGATAGGGACAAACTGCCTACCTTTACGCATTGTATAAATGATTTTATTGTCTTTATGATAAATACCAAGCTCACATCTTGCCCTAAAAGATACTTCTTGACTTCCAAAAACCTCAAAATTCTGAAACCCAAGCATAGCACTTGCACAAGCAATTTTGGACTCTAAAGAATACTCTTCTAAAGCACTGCAACCACCACAAATACCGATATTTTCACAATTCACTAACGAAAACTCTCTACTAGATTCATTGTCAAAAGATTGAATCCATCAACCAAAATGAAAATTAAGATTTTAAAGGGCAATGAAATCATCGTAGGTGGCAACATCATCATACCCATTGCCATCAAAATAGAGCTAATCACCATATCAATTACCAAAAATGGCAAATAAAGCAAAAATCCTATTTGAAAGGCAGTTTTCATTTCACTAATGATGAATGCAGGCAATGCGATAGTAAAAGGCACTTCTTGTGCATTTTGCGGATTCTCCATTCCTCTAATGCGATAAAACAACGCCAAATCTTTTGGTCTTGTATTTCGAATCATAAAATCTTTAAAAGGCTGTGAAGCACGCACAAACGCTTCTTGATAGGAAATTTCCTTTGCTACATAAGGCTTAACTCCTTTTTCATAACCCTCTTTGACTACCGGCTCCATTATAAACATTGTCAAAATCAAAGCAAAAGATACCAAAAGTTGCGTTGGGGGAGATTGTTGAGTCCCCATTGCAGTCCGCAAAAATGAAAAAACAATCAAAATTCGCGCAAAACTAGTCGCCATCAAAACAAGAGAAGGGGCTAATACAAGCAATGTCAAAACAATGACAATATTCAAAATAGCTACCAAATCTCCCGGTTCATTTGGTGCGCTAAGTGTCAAATCAATGGTTGGTATAGTCGGACTTTGAGGCAACTCGGGAGGAGCTGCAAAAATAACCAAAGGCAAAAAAACTACAATCAATAAAAAACGCGATAACACTTAAATCCTTATTGTTCTATATTTTGAGAAATTGAAGAATTGCTTTTTTGCTCATAATTTTTCTGCTCAATTGTCTTATCCAAAATATTTTGGACTTTATGCAAATACCTATCATTTGGATAAAATCTAAATTCTACACGCCGATTCTGTGCTTTATTCTCTTCAGTTGTATTAGGAAGCACAAAGTTTGTCGCACCATTACCCAAAGAAGTTATTTTTTGTGGATTTACTCCATTTTCAATTAAAACCCTTGCAACGCCTAATGCACGCATAGCACTTAAGCCCAAATTATCTTGATATTTTTGGGTAGGGATAATTTGTGAATCATCTGTATAACCGATAACATCTAAATGAATGTTTGCTGGCATCTTTTGCAAAATCAAAGCCATTCTTTTTAGGAATAATTTTTCTTCTGCATTTTTTAATGTTGTTTCGTTTTTGTCAAAAAGCAATTTACCATTAAAACGCAAAATAAAACCCTTGCTCCCCTCATCAATAATAGTAGAAGGACCCAAAGAAACGCGGATATTTTCTTTGAAATCCATAATTTCGCTTTCAATCTTTTTGACTTCATTTGTTGTTTCAGGATCGGTTGTAATATCTGCTTGTTGCTGGATTCGATTATTGCTTTTTTCTATTTTGATTCCACCTGTCAATAAACTCAAACTCCCTCTTATGCTTCCCTCTGCTTCTACAAGCTTTTTAGAATCAAAAGTAACCATTGAAAGCAATAAAATAAAAAAAGTAAGAATAAGCGTAACCATATCCCCATAAGTCCCAAGCCACAATGGGACAACTTGCGGACAATCACAGGGAGGACATCTCTTTGCCATTCTTCTTAATCCAAGTTTTATTCAAATTGACTCACACGCTGACTAGGCGGTAAAAATGTCAATAATTTTGCTTCCAAAGCACGCGGATTATCCCCTGCTTGAATGGACATAATCCCTTCAATAATCATAAGTTTGACTAATGCCTCATCATTTGCACGCACATTTAAAATATTAGCAATAGGAGAACCTACAACATTTCCGATAAAAGAACCATACAATGTAGTAATCAAAGCAACCGCCATCGCAGGACCAATAGAGCCGGGATCGGACATATTTAAAAGCATCGCAACAAGACCAATCAAAGTCCCCAACATCCCATATGCACCAGCATAAGCAGCCCAAGTATCAAAAATACTTGCATTAGATTTATGTCGCTCCAATGTCCTATCCATATCTGTTTCAAGCAAATCTCTAATGCTATCGGGCTCTGCTCCATCAATTGCCATATTCAAGCCTCGTTTTAGAAACTCATTCTCTTCTTGATTAGATTGCTGCTCCAAAGATAAAATGCCATCGCGTCGTGCTTGTGTAGAATAATCAACAAGCTTTTTAATCAATGCAGGCACATCAAAAGTTTGAGGTTTGAATGCAATCGCAAAATATGTAAAAAATTTTTTCATATTTTCAAGTTTAAAAGCAATCAGCAAACTTGTAATAGAACCCCCAATTGTAATCATAACAGATGGAATGTCAATATAAGGACCAATCCCAACCCCAAGCATCATAGCAGAACCAATAAGTATAAATGAAAGACTCATACCAATGACAGTTCCTAAATCCATCGTTTCTCGTCCTTTAGAAAAAATATCATTCAAAACTTTATTTTAAAAATTTATTATTCTAAACTTTATTGTGTTAAAATCTCATTAAAATTTTTACAATATTATGGATATTTTTATGGAAAACAAACTTTCAATCGTTATTTTAGCTGCCGGAAAAGGCACTCGTATGCAATCTCAAACGCCAAAGGTTTTGCACCAAATTTGTGGCAAAGAAATGCTTTATTATAGTATCAAAGAATCTTTGAAACTAAGCGATGATGTGAGTGTGGTATTAGGATACAAAGCTCAAGAGATTCAAGGGGCAATGGAACAATACTTCCCTAATACATTGCATTTTATTTTGCAAGATTTAGAAAATTACCCCGGCACAGGCGGTGCATTAAAAAATTATCGCCCTAAATACAAAAAGGTTTTAGTTTTAAATGGAGATATGCCACTTATTCAAGCAGATGAATTAAAACATTTTCTTTCTTTAAATTCTGATATTATTATGAGTATTTTAGATTTGCCCAACACCAAAGGCTATGGTCGTGTTAAAATTCAAAATAACGAAGTTTTAGAAATTATCGAAGAAAAAGACGCCTCACAAGAGATTCTTTCTTTGAGCACGCTTAATGCTGGGGTATATTGCTTTAGAAGCGAAATTTTGGAAACTTACCTCCCAAAGCTCCAAAATCACAATGCCCAAAAAGAATACTATCTCACTGATATTATTGCATTAAGCAAAAAAGATTCAAAAAGTATCACGCCACTATTTGTAGAGTTAGAAAATTTTAAGGGCGTTAATGACAAAGCAGATTTGGCACACGCAGAAGAAATTATGGGTATGCGAATCAAAAAAGCTCTTATGCAACAAGGCGTAATAATGCACCTCCCACAAACTATTTATATCCAAGAGGGTGCAAAGTTTGTCGGAGAATGTATCTTAGAAAATGGGGTTAGCATTTATGGTGATTGTGAAATTATCAATTCCCATATCAAAGCCCATAGTGTCATTGAATCAAGCTATATTGAAAATAGCGATGTTGGTCCTTTGGCACATTTACGCCCAAAAAGCATACTCAAAAATACACATATTGGTAATTTTGTCGAAGTCAAAAAATCCACACTCAATGGAGTAAAAGCAGGGCATTTAAGCTATCTTGGAGATTGTGAGATTGATGAAGGAACTAATGTTGGTGCTGGTTTTATTACCTGCAATTACAATGGCAAAGAAAAATTTCAAACCAAAATAGGCAAAAATGTCTTTATCGGCAGCGATTCACAAGCAGTGGCTCCTATTGTGATTGAAGATGACTGCATTATAGGTGCAGGAAGCACAATAAGAGAGGATATCAAAAAAGGCTCTTTGTTTTTGACACAAGGCAAAAAAATTCACAAAGAAAACTTTTTTTATAAATTTTTCAATAAAAAAGCATAAAATTACACTCATTTTTTACTTAAGGAAACCTCTAATGGAAGTTAAACTTAATGGCAAACAGATTCAAACAGATTCTAAAAGCCTTTTGGAGCTTTTGCAAGAATACCATATCGAACAAAAAAGTGTCGCAGTTTCAATCAATCTTGAAATCATCAAACAAGATAAGTGGGATACTTATGAGCTTAAAAATGGCGATGTGATAGAATGTTTAACTTTTATGGGCGGTGGTTGATACTTAATTTCTCAAAAATTTATATTTGTTTAAGTTATTTTAAGGGAGTATCATGAAAATAAAAGTTGGAATCGTCGGAGTTAGCGGATATACAGGTTTGGAGCTTGTAAAAATCCTCATTAATCATCCCATATTTGAACTCAAATTACTTTGTGCCACAGAAAGCCACCCAAACATTGCCTCTTTGCACCCTGCCCTAAAAAATATCCTGCAAATGCCCATTATAGAAGCAAATATAGAAAAAATTGCCCAAGAATGCGAATTAGTTTTCCTAGCCCTACCCCACCAAAAGGCAATGGAATATGTCAAAACGCTTTACAAAAAAAATATCAAAATCGTAGATTTATCGGCTGACTATCGCCTTTCTTTTGAAAAATATGAAGAATCTTATTGCCAACACTTAGACAAAGAAAACCTCAAAAACGCAGTTTATGGACTCCCTGAATACAATCGCAATGCCATTGCTAATACAAATCTAGTCGCAAATCCGGGTTGTTACCCCACTGCTTCCTTGCTTGGAATCTTGCCCTTTGCTCAATATATAGATACCACCCAAACACTCTATATTGACGCAAAAAGCGGAGTTAGTGGCGCTGGGAAAAAACTCACGCAAACTTCTCATTATGTTACCATTAATGAAAATCTTTTTGCCTACTCGCCCATTAGCCACCGCCATACACCAGAAATTAGCGAACAAATCAAAAAAATTGGCAATATTCAAGTAAAAACAATCTTTGTGCCTCATCTCATTCCTATTACAAGAGGTATGCTAGTATCTATTTATGCAAAACTCAAAGAAAAAATCAATCCACTAGAGATACTAAACGAACATTATGCTAATGAATCATTTATTAGAATCCATCACAATTGCGTGCAAATCAAAAATGTCGTTGGCACACATTTTTGCGATATTTATGCCAAAAATGATGGAGAAGATTTATTCATATCTTCTAGTATCGATAATCTTTTGCGTGGTGCAAGCTCTCAAGCGGTTGCAAATGCTAACCTTATGTGTGGTTTAGATGAAAAACTCGGCTTACCTCTAATTGCTTATGTCCCCTAAATGCCACTAATAGAAATCAAAGAAAATGCAATATTTATTGCAGATTCACATCATCACTGCTACTATCGTAACACTTTAGAAGATTTTTTTGCCTCTCTTTTGGAAACTCCAAAAAGGCAAATTTTCCTTATGGGCGATATTTTTGACTTTCTAGTAGGTGAAGTCCCAAAAAGTGTTTATGAAAATAAAAAAACTTTGGAATTATTAGAAAAACTTTCTTTACAACATGAAATCCATTATTTTGAAGGCAATCATGATTTTTCTCTCAAAAACATTCCCTATCTTAGAAATATTCGCTGCTACCCTATTGAAATGCAACCTGTTTGTTTTTCTTTTAACCAAAAAAATGCTTACTTATCCCATGGGGATATTTTCTTAAGTTGGCATTACAACCTTTACACAAAAATCATTAGAAATCACAAAATTCTTTCTTTTTTGAATCGCTTTAGTCGTTTTTTATATCCAAAAATCTTGCAATACCTTCAAAATAAAAAAAATTTAACCTTCCATTATTCGGATGATTTTATCCAAAATCGGATTCAAAATTATAAGAATAAATACCCTATAACCGATAATTCCTACATCATAGAAGGACATTTTCATTTGGGCAAAACACAAAACATAGATTCAATTAATTACATAGGATTACCTCTTTTTGCTTGTAAAAAAAGCTATTTTATTGTAGAATTTTATAATTATTATTTATGCTTCAAATCAAAGGAGTTTTAGTGTCAAATCTCGAAAAAAACGATACTTTAAAGATTGGTACCAATGAAATGGAGTTAGTAGATTTTCGTATCTACAAGGTTGAAAAAGGTAAAATCTATGAAGGTATCTATGGCATCAATGTTGCCAAAGTAAATGAAATTATAAGACTTCCAGAACTCACAGAATTACCGGGAGTTCCTGATTATATTGAGGGTATTTTTGACTTAAGGGGAGTAGTGATTCCTGTTATTAACCTTGCAAAATGGATGAATGTCGAAACTCCCAAAAATAAAAAAATAAAACCTCGTGTTATCATCGCAGAATTTAACAACATTATGATTGGCTTTATTGTGCATGAAGCAAAACGCATCCGCAGAATCAATTGGAAAGATATCGAACCAGCACACTTTAGTTCTTCTGTTTCCTCTAATTTAGACAAAAGCCGAATTACTGGTGTAACAAGAATTGAAGGTGATCAAGTTTTATTAATCTTAGATTTAGAAAGCATTGTTCAAGATTTAGGATTCTATCACCCTGAAGTCAATTCTGAACACACTTATGAAAAATTCGAAGGATTAGCCCTAATTTTAGATGATAGCTCTATTGCTAGAAAAATTCTTAAAGAGTTTTTAGAAAAAATGGGGTTTGATGTTGCAGAAGCAAATGATGGGGAAGATGGATTACGCAAGCTTGATAAACTTTATGAAAATTATGGTGAAACTCTTGGTAAGCAGCTCAAAATCATCATTTCTGATGTTGAAATGCCCCAAATGGATGGTTTTCATTTTGCGGCAAAAGTCAAGGAAGACCCAAGATTTTCCAAGATTCCTATCATTTTTAGCTCTTCTATTAGCGACAAATTTAGTGAAAGTCGTGGAAAAGAGGCGGGAGCTGAATCTTATCTTGTTAAATTTGATGGAAATAAATTCCACGAAGAAGTTTCCCGTGTTGTCAATAAATACAACCAAGAATTAGAAAACGCTTAATTTAATACCAAGAAAAAGGATTAACAATGGATGAAATGCAAGAAATATTAGAAGACTTTTTGATTGAAGCCTTTGAAATGATAGAACAATTAGACCAAGATTTAGTGGAATTAGAAAATAGACCAGAAGATTTAGAATTACTCAATAGAATCTTTAGAGTAGCACACACCATCAAAGGTTCAGGCTCATTTTTGAATTTTTCTGTTTTAACACATCTAACACACCATATGGAAGATGTTCTCAATAAAGCAAGACATGGTGAATTGACAATCACTCCGGATATTATGGATGTCGTATTAGAATCAATTGACTTTATGAAAAAACTTCTCAACGCCATTAGAGATACAGGCACTGATGCTAATACAGGATTAGATTCTGATATTGCTAATGTTGTCGCACGATTAGATGCAATCTCAAAGGGAGAATCGCCTCAAGATATACCAGCTTCACAAGAATCTTCTACAACCCAAGAAGCTCCTCAATCTCAAGCTCCACAAGAAGCGTCCAACAATACACAAGAGGAAGTGGATTATTCTAATATGTCCCCAGAAGAAGTTGAAAAAGAAATTGAAAGACTACTCAATCAACGCCAAGAAGAAGATAAGAAAAAAAGAGAAGAAAAACGCGCTAAAGGCGAATTGCAGGATATTCAAGCTCCAAGCGAAATAGAGCAAACTCCTAATGCTACACCAGCAGCCAAAGCTCCAGAATCCCAAAAACAACCAGAAGTTAATGCAACTCCAGCAAAACAAACCGAAGCAAAACCGCAAATTAAACCACGCCAAGAAGAAAACAAAACTCTTGCCACTTCTGTGGAACAAACTATCAGGGTAGATGTCAAAAGATTAGATAGCCTTATGAATCTCATTGGAGAGCTTGTTTTGGGCAAAAACCGCCTCATAAAAATTTATAATGATGTAGAAGAGCGTTATGAAGGCGAGAAGTTTTTAGAAGAACTCAATCAAGTAGTTGCCTCTGTGTCAATGGTTACTACTGATATTCAACTTGCTGTTATGAAAACAAGAATGTTACCAATCGGTAGAGTTTTCAATAAATTCCCAAGAATGGTGCGTGACCTCTCAAGAGAATTAGGAAAAAATATTGAACTTGTTATTAGCGGTGAGGAAACAGAGCTTGATAAATCTATCGTTGAAGAGATAGGGGATCCATTAGTGCATTTAATACGCAATGCTTGTGACCATGGTATTGAATCCAAAGAAGAAAGAATAGCTGCTGGCAAAAAAGAACAAGGGACAGTAGAGCTTAAGGCTTACAATGAGGGCAATCATATCGTAGTTGAGATTACAGATGATGGTAAAGGAATGGATCCTGCTACTTTGAAAGCCAAAGCCATAGAAAAAGGTATCATTGGAGAGAGAGAAGCAGACACTATGACAGATAGAGAGGCTTATTCACTTATTTTTAAAGCTGGTTTTTCTACTGCAAAAGTTGTTACAAATGTTAGCGGACGCGGTGTTGGAATGGATGTCGTTAAAACCAATATTGAAAAACTCAATGGAATTATTGATGTGGATAGCACCTATGGGGAAGGCACCACACTCAAACTAAAAATCCCATTAACGCTTGCTATCATTCAATCTCTACTTGTTGGCGTTCAAGAAGAATATTATGCTATCCCTCTTGCTTCTGTTATTGAAACTGTGCGAATCTCTCAAGATGAAATTTATACAGTAGAAAACAAAAGCGTATTACGCCTAAGAAATGAAGTCTTGCCTCTCGTGCGTCTAGCAGATATTTTTGGGGTTGATTCTGTGTTTGATAACTCCGAGCAAGCCTATGTTGTCGTAATTGGATTAGCAGAAAACAAAATAGGTGTAATTGTTGATTTTCTCATCGGTCAAGAAGAAGTTGTTATCAAATCGCTTGGTTCTTATCTCAAAGGCACAGAAGGGATTGCTGGAGCCACAATACGCGGCGATGGTAGAGTAACATTGATCGTAGATATTGCCGCTATGATGCAAATGGCAAAACAAGTTAAAGTAAGCGTTACTAAACTTGCTCAAGAAAATGAAAAGAAAAAAGAAAAAAATTCTCCAAGCGATTACAATGTTTTAATTGTAGATGATTCTATGACAGATAGAGCCATTATGAAAAAATCTCTCAAACCTTTGGGAATTAGCGTTAGCGAAGCCACTAACGGAATGGAAGCATTAGATATTGTCAAAAATGGCGATAAAGCCTTTGATGCAATATTAATTGATATTGAAATGCCAAAAATGGACGGATATACTTTAGCAGGAGAAATCAGAAAGTATGCAAAATTCAAAAACTTGCCACTCATTGCCGTTACAAGTAGAACAAGCAAAACCGACAGAATGCGTGGGGTAGAATCAGGAATGACAGAATACATTACCAAACCCTACTCACCTGAATATCTTATGAATGTCGTCAAAAGAAATATTAATTTAACAATGGAGGTAACAGAATAATGAGCAACCAATTGCGTGATGTTTTACAAAAACAACAAGAACAAAAAAAACCAAATACAGAAACTGAAAATATCATTCAACTTGTCGCTTTTGTGGTGGGTTCAGAAGAGTTTGCAGTGCCAATTTTAAGCATTCAAGAAATCATCAAGCCACTAGAATACACAAGAGTACCGGGCGTACCAAACTATGTCCTAGGTGTCTTTAATATGCGTGGCTGGGTTGTTCCGCTTATTAACCTTCGTTTAAAGTTTGGATTACCCTATGAAAAACCAACAGAAGATACACGCTATATCGTAATCAAAAATCAAGAAGAGCGTGCTGGCTTCATCATTGACAGATTAACAGAAGCAGTAAGAATCAAAGAATCAGATATTGACCCAACACCCGAAACGATTAGCCAAGATGAAAATCTTATCTATGGTGTAGGCAAAAGAGATGATAGGCTAATCACGATTTTGCGTCCAGAGGAACTACTTAAACGCACTTTCTAATCTTAGAGCAAGGATTCTTTTCTTGCTCTTATTTTTTTATTCTTTCCAAAATACAATCTACCATTTGCCCTGTTGCACCTATATGCGTTTCCCTTTGCAATTCCCTACTCATTTTTGATAAAGTTCTTTGAGTGAGTAACTCCAAAATATTCCACAATACATCACAATACAGATCTTTTTCTTCACATAAAAATCCCAATTCTTTATCCTCCAAAAACTTTGCATTAAAATATTGATGATTGCCAGCAGCATAAGGATAAGGCACAAAAAGCGTTACTATTCCATTAGCACACAATTCCCATAATGAACTAGCACCTGCCCTAGAAACCGCAAAATCACAAGCCTCAAAAATCTTTGGCATATTCTTGCTAAAATCAAAAAGAAGCACATCAAAATCACCTTTTAAATCTTCCATTGTTTCTAAAATCTTAATTTTTAGAGGCATTTTATGGTATTCCTCCAAAACTCTTTGGAAATCATTTTTTCCACACTGATGAAAAATTTTAATACCTCTCTTTTGCAAATCCATCGCCATACTCAAAGCAAAATTATTAATTGCTCTAGCCCCTTGAGATCCGCCGATAAACAAAATTTTATCAACTCTCTCTCTAACCCTTGAATATTCAAAAAATTCTTTTCTCACAGGATAAAATTTAATAGGTGAAGTCTCCAAATAAGAAGAAAAAAACACCGCAGCATACGGCTTTAAAAGATTGTTTAATCTCCCAATTCTAGCATTTTGCTCATGAATAATAAGGGGCAATCTCAAAAATACTGCACCAAAAGCAGCAGGTGCCGCAGAATAGCCACCCACAGAGAGGACAAAATCTACCTTTTCTTGTTTTAAAATTTTCAATGCCTCTATAAAAGCCTTAAAATGTTGAAATAACGAACTAATTTTGCCCAATATTCTTTGATTAACCACCCCTTTTGTTTGCAAAAAATACTTCTTTGCAAATCGATTATCATCTCCAAAATAAACCCTATCTTGTCCCCCCATAGAACCAACAAAAATACATTCATAGCCTCTCTTATCAAACTCTTCTAAAAACGCTTTTGCAACGCTCAAATGCCCACCCGTGCCACCACCTGTAATCACAACTTTCATTTACTATTTCCTATTGAAAAAATCTCAAAATTTTAACATAGCATTGAATATTTTAAATGAATTAATGTATCATTTTTGAAATTTTTTACAACAAAGTTAAATAAAATAATACTTTTTTGCAAAAATTGACCAAAAAAGTGCTATGATAAACAACAAGATTCAAGAATCCAAATTCTAAGGACAAATCAATGGATAATATGGAAAATGTTTTTGATATTAAATCTTTAACAATGACAGTATTAATGACGCCTGCTATGGCAAATTTCAAAGGAAGAGTGCATGGGGGAGATTTATTAAAGCTCCTAGACCAAGTCGCCTATGCTTGCGCCTCAAGATATTGCGGAAAATATGTAGTTACCCTCTCTGTTGATAGTGTAACCTTTAAATACCCCATTGAAGTTGGAAGTTTGGTAACCTTTTTAGCCTCCGTTAATTACACAGGAACTAGCTCTCTTGAAGTAGGCATAAAAGTCATTGCAGAAAACATTCACAAAAGAATTGTAACTCACACTAATAGTGCTTATTTCACTATGGTATGCGTAGATGAAAATGGCAAACCAACTTCCGCCCCAAAACTAGAACCCAAAACTGAAGCAGAAATTAGACGCTACAACAACGCAATGAAGCGAAAGCAAGCAAGAATCGAGCTCTCCAAAAAGAAATAAATATGTTATAATTCCTCTTTTGGAGGAATAATGCCAAGCAAACAAGAAGAAATTGAAGCTATTAAGCTAAACATTATCAAATACCACTTAAGCAATTTCTGCAAACACAATTCACGCACATTAGGCTTATTATTTAAAGCCCTTATTCAATCTGAAAAAACAAATCACATCCAAAAGACAGCAAACCACGCTACACCACCTAGCACAAAAACTTCCCCTAAATCCTCCACCAAAAAAGCTCAAACAAATCAAAATATCCCCAACAAAACTGATACAATACGCTTAGAAGAGCTTAAATTAGATATACCTACACCCAAACCCCCATTAAATATAGAAGGCTAATAAATGCAAAGATTCCACATTGTTTTACACCAACCAAGAATCCCTCAAAATACCGGAAACATAGGACGATTATGCTTTGCTAGCAACAGCATATTACACCTTATTTATCCATTAGGATTCCACCTAACCCAAAAAGAACTCAAACGCGCAGGAATGGATTATTGGCAACATTTAGAAGTATATGAATGGGAAAATCTAGAATCCTTTATGTCTTCCTCTTTATTAAATCTTCCCCATTTTTATCTCACTACAAAAACCCAAAAGCCTTACTATAATGCCAACTTATCCAAAGGTGCTTATCTCCATTTTGGACGCGAAGATGCAGGATTAGATACAAAGATACTTCAAGCCAAACAACAAGACTGCTATACAATCCCCATGCAAAATAATGCAAGAAGCTTAAATCTCGCAACAAGTGTTGGCATTGTGCTTTATGAAGGAATTAGACAAAGGGATTTTATTCCATTACAAGACGCATAAGCAACATTTCATTCCCTCTAATCATCTCCACTTGCTCACTTTTGCATAGCGGGCATTGAGTGTAACAAATCTCTACAATTTTGCTCTCTTGCTTGCAATTTTTACAAAAAATTTCTACCTCCACCTCTTCTATAAAAAGTTCTGCATTTTGACAGATTTCACCGACTTTAAATTCCTCAAAAGCCCTTTTAAATAAACTTGCATTAACTCCGCTACGCCTCCCAATTTGCACATACACTTCCATAATCTTGCTAGCCCCATTTTCTCTTGCAACCTGCCTACAATTTTCCAACAAAGATGACACAATAGAAAATTCATGCATTTTAAACCTCATTAAAAACTTGCTTAGAATTCAAAATTTAAAAATAAATTTTAGCTTGATAAGTGTAAAATAATGCTTTTATTTAAAAATAACTATCTATTAAGGCATTCTAGAATGAGGCATTTTCTTACATTAGCAGATTTTAGCAAAGAAGAAATTTTAGAGATTCTACAAATTGCTGCAACACTCAAAAAAGATTTAAAAGCAGGGAAAACAAGCAATCTTTTAGAAAAAAAGACTCTTGGAATGATTTTTGAAAAAAACTCTACAAGAACTCGAGTAAGCTTTGAAACAGGGATTTATCAACTAGGGGGACAAGGCATATTTCTCTCTAGCAATGACACACAACTTGGCAGAGGAGAGCCTATCAAAGATACTGCTAGAGTGCTTTCTTCTATGGTAGATTTAATTATGATGCGCACACACGAACATTCAAGGTTAGAAGAATTTGCACATTATTCTAAAATCCCTGTTATTAATGGTTTAAGTGATAGCTTTCACCCTATGCAACTTCTAGCAGATTATCTCACTATGCAAGAATGCCAAAAAGATCAAAACCCCATTGTTGCTTACATTGGTGATGGCAATAATATGGCACACTCTTGGCTTATGCTTGCTGCAAAACTTGGCTTTGAACTTAGAATCGCCTCGCCAAAAGGATACGAAGTTTGTCAAAAAATTTTCCAAAAAGCTCAAGAATTTGCTAAAATTTCAGGAGCAAAGCTAATTTTGACACAAAACCCTCAAGAAGCTGTTTTAAATGCCGATGTTATCACAACAGACACTTGGGCTTCAATGGGACAAGAGAGAGAAAAAGAAACAAGAAAAAAAGCATTTGAAGGCTATTGTGTAGATAAAAATCTAATGAATCTATCCAAAAAAGATTCTATCTTTTTGCATTGTTTGCCAGCATACCGCGGACAAGAAGTCAGTGAAGAAGTATTAGAATCTACACAAAGCAAAATTTTTTTAGAAGCAGAAAATCGCTTACACGCACAAAAAGGAGTTATGGTTTGGCTACACCAAAACCGCTAATTAATCATACCAAACAAGATAATCTTGAAATTCTCAAACAAGCTATTATTGAAGCAAAAAATAATACAATCACACTTCCAACGCCTTTAGATAAAATCATCGATGAAGAATCTTTGCCTTATTGTTTCAAAGATTCAAATAATGAAGAATATTATCTACTCCCATCTCATATCATCAAAACACTCTTAGAATCTGCCAAAAAACTTCAAAGAGATAAATATCTTTTTCAACTAGAGCAAGAAATTCACAAAAATATGCCCATTGATTTTGAAGATGTATGGTGTATTGCCATAAAAGAAATAGGCAAAAATTTCCAAAAAGATCCCAAGCGTCTTATTAAAAATATCCGAAAACGCTATCCTTATTTGTTTATAGATTTTCAAAACTTTAACCCACTTCAAAATCCTTTATAACTCCAAGGAATCTTTTATGCAAGAAATAGATTTTAAAAAATTCGCAAAATTCTCCAAACCCGGACCACGTTATACAAGCTATCCAACCGCTATTGAGTTTAGTGAAGCCTACACCTATGATTCTTATATTAATGATTTACAAAATGACACAAGCCCACTTTCTTTGTATATACATTTGCCTTTTTGTCGAAGTGCTTGCTACTTTTGTGGTTGCAATGTCATTTATACCAGCAAAGAAGAAAATAAAACTTTATATTTAGAATATCTCAAAAAAGAATTAGAGATTTTAAAAAACACTTTAAATTGCAATAAAGAAGTCTATCAACTCCATTTTGGTGGTGGAACGCCGACCTTTTTTAATGCCAAAGAGCTTGAGATTCTAATTACAATGCTTAAAAACACTTTCCCAAACTTTGATAAAGAAGCAGAAATTGCCTGTGAAATTGATCCGCGATTTTTCACCAAAGAGCAAATGGAAGTTTTAAAAAATGGCGGTTTTAATCGCTTGAGTTTTGGGATTCAAGACTTCAATCCTAAAGTCCAAGAGGCTATCCATAGGATTCAACCTTTTGAACTTGTAGAAAGTGCTATATCCACTGCTAGAGAATACGGAATCACTTCAATTAATTTTGATTTAATCTATGGGCTTCCTTATCAAACTTTAAAATCTTTTCAAGAAACACTCAAACAATGCCTAAACCTCAATCCAGACCGCTTTGCCATTTTTAATTACGCTCATGTGCCTTGGATTAAGAAAACTATGCGAAAAATTGATGAAACCACCCTGCCAACCCCAGAAGAAAAGCTTAATATTCTAAAAACCACCATCCACACCTTACAATCCTATGGCTACAAAATGATTGGAATGGATCATTTTGCAAAATCTAATGATGAACTCTTTAAATCCATACAAAAAGGGCAATTAAGACGAAATTTTCAAGGATACAGCACCAAAGGCGGAACGCAAACTATCGGCATAGGCTTAACCTCTATTGGAGAAGGGGTAGATTATTATGCACAAAACTATAAAGATTTACCCTCTTATCAAAATGCCATAGACAAAGGCGTTTTACCCTTTTTCAAAGGAATTAAACTAAGCCTTGATGATAAAATCAGAAAAGCAGTTATTATGCAGCTAATGAGCAATTTTCAATTAAATTTCAAAAATATCGAAGAGCAATTTAATATTTCTTTTGAAGATTATTTTAGAGATTCCCTAAAAGAACTCGAGATTTTTGAACAAGAAGATTTAATTACACTCTCAAAAGAAGGTATTAAAGTCAGTCAAACAGGCACTTTACTCATTCGCAATATTGCTATGGCATTTGATTCCTATCTCAAAAAAATTAATCCCACTCAAAATGTTTTTAGCAAAACAATTTAAGGTTGAAAATGGCACATTTTGAAAACTACAATTATCTTCAAACAAGTGATGCTTGCGTCAAATGCGGGAAATGTCTCCCAGATTGCACAATCTTCAACATCAATGGCGATGAAGCTACATCTCCACGGGGTTTTATTGACTTACTAGGCGCCTACCAAAGAAAAGAAATAGAACTCGATAAAAATGCAAAAGAAATTTTTGAAAAATGCTTTTTATGCACCACTTGTGTAAATGTTTGTCCAAATTCACTTCCAACAGATACACTCATTGAAAATATACGCTATGAACTTGCACAAAAATATGGGATTACTTGGTTTAAAAGACTCTTTTTCTTTCTCTTAAAACACAGAAAAATTATGGATTTAAGCATGAAAATGGGCTCTCTTTTTGCACCTTTGTTGTTTAAAAAAACCAGTGATAAGTCTTCTATTAAGCCCCGTTTTAAACTGCCTTTTATTCACAATAGAATCTTTGGTGCAATCCAGTCAAAAAGCTTCCTAAACTCCCATAAAGAATATCTCATCTACAATAATAAGCCCCAAAAAGTCGCTATTTTTATTGGCTGTCTAAGCAATTATAATTATAAAAATGTGGGGGAATCTTTAATTTTTATTTTAGAAAAACTCGGGATTAACACTATGATACCCAAAAAACAAAAATGCTGTGGTGCTCCTGCATATTTCACGGGTGATTTTGAAAGCGTCAATCATCTCATCATAGAAAATATAGAATACTTTGAAAGCTTTATAGATGAAGTAGATGCGATTTTAGTGCCAGAGGCTACTTGTGCTGCAATGATTTTGGAAGATTGGGAAAAATTTATGGCAAAAAACCCCGCTTATCAAGAAAGAATCAAAAAACTCTTACCCAAAATTTATATGGCAACTCAATGGCTAAGCAACCACACAAATCTCAAAGAAAAACTCTCCTCTTTGCCATTTAACACCAAAGATACTTTCACCTATCATGATCCTTGCCACGCTAGAAAAGTGCTTAATATTTGGAAAGAGCCTCGCGAACTTCTTAATCAAAATTATTCCCTCATTGAAATGGAAGATTCAAATGCCTGCTGTGGATTTGGCGGAGTTACCATGCAAACCGAACGCTTTAACCTTGCTAGCAAAGTGGGACAAAAAAAGGCACAGATGATTGGCAAAACACAAGCAAAATATGTTGTAGCCGAGTGTAGTGCTTGTCGTATGCAACTTAGCAACGCCCTTCATCAAGAAAATATTAATACCACTTTTATACATCCATTAGAATTAATTTGCAAAGCCCTAAAAAATGATACTATGCAAATTTAGCTAAAATTAATGCTATATATTTTATAATCTTGCAATTTTAATTTATAAATCATTTTAAAAAGGAATTATTATGATTGGAAAAAATCTATCACTTAAGAATCAATTATTTATTGGTTTTGGTATCATCTTAGCATTTATCATTATAATTGCTATTACAGGTTATATAAAAATTAAATTTGTCAATGATACGCTCACAGAAATCAGCGAAATCAATTCAGTCAAACAACGCTATGCGATTAATTTTAGAGGTAGTGTGCATGATAGAGCCATTGCAATAAGAGATATTATCCTACTTAATGACCCAAAAGATCTAGAAAATACTCTCAAAGAAATTAAAAACCTAGAAGATTTCTACCAAGATTCCGCAATAAAAATGGATGATATTTTTAAAAATCCAAATATGGTAGATTCTAAAGATAAAGAAATTCTAACACGCATTAAAGGGGTAGAACAATCTACTATGCCTTTAATCCTCAATATCATCGAACTCAAAGCTCAAGGGAATACTCCACAAGCAGAAGCTTTATTACTTAGCAAAGCAAGAAGTGCATTTGTAAATTGGCTTGATGTTATCAATGAATTTATCGACCATCAAGAAGCCAAAAATCAATCTCTCACTAATGTAGCAAGACAAGAGATTCAAAACTATCTTGATATTACAATTTGGTTAGCTGGAATCGCCTTTGTCATCGCTATTTTTATCGCTTCTTACATTACTCGCTTAATCATCTCTTCGCTTGGAGGCGAACCCAAAGAAGCTGTAAAAGTCGTCTTGAGTATTGCTAATGGAAATCTAAATACCCCTATTCAAACAAATTTTAAAGATAGTATGTTAGCCTCTGTAGAACAAATGCAAATCAAACTTAAAGAAATCGTTTCTGAAGTTGTGCATTCTTCAAAAGAACTCAATGAACACGCTAATGAAGTTGCAAAAAGCTCAGAAGAAGCCAAAGTATCTTCTTACCAACAGCTTAGCAAATCAGAAGATTCTGTGAAAAAAATCCAACAAGTCGTTGATGCAGTCAATCATGTTTCCAAAATCGCAAAACAAACAGAAGAAAACTCCGAATACACAACAACCCTTTCTAATAAAGGGATTGATGCTATGAAGACCACAATCAATGAGATAGAAAAAATCACACAAACCGTTTCTTCCTCATCAGAGCATATTCGAATGCTTGAAAAACATTCTCAAGAAATTAGTGGCAGTGCAGAACTCATCAAAGAAATTACAGACCAAACCAATCTACTTGCCCTAAATGCCGCTATTGAAGCAGCAAGAGCAGGTGAAGCGGGTAGAGGCTTTGCAGTTGTTGCAGATGAAATAAGAAAACTTGCAGAACGCACAGGTGTTGCGACTTCAGAAATTGCACGCATGATTGAAGTAATCCAAAACGAAACACAAACTGCCGTAGAAGCCATCCAAACTGCAGTCCCTCAAGTAGAAAAAGGAATGCAACTTGCCAATGAAGCTAGTGAGATACTTGACCAAATCAATTCCCAAGCAACCGATTCACTTAATAAAGCAAAAGAAGTAACCGATGCAGCACAAAATCAAGTAGAAAATATGGAAACACTAGCTAATGAACTTCAAGATATTTCAACAACATCAAGACACACCGCAAATTCTATGGAAAACAATACAGAATCTGCAAAAACACTCAAAGAGATTTCATCTATCCTAACCAATCACATTGAACATTTTAAAATTTAATAAATACCCTTTTATAAGGGTATTCAAAAGCTTTTATAGTATAATTTGATATTTTTTAATGGAAGGTAAAATTTGACTCATTGTGTTGCTTTAATATTGCTAGGCGCTGGAGATAGCAATCGCTTTAAAAAATATAAAGTCCCCAAAAAACAATGGTTGCGAGTTGGAGATATTCCTCTTTGGCTTAAAGTTGCACAAGAAGTTAGCAATTATTATCCTTTCTCTAAACTCATCTTGAGTGCTAAAGAAGAAGAATTGCAATATATGCAAAAATATCTTGATTCCTTGGAGTTAAACTTTATTCTCACAAAGGGTGGTAGCACAAGGCAAGAATCCCTCCAAAATGCGTTAATGGAAGTCAAAGAAGAATATGTTTTGGTTAGTGATATTGCGCGTTGCAACACCCCACAAAAAGTATTCCAAAATATCTTAGAACAAATAAAAAATTTTGATTGTGTAGTGCCTTTTTTAAATATTCCAGATACCATTGCTTATGCAGACGACAAAACATTGCAATATCTCAAAAGGGAAAATCTCAAAATTATTCAAACTCCACAGCTTAGCAAAACAAATATCCTCAAACAAGCCCTACAAAAAGGCAATTTTACCGATGAAAGCAGTGCAATTTCAAATTTTGGTGGCAGCATTGGTTTTGTTCAAGGATCCCCTAAGGCAAGAAAAATCACTTTTATTGATGATTTAGATTCTATGCAATTACCTCCACCTAGCACAAAAACCATCATCGGAAATGGTAGCGATATTCATGCTCTAAAAAGCGGAAATGGCATTATTTTGGGTGGCATTAGCATTCCATGTGATTTTGAACTTATCGCACATAGCGATGGGGATGTCTGTTTGCATGCTATTAGCGATGCTATTTTGGGTGGCATTGGTGCTGGTGATATTGGTGAGTGGTTCCCTGATAATAATAATGCTTACAAAAATGCAGATTCTGCACTATTGCTAAAAAAAATTGTTGATTTTAGCATTAATGTGGGTTATCAAATCACACAAGCGGATATTACTATTTTTGCCCAAAAACCAAAACTTTCGCCCTATAAAAATGCTATGGAAAAGCGAATCTCAGAAATTTTAGAAATCCCACTTTTTTCTGTCAATGTAAAAGCCACAACAACAGAGCATTTGGGATTTATTGGGAGAGGAGAAGGGATTATGGTGCAAGCAACTCTCACTCTAACATATTTTGATTGGAAAAACTATCACTTCAAATAAGGGGTTTTATGGAAATTTTAATTATAGAAAATGAAATCTATTTGGCTCAAAGCATTTCTTCCAAACTAAGCCATTTTGGCTTTAACTGCGAGATTATACCTAGTATGCAAGAAGCTTTAGAATACGATAATGCGGATATAATTTTATTATCCACTAATATTTCTGGACAAAATTTTTATCCTTTAATTGAAAAGTTCAAAAATTCAATTATTATCTTGATGATTCCCTATATCAATGATGAAACCGTAACGCGTCCTTTGCAAGCTGGTGCAAGCGACTATATTGTTAAGCCTTTTATGATTGATGAATTGATTAGAAAAATCAAACAACACACGATTTTTAAACAAACCCAAAAAGAAATTGCATTTTATAGAGATTATTTTTGCAATTCTTTACTTACTCCCTCATACCAAATCAATACAAAAATTTCCTTTCCTCTTATTATCAAAAGCATATCCCAAAAAGCCATTGATATGTGTGTGGTAAATTACACAATCCACAAAAAATTGCAAATCAACTTCATATCGCTTTACAAAAACAAAAATTATCAAGAATCCCTCAAACATTTACCCAAACAACAATTAACTTACATCATTGGCTTTGAAATACTCCAAAAATCAGAAAAAGAAGAATGTATCAAAATGCTCAAAAACACTCCTGCAATACTCTCTTGTCTAGGCGGAGAAACCGATGATTTTTCAAATGTCTATGAGCTCCAAGTGCAAGAAATTTCACAAGGTTTTCAAGATATTTTAAGTATTGATGAATATGTCAAAACAATGATATTAAAATTTGAAAACAAATATCCAGATACCGAACTTAGCAAGAAACTAGGAATGTCAAGAAAAAGTTTATGGGAAAAAAGAAAAAAATATGGAATCACAAAGAAAAAATAAATCCTTATTCATTGACAAAGAAGCTCTCTTTGCATTAATGCTGTGTAAAGAGGGATTGCTCTATCCGCTTACCCATCTTATGAATCAGCAAGAAATGGAAGAGGTAGATAAAAATGGTTTATACAATTCCCAAACCTTTCCTTTTTCCTTCATCCTTGCACCCTCTGGAAAACGCAATCAAGAAGTTATTCAAAATCTCAAAAAAGGCGAAGTCGTTGATCTTGTTTATAATTATGAAATCTGTGGGCAGCTTATTACTGATTCAATCTTCCCTATTGACAAAAAACAGCGACTTTTTAAAATTATGAGTGGAGATATCTATTCTCAAAAAGCAAAAAACATTTATAATAGGCTTGGAAATTTTGCTATATGCGGAGATTACACCCTCTATATCAAAGATAATTTATTTGCCGATAGAATCTCCAAAGAAAAAATTCTACATGCCAAAAAAAATCTCCAAACACAAAATGCTACTTCCATAGTCCTAGATGCTTCGCCTGTAACTAGAATCCACGAGCGTATCTTCCGCCTAATTTTAGAAGAAGATACCCTGCTTGTTTTATTGCTACTACGCAAGCAAAATGAAGATATACTTAGCTTTGAGATTAGAAAGCAATGCTTGGAATACATTATTGAAAACTTTTTGCCAAAAAATAGAATTATCATTTTCCCTCTTGATGACATTTATCTTTTTGCAGGAGCACACGGCATTTTACTTGATGCTATTTTGTCTCAAAATTTAGGTTGCAATAAAATGGTAATTGGAGAAACTTACCCCAACCTTGCCATTTATTATGACAAGCAAAAAATCTACTCCATTTTTGACACCACAAAAGATATTAAAATCAAAATTCAACTTTTAAGTGAATTTGTTTATTGTCAGCAATGTAGCACTATTGTTAGCATCAAAACTTGCCCTCATGGCAAACATCATCACATCAATTATCACTCAAGATTCATTCAAGGCATCTTGCAATCTGGTTTAATTCCACCGACAATTTTAGTTAGGAAAGAAATTTCTGCAAAAATCCTTTCTCATCTTTTTCCCAACCGCTTTAACACACTCATCAAACAATTTGGGACAATGTTTGCAGAAAGTGGGATTATCAGCGAACAAAGCGAAGAAGATTTTTATATCAAGCTTGCAAATCTCTATAAAACACATTCATTAAATTAGGATTCTTATGAAAAACAAAAATTTCTTTTTAGATTTTAAAGGCACAAAAGATTTTATCCAAAAAATGTATTTAACACTCTTTTTTAGCGGCTTAAGCCCAAAAGCACCGGGGACAATTGGAACCATTGTAGCACTTCCATTTGGGTGGGTAATTTCTTATTATATTGCCCCAAGCACACTTCTTTTGCTAGCGCTTCTACTAGGGGCAATTGGGATAAAGATTATCGATAATTACGAAAAACAAGGCTTATCGCACGATAGAAAAGAAATCGTTATTGATGAGCTTGCTGGCGTTTGGATTAGCATTGCTATGATTGGTCATAGTTTATTTGCCCTATTTCTCTCTTTTATTCTATTTAGAATCTTTGATATTTGGAAGCCCTCTATCATCCATCGAGTAGATAAAAATGTAAAAGGTGGTTTGGGGGTTATTGGCGATGATTTGTTGGCTGGTTTTTTTGCTGGGATATTAGGCTTGATTATCCTAAAAGCTCTTTATTATTTCCCTTCTTTGTATTCGTTTTTAAATATTTGATTTTTTGGGACAATTAAAAATAAAATTGCCTCCAAAATTATAAAACACACAACAAACAATAAAAAATATTCTATTTGCTTATACATTTCTTTTAATTGATTTTGTGCATAAAATTGCTGACTCAAAGTTGCCAACTCCAAACTAGCCAACAACCCATTATCCCCCTCCAAACCATTCAATAATTCCTGATTATTGACCAAAATTTCACTGACATTATTAATAAAGAAAATTTTATTAGCGCTATTCAAAAAATTCTCCATTTTTACAGAGAGATTCCCACTCCCAAAATAAATATCATCCAGTGTAGAATTTTTATAATTTGTTACCACCATAGAAACAACGAAATTTTGCAAAATGCTATGGATATTTGTCAATTGACTAATGCACGAACGCAACTCTGCAATTTCTTCATGATTATTGTGTTTCAAAATATAATTCGTTGAAACTACTTGGGATAAAAACACTATTCGTTGAGCCAATACCCTCTGCTTACCACTAATATTGACATAATACACTAAAGTTTCTTGAGTTTTAAACACTTCCTTAATAGAAGAGTAGCAATAAAATACTCCCACTCCCAAACAAAAAAGTAAAATAATATGCAAAATAAGCAATCCCCTCTTCAAAACAATACCCAAAAAATGCCCCTTAAATTAATTGGGTTATTGTATCAATCTTAAAAAAAAATATCAATAAAATATGTTAAAATTACTCTTAAATTACACAAAGGAATAATATGCCAAAGCCCCATTTACTCATTGCGATTTTTGCTATAGGAAGCATTTTGATTACCTCCTGTAGCCAAAAACAACAAGATTCCATCGCAACCATCACAACCCAAAAAATCTGCACAACCCCTATTGTCTCTTATCAAATAAACTCTATCTCTGCAGGACAATTTAATGACCTACAAATCACAAATGAGCAAATTTTGCCATCATTGAAAAATGCACTCCAACAAACCAACTGCTTTATTGAAAGCAATAACAACCCTCTTTATAACTTAAAGCTTGTTTATGGTAGCATTGCAACAAAAAATACACAGGGCGGTTTTTGGAGTTCCACCTCAAAAGATTCTGCTATTATAGAACTTCAAATTGCTTTTACAGATAAAAACGAAGAAAGAATCTTCACCTCCAAAGCCTTTTTTGAAAATACAAAAGATCATTATTTGGGCTTAGGCGATTCCTCTAAATTACAACCCCAGCACATTCAAGACACTCTCTTAAATGCAATCCACTCCATTGCCAATCAAGCAGCACAAAATTTTATGGGCTTTTAATCCTCCCATAAAATCACAGAATATCTATCCCAATTAACCCATAAACCCAATACAAGATTCCATCAACTAATACACTAGAAAAACACACATACAAAACCGCAATCCCAACAACTATTTTTAAAGGTAGCGTTGCATTTTGCAAATAAATCGAGCTATTTTGCACAATAGGTTCTCTCAAAAACATATACACAATCAGCTTCAAATAATAATACGCCGCAATAGCACTATTAATAGCCATTACGACTGCCAAAAACAAATAGCCATTATTGACAGCCGCACTCATCAAATACACTTTCCCCCAAAAGACAGAAAAAGGCGGAATCCCAGCAAGAGATAGCATAAATATCCCAATAATAACAGCCACTAGAGGGGAAAGCTTCACAAGCCCAGAAAATTTCTCATAAGAATGATCGTAGCGTTTATCCCAAATTTGCTCTTTTGTTCGCGAAATCCACAGCATTGCAAAAATACCAAGATTTGTAAATAAAAATAAAATCCAATACATAAAAAGAGCACTAAATGCCTGCATTCCTCCGATTAAAATCATACTAAAAGCAAATCCAGCGTGAGAAATCGAGCTATATGCCAACATTCTCTTAACATCTCTTTGAACGAGTGCTACAAGATTTGGCAAAGTAATTGTAATAACAATCAACAAATAAAAAATATTATGAACCCAAACAATATCCATAAAAACACTAAAGATTCGGATAGCAACTACCAATGCGGCAATTTTTGGGACAATTGACATAAATCCTGCCAAAAATGAATTAGAGCCTTCATAAACATCGGGAGTCCAAGTATGAAAAGGCACAAGCGAAACTTTAAATCCAATTGCAACAACCATAAATACAACTGCCCCCAACACCAAATAAGAAGGTTGGAAATTATTTTGCTCTAAAACAATTTTGATATTTTGTATATCTAAATGCCCACTTGCAGCATACAAAAGCATCGCTCCAAATGCAAAACAAGCCGCAGAGAGAGACCCCATTGTAAAATATTTAATAGCTGCTTCAAAAGAAGTTTTTCGATTATGCATTGCAATAAGGGTATAAAGTGCCAAAGATGCAGTTTCAAGCCCCAAAAAAATCACAATTAAATGATCACTGCTTACCATAAATTGGAATCCTACACACATAAATAAAAAAAGTGAGTAATATTCAGCATATTGAAATTCATGGAATTTATTATAACTCAATGTCAATGGTAAAAATAAGATTGCTGCTACTAGAATGATTGTCTGTGCTAATATTGACATTCCATCAATCAAAATTAAATCAAAAAATGCCCTATAATACCCCTCAAATAATACGACATATCCCAAATCCATTAACAAAAACAAAATTGCAAGCATTGCATAAAACTGCTTATTGATTTTTGCTATACATAAATCTGCTACTAAAATTATAATTGCACCCGCTATTGCAATTAGCATTGGAATAATGCTAAAAAAATTCAAACTCTCCAAAGAAATACGAAAAACTTCCAACATTATTTATCCTCCAACTTTAAAGGATTCTCTAAATTTTCTAATTTAAAAAATGCTTTTACCTCATCTGTATCAATGTGTGAATACATGATAGAAAACATATTTTCCACACCTTTATTAATTGGCTCTAAAATAGGTTTTGGATACACTCCAAGCCAAATTACAATCACAACAAGAGGCAATAAAGCACTCAATTCACGAGAATCTAAATCTTTTAGTTTCCTATTTTCATTATTTTGCAATTGTCCATAAAATACCCTTTTATACAAATGCAACATATAAATTGCACCCACAATAATACTAAGTCCAGCAATCCCAGCTGCAATAGGAGAAACTTCAAAAAAACCAAGCAAAGACAAAAACTCTCCCACAAACCCCATTGTCAGTGGCAATCCAGCAGATGCCATCATCATAATCCCAAAAATCACCGCATAATTTGGCATTACTTTTGCCAATCCGCCAAACTCGCTAATTAATTTTGTATGACGCCTATCATAAATCACCCCAACAAGCATAAAAAGTGCTCCACTAATAACACCATGGCTCAACATAAAAAAAACAGAGCCTGTTACTCCCTCCAAATTCAATGCAAAAATCCCTATCATAATTACACCCATATGCGAAATAGAGCTATAAGCAATTACCTGCTTCATATCTTCTTGTGCAAAAGCAACCATTGCCCCATAAACAATCATAATAAGGGCTAAAATCGCCATAGGCACAAGCAGAGCTACACTTGCATCAGGAAATAAAGGCAGAGAAAACCTTACAAAGCCATAAGTCCCCATTTTCAAAAGCACTGCTGCTAAAACAACCGAACCAATTGTAGGTGCTTGTCCATGGGCATAAGGCAACCAAGTATGGAAAGGAAACATCGGCACCTTCACTGCCAAACCGCAAAAAAATGCAAGGAATAACCAAATTTGAATATCTTTTGGAATCGCTTCTAAACTATACCAATCCAACAAAGAAAAAGTCCAAACTCCACTTACCTCAAAATAATAATAAGCCAGAAATAAAATCCCAACAAGCATAATCAAAGAACCAAAGAAAGTGTATAAGAAAAACTTTATGGCTGCATATATTCTATTTCCACTCCCCCAAGCACCAATAATATAAAGCATCGGCACCAAAGAAAGCTCCCAAAAAATATAAAACAAAATTACATCCAAAGCACAAAATACGCCAATCATAATACTCTCAAGGCACAAAAGAGAAATTACTAGCTTTTTAATCTCTCTTTGTTCATTCAAATAAACAAAGCCCAAAAAGCTAATTAATGCACTCAAAATAATCAAAAATAGTGAAATACCATCAACCCCTACAAGATAATTTACCCCAAAATTAGCAACCAAAGGGAAAGAAACGATAAATTGATAACCATCTACATTTTTATCAAAAAAAATCCACAAAAACAATGACAAGATCAATTCAATCACACCAATAATAATTCCATAAGCCCTAAGATTTTCTTTGATTCCAATTGCCAATAAAGCACCAAAAAATGGAAATAAAATTAGCAGTGTTAAAATATGATCCATACGCCCTCCCGATAAATAAATACAAGCAACAATAAAAACACCAAACCAAAAAACATAATTTGCAACATTTTAGAAAGATTCCCGCTTTGAATCCACTTCAATTTCTCTCCACTATCACTCAACATATAAGCAATTTTATCCACAATAAAATCGATTATTTTTTTATCTATACAAAGCCAACACATTTTAGACAATCGCCGATAATTCCTAATAAAAACACATTCATAAACCTTAGGAATATAATATTGATTAACTAGCAACCTATAAAAAAGATTCTTCTCCCATTTTTTAGAGAATCCACCTTTGGAATATTTCCATACTGCAAAGAAAATCCCACTCAAAGCCACACAAGAAGTGATTCCAATGAGAATCCAAGCTATTTTTGCACTCAAATTAGCACTAAAATCAGGCAATGTTTGCATTACAAAATGATGAAAAAATGGCTCAAAAAATCCACCAAATACCGCTAAAATTCCAAGTGGCAACATTGCATAAAGCATAAAAGAATAAGCCTCATGAGGATGTTCTTGATGTTTTTTCTCTCCAAAAAATACAAGCATAATTAATCTAAAGCTATAAAATGCCGTCAAAAATGCCCCAAACAATAACATTCCCCAAAGCACATAAGCTCCGCTCCCAAAAGCAGCTTCTAAAATTTTATCTTTAGAGAAAAATCCAGAGAATGGGTAAATTCCTGCTAAAGCTATGGAGGCTAGAATCATCAAAATTGCAGTGTATTTAAGCGGTTTATACAATGCCCCCATTTTAGTAATGTCCAATTTATCATTCATTGCATGCATTACATTCCCAGCTCCCAAAAATAACAAAGATTTAAAAAACGCATGCGTTGCTAGATGAAATAATGCAATCCAATAAGCACCAAGTCCAGCAGCAACAAACATATACCCAAGTTGAGAAAGCGTAGAATATGCGATAATGCGTTTTAAATCCCTATTTACCAAAGCCATACTTGCAGCAAAAACTGCGACAAATGCCCCCAAAACAGAGATTCCAAAACCAACTTCAGGGATTATTGAATACAAGGGATTTGCCCTTATTACCAAATACACACCAGCAGTTACCATTGTAGCAGCATGAATCAATGCAGAAACAGGCGTTGGTCCCTCCATTGCATCAGCAAGCCAAGTATGTAATGGAAACTGCGCACTTTTTCCCATTGCTCCTACAAACAACAAAATTCCAATTGCAATTAAAATACCTTTGGGAGCTTCATACGCACTACTTAAAACTACTTCATAGCTCAAAGTTCCAAACACCCAATAAATCAAGAAGATTCCAAGCAACAATCCAAGATCTGCAATACGATTCATCACAAAAGCTTCATTAGCAGCAAATGAGGCAGAATCCCTTTCATACCAAAATCCTATCAACATCCATGAACAAAGCCCAACACCTTCCCAGCCAATGAATAATCCAGCAAAATTATCACTCATCACCAAAATCAACATTGAAAATACAAATGCACTCAAATACACAAAAAAGCGATTAAAGTTTTTGTCATTATTCATATAGCCAATAGAATAAATATGCACACACAAAGACACAAGAGTCACTACAAATACCATTGTAGCACTAACACTATCAATTAAGAAACCAAAAGGAATATAAAGCCTTCCAGCCCCTATCCAATCCATCATTACAACTTCTAATACCCCACCTTGATAAGCATAAACCAAAAGCAATAATGATGCAACAAAAGACACAAACAACATCAAAGAGGCAAAAACTCCAACAAAAAGAAACTTCCTCTTCGCACCAAAAGGTATCCCAAAAATAGAACCAATTAATGGGGCAAATAAAGCCGTGTATAAAATAACTTCCACTCTCTAGCCTTTCATAATTTGTAGAGCATCTAAATCTAGCGTATGATACTTTTTATACCAAGCAATCAACAACCCAACTCCAACTGCGACTTCACTTGCAGCAACCGCCAAAATAAAAAATGCAAAAAGTTGCCCATTTAAATCCCCTAAATAATATCCAACCGCTACAAGCCCTACATTAACAGAACTCAAAAGTATCTCGGTAGAAAAAAATAACATCAAAAGATTCTTGCGTCGCAACATCCCAAAAGCACCCACTACAAACATTAAAGCAGAAACAATCAAATAATGATTTAACCCAATCATTTTTTATCCTTTACTTGATTTTCTTCACTTTCTCCCAAAGTCAAAGAATATCGCATTCCCTTGCCTGCCAAGATGATTCCAGCAATCATTGCAACCAATAGCATAATTGCTGCAATTTCAAAAGGAATTAAGAATTTAGTAAAAAGCACATATCCCACCATTTGGACATTTCCTATCCCCTCTTTAACAGGAATCTGTGGTGAAATCTGAGAGATATTTTGTGCAATAATAGGAGCAACCACAATCAATACCAAAAGCAATGCTCCAAGCCCTACAAGCAAAAACAAAAGTTTTGGATTCTCAATCCTTTCATTTTGTAATTTCTGTGCATCAAAAAACATCATCGCAAAGGCATAAAGAGCGATTACAGCACCCGTATAAACGACAATTTGCACCACTCCCAAAAATTCCGCCCCAAGCAAAAAGAAAAACCCCGATACAAAAATCATTCCAGCTGCTAAAGCACTCAAAGCATAAAGAATATTTTTAGTGGTTACTACAATCAAAAACATAGCCAGCGTCAAAGCACTAAAAGTATAAAATGCAATCGCCTCAAACATTTTCCACCTCTTGTTCTTGTTTTTTGCAATATTCTAGTGGAGTTGCTTTGATTTTTAAATCTGCATCTACACTCACACTGCCTACTCCCTCAAACTCGCTATCCCCTCCCTTTAAAACCTTATCCATAGGTGTCAGCATATCTTCTTTCAAAGAAAAGGAAGCTCTTTGCTCACTTGCATTTTCATAACGCTTCCCATGGACAATAGCAAGCTCGGGGCAAACCTCTGCACACAATCCACAATAAATACATCGTCCAAAATTAATTGTATATTCAAAAACCTTTTTACGCTTATCTTCTCCATACCCAGTTTCCATACGAATACAATTTGAAACGCAAATTTTCTCGCAAAGCCCACAACCAATACACCGCTCATTTCCACTTTCTAAAAGCCTTTTTAATTCATGCACAGCCCTATATCTAGGACTTAATGGAAGCTTCTCCAAAGGATATTGCACTGTGTGGATTTGAGCTTTACAAAATTCCTTTAAAACCAACCACAACCCCACAAATAATTCACCTTTTAAGGCACGATTCCAAAAACTAATAAATTTTTGAGAATTACTTAAATTTGGCAATTTGTCAGCTAATTTAATATATCTTCTCACATTTCACCTCCAAGCACCACCACTCCCGTAATTACAATATTTAAAAGAGCTAATGGAAATAACACTTTCCAACACAACCCCATAAGTTGATCAGGTCTAATATGTGGATATGCCGCCCTAGCCCACATAAACAAAAAAATAAAAAACATCACTTTAAGCAAAATCGCAATACCACCAGGAATAAACCAAAGCGGATTAAACCCTCCTAAAAAAAGCAAAGAAATTACAAATGAAAGCGAAATCATATTAGCATATTCGCCAATAAAAAACATTCCCCATCGCATTCCTGCATATTCTGTTGCATATCCTGCAACTACTTCTGCTTCATGCTCCAATAAATCAAAAGGTGTTCGATTAAGCTCTGCATATCCAGCAAACAAAAACAAAACAAATGCCAAAGGTTGAGAAAATATAAGCCAATTTGCAATACTTCCATCTTGATAATTATTAATATCAATCAACGATAAAGAACCTACAAGCATAATTGGAGCCAAAAGAGACAATCCAGAAACCACCTCAAAACTCAAAAGTTGAATAGCCGTCCTTGCAGCCCCCAAAAGTGAGTATTTACTATTTGCACTAATCCCCGCTAATAAAGGACCATAAAGCCCAGCAGCACCAACCCCAAGCACAAACAAAATTCCAACATTGATATCTGCAATAATAGGCTGCACTACTCTACCAAAAATTTCAAACTCTGGAAAAAATGGAATGGGTGCCATCGCAATAAAGGCAGTTGCCGCAGTAATCACTGGTGCGATTCTAAAAATCAATCTATTTGCACCACTTGGGACAATATCCTCTTTAGTAAAAAGCTTAATTCCATCAGCCAAAATTTGCAAAACCCCAAAAGGTCCCACAACCATCGGTCCAAGCCTCCTTTGAAAAAAAGCCAACATTTTACGCTCTATATAAGTGGCAAATCCAGCCAATGCTGAAAATATTAAAACAACCAAAATAACCTTAATGAGTGTTTCTATTATAAATCCAATCATTTTATTGCCTTTAACTGCACTTTCTGATAGCGAGTATTAGGGAAATATTCAAACTCTTCCAAACCACACACTCCAAGTGCTGCAATATCTCCCTCCATTTCATTATCAATGGTAACCTCCCTTTGCAAAACCTTAGAATCCCCAAAATCAATCTCCACACAATCACCTGATTCTAAACCAAGCTTTTTAGCAAGTTTCTCCGACATTTGCAAGCCATTTTTAGAATCTAAATATTGTGAATTTAAAGTCTCTTTAGAAAAATGTGCCATAGCATTTCTTGCATAAAGATTATAAGCTTTTAGCTCCTCTAATTCCACCCCTTCAACCTCAACCTCTTCTTGCACTAAAAGTGGCTCTAGCAAATACCCTCTAATCTCGGTTCCATCATTTAAAAATCCATAGCCCAAATTATCATATTCTACGCTTTTAAAACCTTTTTGAAGCGGAAGTTCTAATGTATAATCAATAGTATTTTCTAGCTGCAACCCAAGCTCTTTTGCAATATCATTGAGTTCATATCCCTTATAAGGAATCGCTGGAGAAATTGGCACCACTCGCTTATCCACATTTACAAAAGTCCCCTCCTGCTCTCTTAGATAAGGCATTATCAATACATTATTATCTTCAACCCCTATTGTAAAATCCCCCTTTGCATTATATCCGATACTATATCCTTTGCTTGCTTGCTCTAAATCGCATAGCAAAGAAATTCCAAGCGCATTTGTTGTTGGTGGTAAAAGCAAGATTTTAACCTCTGAATACATTTCAATACAAGCCAAAATTCTTGCAATATTTTTTACATTTTTTGCTCTATAAATATCAAATCCAACCACCAAAATAGGATTCTTTGAAATGCTTATTGTGCGTTTTAGATTCTCTAGCTCTAAAGTAGAATCTTTTACACAATACTCTATAAGATCACTAGATAATTCTTCAACTTGTTCTAAAACTTGCTTGATTTCTTCTTTTTTGATTAATACCTCATTACCATTTTCATCGATTTGTGGAATCTCAACGATACTTTTCACTTCTTTTGGAATCTCTTTTGTGATTTTTCTTTCATATTTTTCAATTTGATTCTTCAAAGCAAGTGGCATATTTTCTTTGGCTATACAAACACTAGCCAACAAAAGCGCAAAAGCCTCTTCGCTATCTGGCTTATAATAGGCTTCAATCAAATTTGCAGGTTTAACAAACTCTTTTGCCACGCAATCTTCCATTGTGTGAAAATACGCCAAAATTGCACCTTTATTTTGCTTCATTGCATTATTGATACTATGTGTAACCACTGGCATATCATAGCTCATAGCTCCACCAAAACACATTACAAAAGTGCTTTGCGTGATTTCTTTTTGAGTGGCTTTGCCTAAACTGCCTCCTTTTGAAAATTCTTGTATAAATTGCTGAAAGCCCCACACTTCATCGCACACCAAATGGTAGCCGTATTTTTGTTTCAATTTTTGCAATATCATTGCCTCTTCATTCGTTATATTTCCTGCAAAATGAATACTATCTGCTTCTTTAAAAGCTGCAATTGCTGCATTAAATGCTTCTTTATCTTTTGTAATTCCTTGATGATTTTCATCAAAAACCAATCGACCTGCTGGACATAATGTTGCAAAATTCCAATCACTAACAACCCGATAAATTTTTCTTCTATCTCCCGAGATTCCTTCTTGCTTTATCTCATAAGTCAAAGCACAGCCATTCCCACAATGCACACAAGTGCTAGGAATTTTCTCTAACTCCCAAGCATTAGATTTATACTGAAAATGTGCGATACCCAAAGCACCTACAGGACACACACTTGCACACTCTCCACAATCCTTACAATCTCCCTCACCGCTTACACCAATTAGCGACTTTTTAAACTTCGTCCAAACACTAAAAGCATCTTTTGGCATACTTTCTTTATATTCTTTATTAGGCAATTGACCATCAAATTTAATGGCTTTAATATGTGATTTACCTATTTTATCTTTACAAAGAGTTACGCATCTCTCACACACGATACACAAATTAGGATCATAAGCAGTTTTGCCCCAATGGTTAAGCGCCTTATAATCATCTCTTAAAGCATATTTTTGCTCTTTTACCCCCACATAATGGGTATAATTTTGCAACTCGCACTCACCACTTTTATCACACACTCCACATTGCAATGGGTGATTTACATTATAAGCTTGCATAATTGCATATCTTTCTTGCTCTATCTCTATGGTATTAACAATCACTTCCATTCCATCTTTGACTTTAGCATTACAAGCATACACTCTTTTGCCATCAGCCTCTACCATACACATTTTGCAAGCCAATGTGGGAGAACAACAAGAAAGGTAGCAAATTGCAGGAATAAAAATATCATTTGCTCTAGCAGCATTTAAAATGCTCTCGCCTTCTTTGCAAAATATCTCACAACCATCAATTTTTATTTTAACCATTCCCATTATGAAATCCTATTTACCCTAATTTTTTGGTAACAAAAACCAATGTCTTCCTGTTTGGATAACCACAAGATTCCAACCATTCCTTTAATTTCTTGCTGCTCACAAAAATTAGCTTTGATTTTTTGATTTGCAAATTCTATCTCTATTGTATCCCCATTTGCAATTTTCCCAACCAATGCAAACTGCCTAGAAGCTTGCAAAATAGGATATTCCAATCCTTCATCAAAATGCACATAAGCCACCAATCCATCAAAATTATCTATTTCTCCTAATTTAGCAATCTCTTCTATTTGCTCTACTGCTTGCACCCAAACTTCATCTAAAAATACTATCTCTATTTTTGGATTTTTTGCTAGCAATCCAAGAATCTTTGCAATATTACTAGCTCTTTTATGCCCATAAATATCTTTGCCAATTATCAAAACACCTTTAGTACTCTCCACAAAACTTTGAGATATTGTCATAATCTCTTCTTCAGAAAAATTAACTTCAGATGCAAGATAGCCCACATCAAGATCTTTTATCCATTGTTTCTCTTGTATATCATCTTGCTTTAACAAAGATTCAGCCAAAAGTGCAAGCACCACTTCTTCACACCCAACTTCATACAAAAATTGTCTTATATTTGGCGCGGGATTAAAATTAAGAGGACTTAGCAAAAAAACATTATTTTGATTTTTTAAATGTGGAATCTTTTCTAAAAATTCTTGAATAAAGCCACCAAAAAGCAAAATTGACTGCGTTTTATCATCTTTTTTCAAATAACTTTCTAAAGGCGTGATAATCCCTCCATTTTTGCAATAAATTTCTAAAAATTCTTGCTTTTCCATTTTAGGCAACCTTTCTTACAACAATTGTCCAATCCACTTCATTAAATCGCAAAGAATTTAACAACTCATTTCCGCTTTTCTCTACAATATCTGCACTTTTTTGGACATTCTCAAAATCTATCACTTCAAACAAAAAAATCCCAACTTCTCCCTTTTGTAATTGTGTTTGCAAAATTTCCTCCAAACGCCCTCCAAAATCGTTTTTCAAATGCCTCAAATCAAATCGCTTCATCTATCAATCTCCCCAAATACAATATTTGTATTTCCGATAATTGTAACCACATCAGCCAAGTAATGTCCGGGTAATAGATCTTGCAAAACCCCAGTATGAAAAAAGCTTGGAGTTCGCATTTTCACGCGATAAGGATAAGGCTCACCTTCAGAGCGGATAAAAAATCCAAGCTCGCCTTTTGGGGATTCTGTTGGCACATACACTTCACCCACAGGCGGACGCATTCCTTGTGTTACAAGCACAAAATGTTGCATTAAAGAATAGTTTTGTGTCATAATTTGCTCTTTGGGTGCAGAAAAATAACGCCCATCTTCGCACATTATCAAAGAATCTGTATCCTTGTATTTCTCAATGAGTTGGTATAAGATTCTAATGCTTTGTCGCATTTCCTCCATATAAAGCAAATAGCGTCCATAGCTATCATTGCTATAACTCACAGGCACATCAAAATCTAATTCACCATATAGCTCATAAGGCTCTTCTTTGCGTATATCCCACTCTATTCCGCTTCCTCGCAGCATTACCCCACTAAGCCCCCAACTCTTTGCCATTTCTGGACTAATTACCCCTACATTTTCTAATCGCATTCTCCATATTCGATTCTCGCTCAAAATCCCCTCATACAATTCAATCTGTTTAGGCAAAGAATCCAAATAAGCCTTTAACTTCCCACACCAATCTTGTGGCAAATCTAGCGGAACACCGCCGATTCTAATGCTAGAATGCGTCAGCCTTGCCCCGCAATAATCCTCAATTAAATCAATCCCAAACTCTCTTTCTCTAAAACAATAAAGAAAAATACTCATCGCCCCTACATCTAAAGCATGAGTAGCTAGCCAAAATAAATGCGAAATGATACGATTTAATTCCAAAAGCATTGTGCGTATGACTTGTGCTCTACGCGGAACTTCTACCCCCAAAAGTCTCTCAACCCCCAAAGCAAAGGCATAATTATTAGAGCTTGCTGCAATATAATCCATTCTATCTGTGGTTGGCAAAAACTCATTATAAATCATATTTTCTGCCATCTTTTCCATACCGCGGTGCAAATATCCAATATCAGGAGTAGCCTTAAGGACTTTCTCGCCCTCTAATTCCAAAATCAAACGCAACTGCCCATGAGCACTCGGATGCTGTGGTCCAAAATTCAGCACCATTGCATTATCATTAATTCTATCAAATGCAATATTTTCATAAAAGGGCATCAATTTATTAGGTTGTTGCATTTTATTTCCTTTTGTCTAATTGTTTTGCATTTTCTGGTTTCATTTTGGATACAAAAAGCACCCCATTCTCTTCTTGATAAACAATCGGCTTTTCTTTTTCTTGCCCTTCTTCAATCATTTCTCCATAACCCACTTCATATCCAAGTCTTGAAAATCTTGTCGTATCATATCTATCTACTCGCGCAGAATCTCTTTGCTCTTTGCCGATAACTTCTCGATATTCTTCACCAAAAATCGTATCTATTTCATACCATTGTGCTGCTTCATCGCCTTGAAGTGGATAACTTTTCAAAAGCGGATGCCCAACCCAATCATCAGGCATTAAGATTCTTTTGGGATAAGGATGATTTTGTGGCAAAATCCCAAACATATCATACATCTCCCTTTCACTCCAATTTGCACTACTAAAAAGCATACTCACAGATTGAATCTGCTCTTCTTTTTTCAAAAAAGTTTTTACTCGAATACGCCTTTTTTTGTCCATCGAAAGAAGTTGATAAAAAATCTCAAATCCTCCTCTTTTCTCCAAATAATCCATTGCACTCATTTCTGTTAAAACATCATAACTAAGCCCTTTTAATTCCTCCAAACAAGAATAAATATCTTCTTTTTTTACCCAGATTATCAAAGTCCCACATTGCATATAAGATTCAATCACAAAGCATTTTTGGCTTAATTGCTCTAAATCTCCTAGCAAAATATCATCTACCACTATTTCTTTTGGAATCTTTGGAGGCACATAAAATCTATCTTTATAATAAACTTGTTTTTGCGTGTTGGTTTTTGGTTTATATTCTCTCATCTAACACCTCTAAACTAATCGTTTTGGGATATTTTTGCGGTTGGCTTTCTCTTTTCTAATTTTTTGCTGCAAAACCATTAAAGCATATTGCAAAGTCTCCGGTCTTGGGGAACAACCAGGTAGATAAATATCCACAGGAATAATTCTATCTACTCCCTGCACAGTGGCATAGGTGTTAAACATTCCACCTGTATTAGCACAGCTCCCCATTGAAATCACCCATTTAGGTTCTGGCATTTGATCATAAAGTCGCCTTACAAATTGTGCGTGTTTTTTTGTCACCGTTCCTGCAATAATCATCACATCACTTTGACGCGGAGATGCCCTAAAAATTGTCCCAAATCTATCAAAATCATACCTAGAAGCACCCGTTGCCATCATTTCAATCGCACAACAAGCTAGCCCATAAGTCATTGCCCAAAGTGAATTACTTCTCCCCCAATTAATTAACTTATCTACACTTGTTAAAGCAATCGGTAATCCTGCATTTTTTAAATATTTTACTTCATGCTCTGCCATTGTAATGCCCCTTTTCTCCACGCATAAATAAAACCAATTGTCAATAACAATACAAATAATACCATTTCAATAAATCCAAAAAATCCAAGAATCTTAAAATCAACTGCCCATGGAAACATAAAAATAATTTCAATATCAAATAAAATAAACAATAAAGCCATTAAATAAAATTGTGAAGAGATTCGATTAGGCTGTTTTGTAGGAGCCAAACCGCACTCATAGGGCGATAATTTTAATTTTTGTGTATTTTTGTTTGCCAATGTTTTACCAACAAAACGAGACAATAAAGTTGTCCCAAAAAATGCCACAAAGGTAAAAATAAAAATCGCAAAAACGCCAAAATAAGGATGTGCTACATCAATATGAGACATATAAATCCCTTTCTCAATAAATTGAATATTATCTATGTAAATATTAGCGTAGTTTTCTTAAAAAACAAGAATTAATCAAAAACAATAAGAAAAATTTTATTTTCCAAAAAGATAATTTACAAATTATCTTTCTATTTCTGCAACTTCAATTTGAGACTTTGAACACGCTTGATAAACCATTATTATCATTACTATCCAAACAATGGGTATCAAAATGTAACCAACAAAAATAACACACAATAACACACTTACCAAAAATGCCACGAAAAATACAAAAGAATATAAAAAACTCTTCAAAATATTCCACCTTGCAATCAACCACCAACTAAAAAACGCTCCAATAAACCCAAATAATAATGTTAAAATAACCGCTATAATTCCAGAAGCGCCACCAGAAATTTTAATTTTTTCCTTTGTCATTTTATCTCCATTTTAAAAAATATTTTAATTATAGCAAATTTCAATTTTACAAAACATTTTTTAAAATATTATCCAATTTTCCTTGCACATCTCCATTATAGCCTATTTCCTCAGCTTTTACTTTATTATTTTTTAAGACTTCTGGCACTGCATCTTGTCTTTGGATATTTTCTTGCAATATTTCTAATTCTGCATTATGATAAGCATAAATCATCTGTGCTAAAACCACTCCTTGCAATTTCTCAATTTGCCTCAATAGACAAATCTCCTCATCAATACTTTCTGTTTCAAGAGTAACAACAATTTTCCCATTTTTATCACTATAATGGCATTGTGCATTTGGTATTTTTTCAATTTCCTCCCACAACCTTGCAATATCCTCTGGCTTACACATTACAATCAAACTTGAAACATTAAGATTTTTTTCTTGCATATTCTCCCCCTTTAAGGTAATTTCCAAAATAAAATATTTTTTCCATCTTCTGCACTCACAATATTCTTATCATCGATAAAAATAATACTATTTAATAAATTTTTATGCCCTTTTAAAATCGCCATTTCTTTGCCGCCATTAATCTCAAAAACAGCAATATCGCTCATCTCATTTTTCATATACGCACCAATTTTACCATCTAAACTCAACCCCACACTATAAACCAAAAAATCCGCTTCTTTTGTATAATCTTGCATTCTATTGCCAAAATATACACCAACCTTCCTATCTTGCCCAGCAGCAATAATAACAATATCGCCCCCTTGGAATCCCATTTTGGCTTCATAAACATTATCTTTGTTTAGTCCGCTAAATTCATTCAATATTTCCCCATTTAAAGTCTTGCCATAATACAAAATCCCAGATTCACAAGAAACCAAAAAATATTTTTTATCTTCACTTAATGTAAAATCCGAAAAAGTCGCTTCTGATAGCTGTTTTTGGTAAAGTATCTTAGAATCTTTCAAATCATAAAGCAAAATTTCATTACTCATCAATCCCAAAAAAATCTTATCTTTATCTATAAAGGCGGCTTTCTTGATATTTAGAGCAATTGGCAGCTTTTCTAACTGCTCTTTGAAAACAAAAAGATTCTTTGCCCCTTCACTCCCTTCGCTATTAACAAGCAATCTCCCCTCCAAAAAATCCACAGAAAATACTTTTGGAGGATAAAAATCACCAAAAAAATTACTAATATCAGGCAATTTTAGCACTACTTTTTTGGTAATATTTTCAAATTCTTTTTCAAATTTCACCTCTATCACTTCACCAAAATCTGTTCCAACCAACAATCTATTTTCTACATAATTTACATCAATAATATTATTTTCCAATTTCAGCTGATAAGAGGGTTCTAAACCAAAAACACTTCCCAAAAACAACAAAAACACCCCAATTATTCTAAACATTTTTTTCCTTTATTATAATGGCTTTTGTCGGACATACCCTTACGCAAAATCCACATCCAATGCAATTTTCATTGATTATAGGATAAAAAACACCAACAAACTCTATTGCCTTTTGATTCCCAAGCACCCCTTGACACACTTCTTTGCAGGTATAACACATTGTTTTTTGATACCCCAAACACCTTAATTCATCGATACTAACCACAAAATTCCAATTGCTCTTATTGTCTTCTTTTAATACTCCATGAGGGCATTCTTTGGCACATTCTCCACATAATTTGCAACCATCAATATCAAAATCCACAGTTGGTATGCCATTATAATCCCTTAAAATCCCTTTTTGACATACTTTGTCACAAGCTCTAATACAATATTTTTGACATTCCATACAAAATTTCTCAAAAAGAGATCTATCTGCATTATATGGAGGCAATGGAAAAAAAGAAGTTTTTTTCTGTTTTCCATTCCCCAATAGAAAATTAAAAAAGTCTCGACGCTTCTCTATCACTCAACACCCTCATTGATAACATCAAGTAAATTTGATTTACTGCTACCCTCTTCTTGACGAAAATCTGCTTTAAAATTATTCCCTACAAGAGGTGGTGCATCCACTTGAGTTGTATGGCAAATTACACAATTAAAGCGATTCTCATCCATTTGCCCATCTAAATTTTTATTTTCTCTAAAATTATAAAAATGTGATTTTGGCATAGGAGTAGCTGCTACTGCCTCTGCAATTTCTGGCAAATGGCAACTTGTGCAAGCATTATTATCTCGAGTAATAGGCAACATACCATCAAGATTGTGCGAAATCATAGGAGGAGCATTTTCAAAAGACCTCTCAATCAAAGTCGATTCACCTGCGGTTTTACCCGTATAATCATACGCTTTTATTTCCGCTTCTTCATTAAAAAGCGTTGTTTTCCTTAAACCAATCTCTTCAGAAGAATAACTCTGAATGCTCTTACAACTTACAAGAATCAAAGCAAGAGTGCTAACCCCTGCTACCAATATAGTTCCAAATTTCATTTTACTTCCTTTTTGTAAAATCCAAAAGATTAAATCCAAGGGCATTATCCCCACAAACTTCTACGCATCTACCACAACGAGTGCATTCTCCACTTATTACTTCTCCACTCTCTTTTCCAATTAATCCCAAAACTTGCTTCTCTGGACAAATTACTTTACACTTCATACAATGCGTGCAAACATTCAAATCATATTTTATTTTCAAAAAAGCAAATTTGCCTACAAGAGAATAAAAAGCACCAAGAGGGCACAAATAGCCACAAAATCCATTTTTGACAACAAACAAATCTAGCAAAAACACCAAAAGCACTGCAAAGATTCCAAAACCCATGCCAAAAACAATTCCTCTGTGTATCATTGCTATAGGACTTATTGCCTCAAAAGCTGCCATTCCAAAAAGGCTTGATAGAATCAAAGCCAAAATTAAAACCACATATCTAATATTTTTATTAAAAGAGATAGGGGTATAATTAATTTTTAGAATCCTATGCAAGAAATTTGCCAAATCCACAACAAGATTCATAGGACAAACATAAGAACAAAAAGCTCTCCCTGCAAACACTCCATAAAACATTAAAATAATCAAACCACCCACCAACGCATTTAATCCAACTAAAGCTCCACTAAAAAAGTTTTGCAAAAGTGCAAAAGGATCGCTAAGAGGAATGGTTTCTAAAAATAATGAAGCACTAAGATTCCCTTGCAAAATCTTAATTCCAGCATAATTCCCCAAACAATATAAGCACAATAATCCTATTTGGACAATTCGCCTCATTATCAAAAAACGATATTTAAAAATCATTATAATTCTCCATCATTGAGATAATCTTGCACTTCTTGCAAATTATTATTTTCTATGTTGCGGAGTTTTACATTCTCTAATCTCTGCTCATCTTGCATATCCCAACCTTTAATGTAATTTGTGCCAACCTCTCCTAAAACTACATTTCTTGGCATTACAATAATTGCCGCCTTTTGCGTCACACAGGCTTTTTCACACTTTCCACATCCTGTGCAAACCTCACTCTCTACAACCGGCAACAAATAAGAATGCTTACCTGTTCTCTCATTGCGTTTTAGCTCAAGCTTAATGGCTTCCCCCATCAAAGGACAAGCACGATAACACGCATCACAAGCAATTCCCCAATAAGCTATGCAGTGCTCCTTATCCACAATTGCAACACCCATTTGTGCTTTATTAATATCCATAATTCCATTACTTTGCACCAATTCCACATCCAGTGCTTTTGTGGGGCATATAGGAACACAAGGAATATCTGGACACATTTCACAAGGCACTTCACGAGGGATAAAATAAGGAGTCCCAATAGGTTTCCCACTCCCTGCACTTGCTAGCTTTAATGTATCAAAAGGACATGCTTCCACACACAAACCACACTTAATACAATACTTCAAAAACTCTTCCTCCCTCAAAGCCCCGGGAGGTCTAAGAATTAGGGGATTAGCTTTGCTTTCTTTTAAAAAAGCACTCCAAACTAATCCGCCCATTAAAGTCATTGCAATTGCTTGTGTTGTATGAATAAGAAAACTTCTTCTTGGATTCTTATTATCCATTGATATTATGCCTTATAAACTTTGACTGCACACTTTTTGAAATCAGTTTGCTTAGAGATCGGACAAGTTGCATCAAGACAAACTTTGTTGATATATACCTTTTCATCAAACCAAGGCACATACACCAACCCCAAAGGAGGACGATTCCTACCTCGCATATCCACTCTAGCCTTAACTTTTCCGCGTCTTGATTCAACCCACACTACATCATTTTGCTGTACACCTAATTTCTCTCCATCTTGTGGATTCATATAACACAAAGCTTCTGGTACAGCACGATAAAGTTCTGGGACCCTCATTGTCATTGTTCCACTATGCCAATGCTCTAATACACGCCCCGTGCTTAACCAAAATGGATATTCTTCATTTGGCATTTCTGGTGGATCCATATAAGGACGGAAGAATATTTTTGCTTTATTTTTAAGTGAATATTTTTCACTTGTTTTAGGCGACTTCAAATCCCCTCGTGGCAATTCTTTTCCAAATGAGCCATAAAACGCAAAATCTCCATTATTAGCTTTTCTAGCATAATAATCATATTTGCTATTAAATCTCCATTGTGTCTCTTTGCCATCAACTACCGGCCATCTCAATCCTCTAACCCTATGATAAGTATCAAAATCAGCTAAATCATGACCATGCCCAACGCCAAATTTCCTATATTCCTCCCATAGATATTTTTGTATGAAGAATCCATAACCTCTAAAAATTTCCCCATCGCTTCCTACCACTTCTCTTTGATCTCCAAATACTTCAGAATTCAAAGAATCTTTTAGCATTTTATCCTCTGTTTTATAGCTTTGTGCTTCTTTGTTTGCATATAAAACTTCAAAAAGCGTAGTATCTTCATTATATCCCATAGCTTTGGCTTCATCTAATACACTTGGGAGTGTGAGCTTATCATTGATTTTCTTCTCTCCCCACACTTCTTTAAGCTTAAAACGCTTTGAAAATTCTACAATTTGCCAAGTATCACTCATCGCATTTCCTTGTGGCAATACTTGTTGCTTCCAATGCTGCGTGCGTCTCTCGGCATTTCCATAAGCACCCCATTTCTCATAAATCATCGCAACAGGCAAAATCAAATCTGCTACTTTTGCACTAATTCCGGGGTATGCGTCTGAAACCACTATAAAATTATCCATTTCCCTAGCTGCTTTAATCCAATGGTTTGCATTTGCGGTATTTTGCCAAGGATTATTAACATGCACCCATGCCCATTTGATTTTACCATCTTCTAAATCTCTCATAATCTGCATAAAATGCGCACCAATTTGAGGATTAAGCGTGCCATTTGGAATCTTCCAAATTTTCTCTGTAATCTCTCTATGAGCCTTATTGCCTACAACCATATCCGCAGGCAATCTGTGAGAAAATGTCCCCACTTCTCTTGCTGTTCCACAAGCACTAGGTTGCCCAGTTAGAGAAAATGCTCCATTTCCGGGTTTTGCCTGTTTGCCCAAAAGCATATGCACCATATAGCTTTGTTCATTTACCCAAGTCCCTCTTGTATGTTGATTCATACCCATTGTCCAAAAACTTACAATTTTTCTATTTTTGTCAATATAATAACTTGCCAAAGTTTTTAGTTTTTCTTTAAAAGAATCCAAACTTTCTTGTGAATCTCCTTTGGCAATTTTTGCAACAAAATCAAGCGTGTAAGGCTCAAGGGCTGCTTTAAAGTCTTCAAAAGAAATTTCCCAATGATTTCCTGCTTCTGCGGCATGTTTATTTTCCATTACATCGCCAGCTTTCATACCCAAATAACGTAGAGTAACTCCCTCATTTCCACTTAGCACTTTGGATTTTTCTTTTGCAGCTGTATCCAACTCTTTGGGATTGTATTTTGCATGTTTAATATTTGTCCTCATACCATAGCCAATATCCACAAATCCTGTTGTAAAAATACAATTATTTTTGACAAAATCCCAATCAATAGATTCTGGACGATTATAAACAATCTCTCGTGCAATATAATTCCAAATTGCCAAATCTGTATGCGGTGCAAAAACAATTTCTGTATCTGCCAAATCTGAAGTTCTATTAGAATATGGAGTAAGATTAACAACACGAACTTTATCAGCATTAGAAAGCTTTCTATCTGTAACTCTTGCCCAAAGAATCGGGTGCATTTCTGCCATATTAGCTCCCCAAGTTACAATCGTATCTGTAAGCTCAATATCATCATAACATCCAGCAGGTTCATCAATCCCAAAAGTCTCCATAAATCCAACTACCGCACTTGCCATACAATGCCTTGCATTTGGATCAATATTATTGCTTCTAAAACCTCCCTTAATTAGTTTTACAGAGGCATAACCCTCTTGAATCGTATATTGCCCAGAACCAAACACGCCAATCCCCGTTGGTCCAAGCTCATTATAAGCCTCTTTAAATTTTTCAGCCATCACATCAAAAGCTTTTTGCCAACTCACAGGTTGGAATCTACCATTTTTATCAAATTCACCTTTTGCATTAACGCGCAACAAAGGTTGAGTTAATCTATCTTGTCCATACATAATCTTTGCATTAAAATAACCCTTAATACAATTCAAACCACGATTAACAGGTGCTGCAGGATCTCCCTTGACTGCGACAATCTGTCCATCTTTGGTAGCAACCATAATTCCACAACCTGTTCCACAGAATCTACAAACTGCTTTATCCCACTTCCAAGATTCTTCTGCTTCTTTTGCCATTAAAGCTTGTGGCGGCGGAACTGCAATACCAGCTACACTTGCTGCACTAACAGCAGCGGCCGTCTTTAGAAACTCGCGTCTAGTTTGTGCCATATATACCTCCTAAATTCTAGTAGCATTTAAATGCAAAGGAAGTATAACACTCTCCAAAAATAAAAGAATTGACATAAATCAATATATATTTTTAGATACTTTGCTTAATATCGTATTTAAGGACATTTATAAAATTTTAAAGATAATAAAAAGTTATAATAAAAAAGAAAAAAGAGAAGAAGAAATAGATTGCTCTATTTAATCATAAAACGCCTTAGAGCATCTTCTACTTCAATAGGATTAGACTTTGAGATAAACTCATCTGCATTCAAAGAGCGCGCCATATCTTCATTGCTGCTTCCACTCATAGAAGAATTCACCACCACTGGTATTTTAGCAGTTAGCGGATTTGATTTGATTTGTTTAATCACTTCAAATCCACTTGCTTCTGGCATTTCCAAATCCGTAATCACAATTCCAATCTTTGAAATATCGGTATCTTCTGCAAAAATATAATCTAGCAATTTTTGCCCATTGACAAATGTGCGATAATTTACCCCTAATTTATTAAGAATGTTCTGCATGGTTTTAATTACACTTGGAGAATCATCTGCTAATAAAACTTCGTTGTTAGTAACAATTTGCTTAATTTTATCGATTTCTTCATTTTTCTCATCTTCAATCCATGGGAAAACATCTACAAGCATTTTTTCAATATCAACCACTTGCACCAAACGCCCATCAAAATAACGCGTCCTACTTACCAATTTGCTATTTAAGCCAGAATTACCAATACCCGCACTCTGCTCAATCTCCGTCCATTTTTTATTTAAGATTCTATCTGCTTCATAAATCCTAACACCCACAGTCCATTTAGAAAATTCACAAATCATAATTACTTCATCTTCACCGGGATTTCTTTTAATCCCATAAGGTTCAAGATCTTTTGTTTTGTCTCTTGAATCATAATAAAACCACTTCTTTAAATCAATGAGTGGGATTGTTAATTCCCTAATTGTAATTAACCCCTCCACCAAAGAGCTTCCCTCATGTGAAACAATAGTAATCTCTCCGCGATATTTAACTACTTCGCGTATTTTAAAAACATTCACTGCATACAAATCTTTATCTTTTTCCAACCTAAAACAAAGCAATTGCAATTCATTATTTCTATGTAAATTGGTTATTTGGTCAACATTGGACAAATTTGACATTTTGGAGCCTTAAATTAAAATTTATCTAAATTATAACATACTTTTTAGAATAATAAAATTAGATGTTTTTATAATAATCCCTAAAAGATTCACTTTTTTCCATCAATTCTTGCTGTGTCCCTCCAGCCACTATCTTGCCGTTTTGAAAAAAATAAATCTTACTAGCTAATGAGACAGTAGAAAATCTATGTGCAATAATAATAACAATTCTATCTTTTATAACCTCTTTTAAAGCGTCTCTAAATTCCTCTTCGGTTTTATTATCAAGCGCACTTGTAGCTTCATCTAAAATCAAAATTTCTGGATTCTTATACAAAGCTCTTGCAATAGCAATTCTCTGCCTCTGCCCTCCACTCAAATTTGCTCCAAATTCCTCCAAAATCGTATGGATACCATCAGGCAAAGATTCTACATACTCCAATATTCTTGCTCTATGAAGAGATTCTTTAATTCTTTTTTCATCTATCTCACTTCCATAAGCAATATTTCTTGCGATACTATCATTAAAAATAAAAATCCTCTGCGTAACAATTGCAACCTTAGCTCTCAAACTCTCTTGCGTGAAATCTTTAATATTTTGACCATTAATCTCAACACTTCCCCTATTTGGCTCATAAAGCCTCAATAGCAAGTTCACAAGAGAGCTTTTTCCGCCTCCACTACTCCCTACTAATGCAATACTCTCACCTTTATTAATTTGCATATTTATTTGACTAAGAGCTTGTTTATCTCCATAAAATAAATCCACATCTTTAAAAACAATCTTTTTAACTTCTTGCGTTAATCTAATCTCCCCATCATTGATTTTTGCCTTTCTATCAAGCATTTCAAAGATTCTATCTCCTGCGGCAAAAGCAACTTGAATCTTTGTATAAAGACTGCTTACCCTCTTAAAAGGAGTATAAAGCATAAAAAGGGCTGTCACAAAAGAAAAAAAGGCACCCGTTGTAATCTCTCCATCAATCACTTTATGCCCACCAATAATAATCACAACTGCAATAGCAATAGCACCTAGAGTTTCCATAAGCGGAGAAGTTAGCTCAGAAACACGCACTGTTTTCATAGACAAACTAAATAATTCTTTATTTTGTCGAGAAAACTCATCTTTTTCCATTTTTTCACCACTGCTTGCTTTAATAAGCTCAATATTATTAAAAATTTCAATCAATTTTGAAGAAAGATCTGCACCCTTTTCTTGCATTTTCTTAGAAGCTTTACGCATTTTCCTAGCAATTAAACTAATAGGATATAAAGCTAGTGGCATTACAATAAGTCCATAGAAGGCTAATTCTGGACTTTGATAAATCACCACACCAACAAGCCCAACAATTGTCAATCCCTCGCGAATCCCTTCAATAAAATAATTAGAAACTGCCCCCTGCACTGCTCCAATATCCCCAGTGATTCTAGAAATCAGTTCTCCATTACGATAACGATTAAAAAACTCCATCTCAAAAGTCAAGATCTTATTTAATAAAATATCCTTTAAACGCCTCACAATATCTTGACCGACAAAATTCATATAATAAGTTTGAATATACGCTCCAAGCCCTTTTGAGAAATAAGCCAACACTACCAAAAAAGGCAATATTTGCAACATCGCAACATCTTTTTTAATAAAAATATCATCTAACACAGGCTTCACCAAATAAGCACTAGCACTACTTGCACCCGCTACCAAAATAGTGCCAATGATTGCATAAAAAAAATAAAGCTTATATTCCCTAATATAAGGATAAAATCTCTTAAAAAATTCTTTCATTAGAAAATGATTCCTTCTTGAATATTGCTTGAGCTATTTTCAAGAGGAGATTTGTCGGTATAATAAAATGTCTCCCCTTTGATAATTTTACTATGCACGCCTTGAGGAATATTAAATTTCCTCTGCATTCCCGGATCTATCGTCAAAATTTTTTCAAAAAAATATGAAAAAGCTGATGCTGGAGCTATCCCACCTGATTCTCCACTACCCATTGGAGTGTTATCATCTTTGCCATACCACACTATTGCCTCTATGCTCGGAGAAAACCCGCAAAACCAAGCATCAACATTTTCATTAGTTGTTCCTGTTTTGCCTGCTAATTCAATTCCATTTACCTTAGCTCTTCTCCCACTTCCATTTTGCACAACACCTCTCATCATATCTACCAACAAAAAACTCTGTTGTGGTTGTGCTAAATCTTTAGATTGAGTGTCAAAATGAGTAATATTACCTTGATTATCAACCATTCTATCAAACAATCGTGGTTCTATTACTTTGCCATAATTTGAAAAGATCATAAAATTTTTAGCCATTTCCAAAGGAGAGGCACCAAAACTCCCCAAAGAAATTGTTAAATCTTTTGGCATATTGCTAAATCCATATCCCAAAAGCCCTTGATAGATTCTATCAAAACCAACTTCCTCAACTAAATTGATTGTTGCAAGATTCAAAGAACGCCTCAAAGCCTCTTTGAGTGTTACAAATCCATTAATTATGGGTGTATAATTTTTGGGTTGCCATTTTTTTTCTTCACCTTCAACCTTATACTCGTATGTCCGCGTAACATCTGGAATCTCATAATTTTGCCCAAGCCCAGAATTAATCGCACTCAAATACAAAAATGGCTTGACGCTACTTCCAATTTGCCTTTTACTTTGTGTAGCTCGATTAAAATTACTCTTTTTATAATCCACTCCCCCTACTAATGCAAGAATATTCCCTGTATGATTTTCCAAAACCACAAAGGCACCATTAAGTTTTGTCTGCATATCTTCATCATTTTTATGACGCGATAAAATCTGTTCATACCCAAAATACAAAGATTCTTGCGCCATCTCTTGATAGTCTAAATCAATATTTAAATAGATTTTATAACCACCAGTTTTTAAATCTTCAATATTCTTTAATTGTCTTTGCACCTCATCTACCACATAGGGAGAAACATTTTGCGTGAGTGTCTCATCATAAACTTTTGGAGTTTCTGCTACACCTTCTTGTAATTGTTCTTTGGTAATCCACCCTAATTCCTCCATTCTTTGCAATACATTATTTGCCCTTGCTAAAGAAAAATCATAATTTTTTGTAGGATCATAGAAGCTTGGTGCTCTAGGCAAAGAAACAAGCATAGCAATTTCTTTAAGAGTTAATTCTTGCATATCTTTTTTAAAATAGCCTTGAGAGGCTGTTTTTATCCCATAAAAACCATGACCAAAATAAGTATGATTCAAATAACGCTCTAAAATCTCTTCTTTGCTCAAGATTGTTTCTAATTGTAATGCCAAAAGTGCTTCTTTTAATTTCCGCTCAATAGTCTTATCTCTAGTTAATGCGACATTTTTAATCAATTGTTGAGTGATTGTGCTACCACCCTCCACATAACTTGCATTTTTGATATTTTTCAACATTGCACGCATAATGGCATCTAAATTTACACCGGGATGCTCAAAAAACAAAGTATCCTCAATTGCTAACAATGCTTCAATAATACGCGGTGGAATCTCATTAAATTTTGCATAAAAGCGGAATTCTTTATCAAACAAATTTGCAATTAGCCGCTCTTTTCTATCAAAAATCTGCGTTGTCAATGGGGGATTATAATGCACGATTTTATCAGTATCATCGTGTATCTCTAAATATAATTGAGAGATTAAAATAATAATCGCCAAAACAAAAACAACACATACAGCAAAAAAGATTCTTAAAGCAACTTTCATAAATAGCCTGAATAAAAAAATAAATGCAAAAATTTTAACATATAAATATTAAAGGAAAGTTTGCATTATATATTTACCCTATTTCCAAATAATTATCTTTAAGATGATTTTTGAATTTTATAACCCAATCTTGAATGATTCTTAATTAGTTCATAATAAGTTTTACGACGAATATTATTGATATGCATACGCAAAGAATCCATTGTCATTGAATTATTTTTCCAAATCTTCCTGCGAAATTCCTCATAAGTAATAGGATAACCATCTGCTTTGATAAGAAGTTCTAATATCTGACTTTCCCTATCAGTAAGTTCAAAAATAGCATAGCCCTTTACGATAACTTTATCGCGTTTTCTATAAAAAACTCCTCTCCCTAAATCAACCATATGTTCTTTATGGAGCTGCTTATTAATGCTCAAAAGCAAAACAAATAATTCTTCTAAATCAACTTCTTTTTTGATTAATGAAACTGCATTTAATGCTATCATTTGAGAAATCTTTTCATCATCACTATAGGCTGTCATAAAAATCACAGGAGCATTTGGATTAATCCGGCGAATAGATTTCACCATAGAAAGCCCATCAGTTTTACTTCCCAAATTAATATCAGTAATAACAATATCTACTGCATTATTTTTAAAGAACTTTAATCCCTCATCTCCATCTTTGGCTGCCAATATCTTGCGACATCTTCTTTCCAAAGCAACTTTCAGCGATTCTAACGCAACTTCATCATCCTCTACAATTAAAATTGTAAGATTGCCCAATGGCTCTAACAAATCTGGCGACATTGTTTCTTCCTTAAACTACGAACTAAATATATTTTTTATAATCAAGAGTGTCTAGGAATTATAATAAAAGAGCCTTTAAAATTCACTTTAATTTTTACAAGAATTACAATTTTTTCCAAAAATTTTCATAAATTCACAATATAGACAACTCACACTTCTTTTTGTGCAAATCACAGGAATATCTTTTTTCTTTGCCTCATTTTTAAATTTTTTCATTGTATTGTGATTTAAAAAATTAGTAAGCATAACCAAACAAGCGATATTTTTTGGAATACCACGATGATTTACACTCTCTCTTCTTGCGTCCCAATGGGTAACCTCTTCACAACCAAGATTCTTCAAAACTGCTTCAATAGGAGTAATCTCATCTCCCCCAATAACTAAAACAGACATATTATCCTCCATAAATAAATGAAATATTTTAAATGATTTTATAATCAAAATGATAATTAATATTAACTTAATATAATATAAAAATAATTCTCATTTTATTTTTGCTTTAATTATCATATTCTGCTATAATCCTTACAATCTAAAGGATAGATTCCTAACTACCCATAACAAAGGATATGACTATTATGAAAAAATACAAAGAATCTCTCAAAACTATTTTGGATAGATTGCATCTCTCTATCAAAAAAAATAACCTCAAAAATTCTAAGCAAAGAGAATATATTTTAAAGGCAATTTATGAAGATGGAGGTCATCTAAGCCCAGAAGATATTTTTGTATCTATCAAAAAAACCTGTAAAAATGCCAGCATATCTTCTATTTATAGAATCTTATCATTCTTAGAAAAAGAAGGTTTTGTAAAATCTCTTGAAATTGACAAAAGCGGCAAACGCTATGAAATTGCCAGTGGATTGCACCATGACCATATCATTTGCGTAGAATGCGGTAAAATCGAAGAATTTTGCAATGAAGAGATTGAAAAATTGCAAGTAGAGGTTACACATTCTTACAAAGCAAAGCTTGTAGGGCACGATATGCTTTTGTATGTTGTCTGTGAATCTTGCCTTGCAAAAACAAAATAAAATTAGAGTTTTCTTTCTCTAATTTCTTTTACAATATCTACTTCCCAAAAGAAATCTACCCAATCCCCTGTTTCACGCAAAAAATAATCCGGCTTAAAAGTCGCTGTTGGTTTATAAAAAATAGAAGCTGTTTTAAAATCAATATTAGAATTAATTTCTTGCAAAATATTTTTTACTTTTGCCATACTTGTCCCACTATCGACAATCTCATCAACTATCAACACTCTTTGATTTCCATTTAATTCTGGGATATTAGAAATACGAATTTCTTGCTGAACTTTGTTAAAAAATGATGATGCATTAATGCTATATACCATTCTCAAATCCAAAGCAATCCCCAAAAAATGTGCCATTGTCAATCCGCCTCTTGAAATAGCGACAATTCCATCTGGATTGAAATCAATTTTTAAAACCAACTCTTTAATATCTTCTTTGAAAGTTTCATAACTATAATATTGCATATTATCTCCCTTTTGTTTGATAGACTTTTATTTCATTATATAAACTATCCCGCTCTACTGGGATAAAACCAGCATCACAAATCTGTGCTACCAACTCATCTTTTGAGATTCCATTGGCACTTTTACTACCCGATGCACTCTGAATTGCCTCTTTTTGAATTGTTCCATCTATATCATCTGCACCAAACTCTTGTGCAACCATAGCAAGATTCAAGCCCAAAGTCGCCCAATATGCCTTAATATGCGGAATATTAGAAAGCAAGATTCGACTAATTGCAATGGTTTTTAGAATCTCTTGCCCACTAGGAAAATTCTCAACTTTCAAAAAATTATTTTCCTTTTGATACACCAAAGGAATGAAGGCGTTAAATCCTCCGCTTTTTTCTTGCTGCTCATATAATCTTAACAAATGCTCAATCCTATGTTCTCTACTTTCAATATGCCCAAAAAGCATTGTTGCATTAGATTTTTTACCCAAAGAATGCCAATACCCATGAATCTCTAGCCAACGCTTAGAATCCACTTTGCCCTTACAAATATATTCCCTTATTTTTTCATTAAAAATCTCCGCCCCTCCACCGGGCATTGAATCTACCCCATTTTGTGCCATAAGTTCCAATACTTCTTGATAAGGTTTATTAGAGATTTTAGAAAGAAAATTCACTTCTGCTGCTGTGAGCGCCTTTAATGAAACTTGAGGATACCTTGCTTTAAGCTCCCTAAAAAGTTCCAAATACCATTGCAAATCTAGCTTAGGATTGTGTGCCCCTACAATGTGAATCTCTAAAGCACCCATTTCCACTGCTTTTTGTGCTTGAATTAATGCTTCCTCTTGAGTGAAAGTATAAGGATTAGGATTTTTTCTATGTGCAGAAAAGCCGCAAAATTTACAAATATCCGCACATTCATTAGTGGGATTTAAATGGCGATTTGAGTTGAAAAAAACCTTCTTTCCAAAATATCTTTGTCGAATCTCATCTGCCATCTTACCAAGAGTGAAAATATCCAACTCATAAAGCTTTATAGCTTCATTAGGATTTAAAATATCATTCATATCCATTTCATTTTTACTCATCAAAAGCCTTATAAATATCATTGATAGTTTGTTGTATATTATAAAAAATAAAAGCTTAATTATACACAAAGTTTTTATATATCAAAGACTTTATAATTCTGATAACTTTTACCATATTTAACAAAGTTTTTGCAATTTTAAAGCATTTTTTATATCTTTTTAAATAGAATATAGACCCCCAAAAAATTATAAAAATATTCAATTTGAAAGGACAATAATTATGAAAACAATGTATGGAGAAGAGATTTTCCTCAAGGATGATACTCTAATAACCTCCAAAACTGATTTAAAGGGCAAAATTACTTATGGCAATAATGATTTTATTAAATATGGAGAATATACAGAAAGTGAGTTTCTCAACAAACCTCACAATCTCATAAGACATTCCAAAATGCCACGCACTGCCTTTAAACTACTATGGGATACTTTAGCCAACAAAAATGAATTTTTTGCTTTTGTGTGCAATCTTTCAAAAACAGGAAAAACTTACTGGGTATTTGCTAATATCACTCCCTCTTATGATGAAAATGGAAAAGTGGTAGGTTATTATTCTGTGCGAAGACGCCCAAGCAAAGAAGGTGTAGAAACCATTCAATCAATCTATGCCAAACTTTTAGAAATTGAAAAATCACAAGGTGTCGATAAAGGGGTTCAATTTGTTCAAAACTTCCTTAAAGAAAACAACACAACTTGGGATGAATTTATTATCAATCTTCAAAATAAAGGAAAAACAGGGGGATATCGATGAAAAAGCTATTATCACTAGGAATAGCAATAAGTCTATTAGGCTTAGTTCTTGAAGCCATACTTTATGGGCTATCTTTTAATTTGATTACTTTTATTGCACTTATTTTATTGTTAGGCTTTAGCCTTCTAAAATTTTCCAAACGCGAAGCACTTTTACAAAAATCTATTAAAATTTCTAATCTTTATAGTAAAGGAAAATTTGAAGCAAGAATCCTACAAATACAGGGAGATGAAGATTTATGCACTCTTGCAAATAATATCAACAATCTTGCTGATAATCTTGAAGCTTTTATGCGTGAAATTTCAACTGCGATTCGTTGCTCACAAGAAGGCAAATACTACCGCTTAGCATTTCCACAAGGATTGAATCCTGCTTTTAGCAATAATATTGAAAGCATCAATAAAGCACTAATCAAAATAGAGGAAAATGCTAAAAATAATCTTTCTAATTTTTTAGCAAAATCTCTTATGGATATGAGTTTGGGTAGCCAAAATGAGAATCTTACAAAAATTTCTTTGGATTTAGACAAAGATATTCAAAATATGAATACCGTAGATGAAAATATCACTAGCATCACAAATTCTGCTAGAAATTCTCAAAAAGATGTTTCTTCCATTACACAATCCATTGATGAGCTTGTAGAAATCATCAATGATAACTCTATTACCATTGAAAGTTTTGCACAAAAATCCAAAGATATTGATTCGGTAGTAGAGATAATCAGCGATATTGCCAATCAAACCAATCTACTAGCTCTCAATGCAAGCATTGAAGCAGCTAGGGCTGGAGAGCATGGGAGAGGCTTTGCTGTTGTTGCAGATGAAGTCAGACAACTTGCAGAAAAAACACACAAAGCCACCAATGATATTTCCATTGTCGTGCAAACAATGCAACAAGAAATTTCAAGCATTCAAGATAATTTCAAAAGAGTTTCAGAATTCGCAAGCTCTACACATACAAGCATTATGCATTTTAATTCTATCTTTAGCTATATGGAACAAACCACCAATACACTCAAAGATGTTTTTGAAAACTTATCCAACAAATTCCTCTTAAGCGTTTCTAAGCTAGAACATATCGTTTATAAATCCAATCTATACTTGAGTTTCAACCTCAAGCAGCAAACTTGTGATTTTAATAAAATCAACCCAATCTCCAAATATTTTGACAACAAAGAAAAAATACAAAATATCAATTCTTTAGATATCAACTCTCTAAACATTCTAAAAGATAAGTTCTTGAAAAATACAAATGATGCTTTAGTGGAGCTCAAAAAACCTCTTACAAAAGAAAGCGTGGATACCATTATTGATACTTTCCACACCATTGAAGAGGATTCTAAAAATGTCATTAAACTTTTAGATAACTAAACTTGTCTATCTTTATGGAGCATTCCTGCTTCATAAAGAAAAATCGAGCCTTCATAAGAAATATTTTTCATCACATCTTTTTTTGCATAGCTCAAATATAAATTTTCTTTTGCCCTTGTAACTGCTACATAAAAAAGCCTTCTTTCTTCTTCCAAACTTCCACCCTGATTCATTAATTTTTTATTTGGGAATCTTCCTTCCATTAAATCCACAATATACACTTCACTAAATTCCAACCCCTTACTTGCATGGATACTTAGCAAATTCACCCCCTCACCTTCACTCATCTCACTTGAACCCAAAATCATTGCATTCAAAAATCTACCAATATCTTGATAATGGCTAGCCAAATCTCTCAACAAAGAAATTTTTCTCTCTATTCTCTCTAATGATTCTTGATATTTTTCTTGACTAATCCCACCTTCTTTGGTAATTGCCCTTTCTTTAGCCAACTTTTGAGCAACCATTTTGAAAATAGGAAATTCCCTCGCTTTTGAAATCAAATAATAAGGTCTATCGCTCACTCCAAAACTGCTAAAAAATTCATAGAGTGCATTTAAAAACTCCGCCCCTTCTTTAGTAAGTTTTGAATGGCTCAAAACAGGATTATCCCTAAAGTTACTATCAAGATAACTAAACCTTGCAACATTCCCCATTGCAAAAAAATCATCAAATAGCCCAAGTTGCGTATTTTGAATCTTTTTTTTATAAGGCTCTTTAATTTCTTTATTTGGTTTTAAAATCCCACTTACAGGATTCCCATCTCCCAATACCAGCAAAGCCTCATAAATATCTTTTGCCATTGCATTCCCCACACCCTTAATATGGCTTAAAACATGGATAAAAGACATCATATCTTTGGGATTATAAAGCAATGAACAAAGATTAAGCATATACACCACTTCTTTAGAATCAAAAAAACTTATACCCCCTTTCCTACGCGTAGGAATCCCGATTTCTCTCAAACTTGCTTCAATCCCATCTGCACTAGAATTGTTTCTAAAAATTACTGCTACTTCTTTATAGGGGCGATTAGAGAGTTTAATTTTGTTAGCGATGCCTTGGTATTGCAAAAATAACTCATCATACACAAGCAATGTTGGCATTCCAAAATTTTGCGTTTTAACCACTTCTAAAGTTTTGGGATAGATTCTAGGATTCTTTTCAATCACTCGATTGGCAAGATTTAAAATAGGTTCGGTTGAACGATAATTTTTTGTCAAACTATAAATATTTCCATTAGGGTATCTTTCTTTGAAACTTCCAATAATGCTTATATCAGCACCATTAAAAGCATAAATGCTCTGATCATAATCCCCCACACAAAAAATAGAAGGAGGATTTAAAGCCTGCAAAATAGAATCTTGTAGCGGATTAGTATCTTGGTATTCATCTACCAAAATTTCTTTAAAAAAGAGTTTGTCTTTTAAAATTTCCTCTTTATAAAAAATTAGCAAATCATTATAATCTGCATAGTGATATTCTTTTTTAAGATTTCTAAATTCCTCCCAAACATCCAAATAAATCTCTACATACTGCATTTGTTCTACATTTCTTTTTTCAAGCCAGCTAGAAAAATCCTCATTGATAGTTGCATTTTGATAGAGAGAGAAGAGATCATACAAATAATTTGCTCCATAAGGGGGAGTTTGGGATACATTCAAAAACACTCGTCTATCATACAGACTTTTAAAAAGCACTTTAAGCTCTCTTGGTTGCTTTAAGATAATAGAATTTTTAGATTTTAAGTATCGGTATGCAACCGCATGAAAAGTTCCTGCTTCAATTTGTTTAACAATTTTGGAATCAAAACGCAACTCCAAGCGAGCAAGCATTTCTTGAGCGGCTTTGTTGGTAAATGTGAGCAATAAAATCTCATTTGGAGTAATCCCGCTTTCTAATAAATGCGAGATTCTCCCTACGATTGTAGAAGTCTTCCCAGTGCCTGCTGATGCAATTACAAGATTATAACCACTGGGAGCCAAAGAAGCTTCCCTTTGCTGTATATTAAGCTTAGAAAGAGGCAATCAGATTATTCTTTAATATAATCTTTAATAGATTCAGCGACGCCAAATCGCGGATAATCTTTTGCATTTAAAATCACTTGAGCTAGAGTATGATTATCACAATTTAAAATAATCGGCGCTAAAAAATTAATGCGAATTTCTGTTTGCTTTTCTCTCACAAACACACAAAAAACTTTCACATTTGAATCTGCTTTGATATCCAACAATGCTTGAATATTAGCAGGCACTTCAAAAGAATACTCTCTTACTTTATAAGGATTAATCAAAAGCAATTCTGCATCATTCCCAATCATAGATAAAAATGCTAATGCCCCATTATCCACTTCTGCAAATTCAACCTCATTAACCTCTTCAAATCCTAAAATCGGAGATTTAACAACAAATTTTTCACCTTTCATAACAAACTCCTTTTTAAAATAAGTTATCTTATAATTCTACCAAACATTTTTCTTTCTAAACCTTAGAAAATCAAATCCCTAAAATTTAAATTTTTTGGTAAAATTCAAAACTTAATATTTTAGCTATCAGCAAAAACCATTCCATTTTGCTAAATGAAGGTATTTTTATGCAAGAAAAAACTAATACAACTTACAATCCAAAAGAAATTGAAGAAAAATATTATCGTTTTTGGGAAGAATCTGGGTATTTTGAAATTAATGGCAATGAAAAAATTCAAAAAGCAAACAAGAACTTTTGCATTATGCTTCCACCCCCAAATGTTACAGGAAGTCTTCACATAGGTCATGCACTCAATCACACTCTCATTGACATTATCGTCCGATACAAAAGAATGCAAGGCTTTAAAACTTTATGGCAACCCGGACTAGATCACGCAGGAATCGCCACACAAAATGTTGTCGAAAAACAACTTTTAGCACAAGGAATCAAAAAAGAAGAAATTGGAAGAGAAGCATTTATACAAAAAGTATGGGCTTGGAAAGAACAAAGTGGAGGAATGATTCTAAAGCAAATGAGAAAGCTTGGTAGCTCACCTGCATGGAGTAGAACTCGCTTTACAATGGATGAGGGCTTGCAAAATGCGGTTAAAGAAGTCTTTGTAAAACTCTATAATGAAGGCTTGATTATACAAGATAAATATCTCGTAAATTGGTGTACCCATGATGGAGCGCTATCGGATATTGAAGTAGAATACAAAGAAAATAATGGCAAACTTTATTATCTGCGTTATTTTTTAGAAGATTCTAAAGACTATATTATTGTAGCAACTACTCGTCCAGAAACTTATTTTGGAGATACTGCTGTTATGGTCAATCCAGAAGATTTTCGCTATTCTCATCTTATTGGGAAAAAAGTTATTTTACCTTTGCTCAACAAAGCCATACCTGTTATTGCAGATTCTCATGTTGATATGGAGTTTGGGACAGGTGCAGTCAAAGTTACTCCAGCACACGATACTAATGATTATGAAGTGGGCAAAAGGCATAATTTAGAGCAAATCACAATTTTTGACAAAAAGGGGATTCTAAACGAATTTGCCGGAGAATTTGAAGGATTAGAGCGATTAGAAGCTAGAGAAAAAATTATTGCCAAACTACAAGAAACAGGCTTTATTGAAAAAATTGAAGATTACAAAAATCAAGTGGGACATTGTTACCGATGTGGCAATATTGTCGAACCTTATATTTCTAAACAATGGTTTTTAAAAAAAGAAATTGCCACAAAAGCCATTGAAAAAATCAATGCTAACCAAAGCAATTTTTTCCCTCCTCAATGGAAAAACAATTACAATGCGTGGATGAAAGAATTGCGTGATTGGTGCATTTCAAGACAACTTTGGTGGGGACACCAAATCCCTGTATTTTATTGTGATTCTTGTTCTAATAAATGGGCAAGTGCCAAAACACAACTCCAATGCCCAAAATGCCAAAGCACAAATATCCACCAAGATCCCGATGTTTTAGATACTTGGTTTAGCTCTGCCTTGTGGGCATTTTCTACACTTGGATATGGAAATGGTAAATGGGGAGAAGGCACACTTTGGCAAAAAGATGATTTACAAAACTTTTATCCTAATTCCTTATTAATTACAGGTTTTGATATTTTGTTTTTTTGGGTTGCAAGAATGCTAATGATGGGAGAACATTTCCTCTTAGAACTTCCCTTCCCCAACATCTACCTCCATGCTCTTGTAAGAGATGAAAATGGACAAAAAATGAGTAAAAGCAAAGGGAATGTTGTCGATCCTTTAGAGTTAATCGAAAAATATAGTGCAGATGTCTTAAGATTCACCCTTGCTACTTTATGCGCACAAGGAAGAGATGTAAAACTTTCTTCAAATCAACTTGAAATTAGCAAAAATTTCACTAATAAACTTTATAATGCTGCAAATTTCCTGCTTCTTAATGCGCAAAAATTTCCTAATTTATCCGATATTCAAACACCCAAAACTCCACTTGGAAAATATATGGCAGAGCTTCTAAGCAAAACCATACAAGAAGTCCATCAGCATTTAGAATCCTACCGCTTCAATGATGGTGCAAATGCACTTTATCGTTTTTTATGGGGAGAATTCTGTGATTGGGGAATTGAATTTAGCAAAGCAGATAAGGATTCGATTTTAGAACTTGGAGCGATTTTCAAAGAATCTATGCTTTTATTGCACCCTTATATGCCATTTATCAGTGAATATTTGTGGCATAAACTCGATGGAAGCACTTTAGAAGAAAGTGGTTCTATCATGGTTAAACCCTACCCAACTTTTACCTATTGCGATAATTCTAATTTGCAAATTTTTGAATTAATTTCAGATTCTATTATTTCTATTCGTCGTGCCAAAACCACTATTGAACTTGCTAATCAAAAAATTCCAAAAGCCTATATCAAAAGCAATATCGCAATTTCAAAAGACTTTGCCCCTACTTTTGTAAAATATGTAAGCAAACTAGCAAAAGTAGAAGAAATAGAAATTACTAGCCAAAAAATCCCTCATTGTATCGTAGATATCACAGAAAAGGTTGAATCTTATATCCCCATACAAGAAATCAATCTAACGCCGATTATTTCGAGATTAGAAAAACAACAAGAAAAAACACAAAAAGAAATTATCAAGCTTCAATCGATGCTAAAAAATGAAAAATTCATAGCCAATGCACCCACACAAGTGCTTGAAACCAACAAGAAAGCATTGATTGAACAAGAAGAAAAATTGATTAAAATCCAAGCAGAATTAAAATCTCTAAAAGGCTAGCCCTTATAGAGATTTTGATAGATTCTAAGCATAGCAATAAACAATGCCGTAATCGCAGGTCCAAGCACAATTCCCCAAAAACCAAAACTAGATAGCCCAGCAATAATAGCAAAAAAGATTAACATTTCATTAATTTTTACAGGTTCTTCAATCAAAACTCGGTTAATAAATGCAATAATAAATGGCTTTACACCATTATCAGCAATCGTGGCAATCACGATAATCGAATACAAAGTGATAATAATAGCATTTGTAAAATTTCCCAAATACAATTCATAACAAGCCACAGGCAACCAAACTAAAGTTCCACCAACAACAGGAATCAGCGATGCAAAACCATAAAACACACCTAATAAAATCGCATTATACCCATAAAACGTCATCAAAATCCCAAACAACATACCCTGTAATACCATTGATAAAATCGAAGAATAAAACACGACACTAATCACGGCACTAACTTCATCATAAAGAGACTTGATTTGCTGTTTATCAATAGGGATAACTTCTATAAAATATTTTCCCAATTTATTTCCATAAAAATAAAAGAAAAACAAAAAAACGACAATAAAAACCGCATCACTCACAAAATAAATACTATTTGCAGAGAGTTTTGCAATAAATCCCAAAATCTTTTTTACTATCTCCGCCCAATCAATACTATTAATTCTCAAAAGCAAACTTTCTACTTCTTGTTGCACAGCACTTGGTAGATAGTCAAAAAACTGCCTACTAAAGTTGATTAATTTTTGCTGCATAAGAGCAAAAATATTTTGAAACCCATTTAAATCTACATTCGTCGCAAATGAGGCTAAATTTATCGCAACATAAAAAATAGGCATAAAGCACAACAAAAGCAACAACAAAGTCATCAACAAAGAAGAAAAAAATTCTGATTTAATTTTTTTGAGAATAATTTGAAAAATACTTTGGGTAGCAATAAAAAGCAAAAATGCAATCAATAGATTCATCAAAAAAGGAGAATATAGCTTAAGTAACGCAAGAAGCGTTAAAACAAAAGCTACTAAGAAAAAATAACTCCCTTTAGAATTAGACACCATTATTTTGCTTTTATCACATTACTTGGAGGATAAATAAATACACTTTCCCTCACAACTTCTATCTTTTCTTGAGAGTTAAGAGCATAAGCCCTAATTTTTAATGGAATGTGTGTATCTTTTTGTGAATCTTTAGAAAGATTCTCATCGGTATAAAGAACTACCACTTGTTTAAATTTCTCCCTTGGCTCAATTTTGAAAGGCTTAGAAGGGCGTTTGATTTTAATAGCTGGATTCCCCTGCACTTCAAAATAAAATTCATAAGCTTTATTATTAGTATTTTGAAAAAGGAAAATATAAGAATTTTCAACCCTATTGTTATCCCTAATAGTATAAAGCTCATTTCGATTAATATTTAATAGCATATTTTCTTTAGTGGAACTCATATACAATAACCCTGCAAACACAACCACCAAAGCAACCACATAAGCAATAGTTTTAAAACGCATATAACGCACTTTATCCCTCATTTCAATAGCTTGAGGGCTAGTCCATGAAATTAAACTTGGCTTGCCTAGTTTAGCCATTACCTTGGTGCATGCATCAGAGCATTCCAAACAATTAATACACTCTAGCTGCATTCCCTTGCGAATATCAATATGAGTTGGGCAAATCTTTACACACGCTTCACAGCCTGTACATTCTGCATTTGGAGTTTCTGGCTTTTTCCATAATTTAATCCCCTTAGCATCAAATACCACACCCCCACGCTTATAATCATACACAGTCATAATTGTATCATTATCATACAAAACACTTTGGACTCGGCTATAAGGACACATATAAATACAGAAATTTTCTTTAATAAAAATAATATCTGCAATCAAAAATGCTGTAATTCCTAGCCAAAAAATAAAAAGATATTTATGCTCTAAAGGATTTTGAATATAAGAGAAAAAGTCTGTTGGGGGGACAAAATACCACATAAAATTTGCAGCTGCAATAAGCGCCAAAATAACCCAAATAACAAAAGCTACAACTTTTTTAATCTTATTGATTCCTAGCGACATATCTGGCTCTAATTGACGATTTTCAATTCTTTTTCTTAGTTTTAGAATCTTTGTTTCAATTAAATCGCGGTATAAAACTCTAAAAATAGTTTGAGGACAGGCCCAACCACACCATACACGCCCCGCAAGAGTTGTCAAAAAGAAAATCATCAAAAACATTAAAATCAATAAAAATGGCATTAAATATAGTTCTTGCATATCAAATGCAACCCCAAATAAATGCAATTGCTTATGATCAAAAGACAAAAGAAAGATTTGATTCCCATTAATCTTGATAAAAGGGACACAAAAGATAATCAGTGTTGCTGCAAAATACACCCAATATCGTCTTTTAAAATACTGGTGTATTTTCAATTCTTGTTTATTTTCCATAATTCACAAACTCCGAAATTTTTGCAAAATTATACTACATCTTATAGGCAAAAGAGCTAAAATACTTTTGAATGAAATATTAGTTATTAAAATTTATAATTTATACTCACATCAGCACTAATACCCTTTCTATCTAGCACATACCCTTTCCATTTAAAATCAATACTCAAAGGTATCTTCAAAGTAGGTTGAAACCCCATTGAAAACAATAAAGCAAGATAATCCCCTTCCAAAGACAATGATTCTAAATCATAGCCATTCACCGCACTTTTTATCTCATTATTTAATAATTTTTCCCAAGAGATTCCAATTGCTGTATTAAAATTATCTCTTCCATAACGAAGCACAGAATCAACATTAAACGAATGTGCGTAATTATCTTGTATAGTAAGGTGATCCATAGAATTATTACTCAATCCCACCTCATCTCCATCTACATAGCCAAAGTGATACCCAATACCTATATCCAATTTAAAATTCTCACTCAAATTGACAAGATAACCTCCACCCAAAGACAAAGAACCATAAGGGACAGAGCTTTTAAAATCCACCTTATCTTCTGTTTGATTATAAAAATAATCAAAATCTGTTTTGATAACTCCACCTTTTGCAACTGCTTTAGAATAAAATCCACTTTCAAAATCATACAAAAAAGCCAATCCTCCACCTACATAGCTATGCCCTACTTTGCCCACAATATTAGCCAAATCAGTTTTGGACTGCCCATAACCATTTTCAAAGAAAAGATTCGCCCAAAAAGTATTTTGATAATTCTTCAGAGCATTAAGCTGCATATGGAATCCGTGCATTTTGATATCTAAATTATTATAATGAGAATAACCACCGCCCACATTTAAAAACACTTGAGTTTCACCTTCTTTTACTCTCTCTTTATAATAATTAACTCCATCACTCATTCTTTCTTGAGATTCTCTTATAAAAGCCAAACTCCCAGCAAATGCTTGAGTTAAGCTCTTTGACTCTGGAGATATTTGCCTAGTATGCGGAAGATCTTCTAGTTTTAATTCATGTGAAAATATTTCTTCTTTTTGGGGAGTCCAAGTATCAAAAACAAAAGTTTCATTGCCTCTAATCTGTGTATTTTCATCAACTTCAATTCCACTAGAAGCCCAAATAAGCTTTATATCATCTCCCACCTTTACATTTTGCGCAGAAATCACTAGCTTTTTCCCTTTTAAATCCAAAGAATCTCCCACATTATTTTGCTCATACTCTCCAATAATTAGAATATGTTTGTTGAGATTCTGTTCTTTTGCATGGAGATATAAGGTATCAAATCCAGCCAATCTTTCTTTTACTTGTATGTTTCCACTCACAAAAATAGAATTTCCCTCATCTATCCCACTACTTCCATCAAATCCCCCATATACACTTCCATTAATTACCGCTTCATCTTCTAACATCACTAAATTATATTTTGCATTAGCTCCATAGCCACCATAAACATTGTTTGCCCCTGTATTTCCATAAAGCACCACTGTATTATGCAAACTCTCATTTCCCTTACCGCCAATAGCCTCCTCTATACCCTGCGAATCTTTAATCATTACAAGATTATAATTTGAATGCCCACTCTCTGATTCTCCCCCAATTACAGATAAATTTCCATTTATATTTTCCAAAGTAATATCATTATTGTTAGCACCACTTTTTGCATATCCGCCCACAATATTATGTTGCACACCCCCCAAAACAACCCCTTTAAGATTAATTTGATTCCCTATGGCTAATCTCTCTCCATAACCCCCATAAATATTATTAGAATTAATCTCTGCCCCTTCTTGAATGGTCACAAAATTTCTATCTGCATTTTCTGTCGTACTATGCCCCCCATAAATATTGCCTTCTACTTTGGCATTTTTGTGGATATTGATAAAATTACTATTAGCGCCCAAAGTGCTTTCACCGCCTTTGACTTCTCCTGTTATAACCCCTTCAATCAAAACGCTATTTTCACTTGCCCTACCTTCTTCTGATTTCCCCCCATAGACATTTTTGGCATTTCCATAAACCTCTACAATATTATATGAGACATCGCCTTGTTTGGTATATCCAGAATATATATCTCCCTCTACATCTCCATAAAAGATTCCAAGATTATTCAAAGAATCTCCTCTTACCCCATATCCCACATAACTATTCCTCAAAATCTTTGCCCCATTTTCAATATAAATTTCATTTTCATCAGCAGACATTCCAACCCCACCATAAACCTCAGTGGCTTCTCCTCCATTAGCAATATAAATGCTATTAGCCCTCGCTAAACCATTTTTACTATAACCACCTGAAACAGCCCCAAAAACCTTCCCATAAATATCCACCCCATTATCATAGGCACTTGCTTTGCTTTCTGTATATCCTCCAATTGCATTATTAGAAACCCCCTCTATTTTCACCAAATTAGCAATAACAGAGCCATTTTTAGAATACCCTCCAACAGCATTTGAAACCTCACCTTCTACCAATACCCTATTATCTTCCACATTTACCCAATAATACTTAGAATAACCTCCCAAAGCCAACCCATCAAAATCCGTTCTAATGGTAATTTGATTTCGCCTATAAGTTTGTCCATTTTGTTCTACTGGAGCAAACCATTTTTGATAATTTCCAGTAGGATTATTTTGTTCGCTAAAACCTTGATTTTCATTATCCATTACCAAATTTTGAGCCCATAGATAGTGAAACAGCATCACTCCGCCTATAACCCTTCTCATCTCTACCCCTCACTTTTCTATAATTTTTTAATCAAGCTACATTATACACCAATTTTAAAATAACATAATCTAAAATTTTACATTTATAATATTTTTTGCTATAATCCAAACTTTAAATTTTTAAAAAAGGTGGTGATTAGATGCCCGGTATCAAAGTGAGAGAAAACGAATCTTTTGATGATGCTTACAGAAAATTCAAAAAACAAGCCGATAGAAATTTGGTTGTTACTGAAAGCAGAGCAAGAAGATTCTTCGAACCAATGACCGAAAAGCGTAAAAAGCAAAAAATTAGCGCTCGCAAAAAAATGCTAAAACGCTTATATATGCTTAGACGCTACGAATCAAGGCTCTAAAAACTTTGGGAGTTTTTCTCCCAAATCTACAAACCCTCTATCTTTCCTATTTTAATTGCTTCACTTAAATTTTTCATCGTTTATTGTTTTTGGAATGAAATTTGCTTCATCTCTATAAAATTAAATTAAGGAAAAATGATGAATATCACAGACAAAAATACTTCCATGTGGGGCTTACTTAGCCAATCCTACAACAAAAATAACAACAATGAAAATAACATTACAGGCTATTCTTCGTCCAAAAGCGATTCTATTTTTGGTACTCAAGAAACCTCTAGCACTGATTTGGTTTCCAGTCTTTTTAGTCAAGAAAATAGCCTCTACTCACCAAGCCAAATTCAAGATTCTGTAGAAATCAGCAATGATTTATCTAAAATGCAAAATTTTGCTTCAATTTTCTCGGGAGATTTGAAGAATCTTGGAAATGCAATGTATGAAAATGGCATTTTAAACAAAGAAGAGAAAATGGGTTATGACATTTTAATGAAACTTAATCCCACACTAGATACACAAACTACTCAAAATATTTTGCAAACTCCAACACTGAGTGAAGAAAATCGCAATTTACTCGCTAATGTAGATAAAAAAATTGGTGCAGTAAGATACTTTGGAGGATTCTAGTCTCCTCCAAACACCACATTCTTTTACACATTAAACCTAAAATGCATTACATCTCCATCTACCACAATATAATCTTTGCCCTCTACTCGCATAGCACCAGCCTCTTTTGCTTTTGCTTCTCCACCATATTTAATAAAATCCTCATAAGAGATTACCTCCGCACGGATAAAGCCCTTTTCAAAATCCTTATGAATCACACCAGCAGCCACAGGTGCTTTGTCTCCACGATGAATCGTCCAAGCTCTCACTTCTTTTACTCCTGCTGTAAAATAGCTAATCAAACCAAGTTTAGAAAACCCCAAACGAATCACCGCATTAAGACCGCTTTCTTTTACACCTAATTCTTGCAAAAATTCCTCTTGCTCTTCTTGACTTAATCCAACCAATTCCTCTTCTATTTTTGAACAAAGCTTAATCACCTCTGCACCATTTTTCTTAGCATATTCTCTTAATTGTTCCACAAATGGATTATCTGCATTCAATCCTACTTCATCGACATTTGCACCATAAATGATTTCTTTATTAGTGAGGAATCTCAATTCTTTATCCAAACCCAAAAAAACCTCATCTTTATTTCCAAAAGTCCTCACAGGATTCCCATTTTCAATATGATCCAAAAGCTCTTGTGCTACCTCTAAAGTTTTCTTTGCTTCTTTATCCGTCCCGCTTTTTGCCATTCTTGTGAGTTTTTCAACGCGTTTTTGAAGTGTTTGCATATCTGCAATCAAGAGTTCTGTCTCAATAATCTCTACATCACGCAAAGGATCGATACTCCCTTCTACATGCGTAATATTAGAATCCTCAAAACATCGCACAATATGCAAAATCACTTCAGTTTCTCTAATATTTGCCAAAAACTGATTCCCAAGTCCCTCGCCCTTGCTTGCACCCTTTACCAATCCTGCAATATCCACAAATTCTACCACCGAATTTTGGATTCTTTCTGGATTGACAATCTTTGCTAATTCTTGTAACCTTGTATCTGGCACAGGCACAACAGCCTTATTTGGCTCAATAGTGCAAAAAGGATAATTAGCCGCTTGTGCGTTTTGTGTTTTTGTCAATGCATTAAAAGTGGTAGATTTTCCAACATTTGGTAAGCCTACAATCCCTATTGATAATCCCATATTTTTCCTTTATTTGATTTTATTTTTGATAAATTCCACACAAGCTCTAACACCTGCCCCACTTCCACCAAAAGGATTCACACCCCAGCTTTTTTCTACATACGCAGGACCTGCAATATCCAAATGCAACCACTTATCCTTAAGAGATTCTTCGACAAATTCACCCAAAAACATACCCGCAGTAATTGCACTTCCATAACGACTTGAAGGAATATTACACAAATCAGCAACTTCAGATTTAAAAAGTTTCCCTAAATAAGGATTAAAGGGTAAAATTCCCGTAAGCTCTCCCACATTCCATGCAGCCGCTGCAAAATCCTCTTTTAATTTCTTGTTATAACCCATTATACCGGTTGTATAATCCCCTAATGCCACGACACAAGCACCTGTTAGAGTTGCCAAATCTACAAGAAAATCCGGCTTCAAATCACTAGCAAAACTCAAACAATCTGCCAACACCAATCGCCCCTCTGCATCTGTATTTCGCACTTCAATACTTTTTTGGTTTCTTGCAATTAAAATATCATCTGGCTTATATGCATTACCGCCTATCATATTTTCTGCCAAGCCCAAGATTCCATGCACTTCTGCTTTAATTCCAAGTTTTGCTATAGTCTCCAAAATTCCAATTACAGCACATGCACCACTTTTATCTGCTTTCATAGTTGTCATATAATCTCCGGGCTTCAAGCTCAAACCCCCACTATCATAAGTCAAGCCTTTGCCCACAAAAACAAATTTGAGTAATTTTTCTCCTCTAGCAATTTTTGGTTTATAGCTTAAATGCACCAAATAAGGCTCATTAACACTAGCTCTTGCCACAGCCAAAAATGCGCCCATTTTCTCCTTTTCTAAAAACTTTTTATCATAAACTTTACACTCAAAACCACTTTTTTTTGCCAACTCTTTTGCATAATCTGCCACATATTTTGGAGTAGCTTGCTGGGGCGGAGTATTGACTAAATCTCTTACATTATTGATACTTTGTGCAAGTATTGTGGATTCTAAAATCCCATTTTGCAAAGTAGTCTTATCTATTTTTTTTGAAACAAGATAAACTTCGCTCAAATTTGTCTTGCTTTTTACGCTCTTAAATGCATCATAGCTATACATTCCAAGCAAAATCCCCAAACACGCTTTTTGCATTTCTTCTTTTTTTTCTATTTCAATCGAAATGCTTTTAATTTTGAGTTTTTTGAGGCTTTGTATCGCATTTGCCAAAGCATCACTCAATGCGTTTGGAAACTCATAATTGTATTTTTCCAATCCCACAAAACAAGTTTTACTTTCACTCAAAAAACAGCACCCTTCACCCTCAAAATTATGAATCTTTAACGCTTCTTTTTCTGTCTTACTAAGATTTGTAGGGAGTTTTTTGTCTCTTAAGAGTATGATTTGAACATCTGCCTTTTTTTCACTTGCCAATATTTTCATTTTTAGATTCTCCTATAATTTTTTTCTCAACTTTTTGTGTCATCTTGTGCAAATAATAATAAATCCCGCCACCAAGAATCACAACAAAAGGAATGGCAACATAATAATGTTCTTTGCCAAAATGCACCAATGCCAAGAGCTCTTCCCCAAAGAAATATGCAAGCAAAATAGTAATAGCAGCCCACACCATTGCACTAATTAAATTAATAAAGGCAAAAGTTTTTGCACTATAACGCGTCACACCTATACTCATAGGAATGATAGTTCGCATTCCATACAAATAACGCTGCACAAAAATAATAGGCCAACCATATTTTTGCAAAAGCAAATGTGCAAAGGCAAATTTTCTTCGTTGCGTCTTAAGCTTTTTGTAAATAAATTGTTTGTTATAACGCCCAATATAAAAATAAATCTGATCCCCTACAAATCCACCTAATCCTGCAACCAAAATTGCAATAGGAATCACCATATGCCCTGTATGGCACATAATCCCTGCCATTATAAGCCCCAATTCACCTTCTAATATACTCCAAAGAAATAAAATAATATAACCATATTCTTGAAGCCATTGAATAAATAACTCTTCCATGTCTAATCTTTAAATCCAAAAATATAGCTTAGATTCTATCTAATTTTTGCTTAACAAACCCTCTTATCAATATTAATTCTCAACATTCTAATCTTTTTGAAAAACCAAAGAAATAGAATTCACACAATGTCTTACATTTTTCTTTGTAAATCCCTCTCCCCTAAAAATATGCCCCAAATGCCCTCCACATTTCGCACAAACAATCTCTATCCGCCTTCCATCGCTATCAAGCTGCTCCATCACAGCCCCTTTAATGCAATCATCAAAACTAGGCCAACCACAACCTGAATGGAATTTATCTTTAGAATCATACAAAATACTTCCGCATTGCTTGCACAAATAAACACCTTTTTCAAAAAAATTTTCATATTCTCCGCTAAAAGGTGCTTCTGTTCCTTTATGCAAAATTACCCATTCTTCCTCGCTACTTAATTTCCTAAACATCAATCAATCCTAAAGCGCAAAATATTTTGCTTCTTTGTGTGGCACTATCAAAGCCGAAGTTGTTGCTTCTGGACTCATCTGATAAGTCTCACTCAAAGTAATCCCAAACTCTTGTGGCTTCAAAAGGTTAAACAATCCCTCATTCAAAGCCAAATCCGGACAAGCTGGATAGCCAAAAGAGTATCTTTGCCCTTCTTTTTCTCCAAGCCCCAATTCCCTTCTCACTCTTTGATGCACAAAGTCTGCCAATGCTTCTGCCAACTCAACTCCTAATGCATGCACCAAATAATATTTATGGTATTGACTTTCTTGGTATAATTTTTCTTCAAAAGGCGCAAGATTTAATCCACTAGAAACCAAATGCAAAGCACAAATATCTTGCTCTTTATTAAAATAATCCCCCAAACACAAATAAGGCTTCTTAGAGCTTCTAGGGAATAAAAAAGATTCCACCTTTTTAAAATCGCAATTCTCACTCACTTCCAAAATAAGCCCCTGTGTTTTATCTTCTGGAATCTTAGTGCGTGTATGATAATATCCATAAAGTACTACTGGAGCAAAAATATTTTGTTCTATAAATTCTTTTTTCAACGATTCTAACATCGGCTCTAATTCATTTTCTTTGAGTTTTAAATATTCATCTTTTTTGAGTTTGCTATAACCCCAACGATGCTTAAACAATAAATCTTTATCCAAATAATCAAAAACTTCAAGAATCTCTTGATGAGATAATTGCAAAACTTTTCTACCAAAAAATGGCGGCTTATAAACCTCATAACCAAACTCTAATTCACATTTTGTTGGTTTAAAAACTTCTTTTACTTCCAATTGTTTTTCAAGTTTTTTAGCCACTCTTTGTTCTAACTTAGAATCTTCGTTTTTATTTTTTTGTGAAGGCAAAGTAATATCACTAAAATCACCGCTTTGAATAATCTGCATTGCCGCAACACTATCAAAAGCATCTTTGCAATAAAAAATCACCCCATCATAATTTGGACGGCAATACTCATCCACAAAATTTCGATTGAGTGCCGCTCCACCAAGCATAATAGGGATTTTAATCCCAAGTCTTTTTAATTCTTCTAAATTTTCCTTCATTACCAAAGTTGATTTTACAAGCAATCCACTCATACCAATACAATCTACTTTTTCCTTTTTAAGAACCTCTAAAAACTTCTCCAACTCCGCTTTAATACCGATATTAATCACATTAAAGCCATTGTTGCTTAGGATAATATCCACAAGATTCTTCCCTACATCATGCACATCACCCTTCACCGTCCCAATTACAATGGTAGTTTTATGAGAATTAGTTTTTTTAGGCAAAAACTCATTGAGATAATCGACACTTTTTTTCATTACCTCTGCACTTTGCAAAACAAAAGGAAGCTGCATTTCTCCAGCACCAAATCGCTCCCCAACAACCTTCATTGCATCAATTAAAATCTCATTAACAATCACTTCAGGATTAATTTCATCTTTTGCTGCTGGGAGAATCTTTTGCATTGCATTTAAATCCCCCTCAATAAGATATTTTGAAATCCTCTCTTGTGTGCTTAAATGGCTTTCATCTTCTTTAGAATCCAAATCCAACCCAGATTTTTTTTCAAAATAACTAATAAAATCATACAAAGGCTGCGAAGTCTTTTGTGTATTAAAAATCAAATTTTCACACACTTGAATATCTTCACGCTCTAACCTAGCATAAGGAATAATGTGTGCGACATTTACAATTGCAGAAGTTAAACCCTTTTGGATTGCATGATACAAAAACACCGAATTTAAGCAGATTCTACCCTCTTTGCTAAGTCCAAAAGAAATATTAGAAAGCCCCAAAGTGCTTCCAGCTTTGGGATAGATTTTCATAATCTCTTCAATAGCCCCCAAAGTCTCCATTCCAGCAGTAAAATATTCTTCATCTCCGCTACCAATAGTAAAGGTAAGTGGATCAAAAATAATATCTTCCTCCCTCAAATGATGCACTTCTATGGCTCTTTGCATCATTCTTTTTGCGCACTCCACTTTTCTTTCTTTTGTTTTGCACATTCCTTTTTCATCGATTGTTAAACACACCAAAACACAACCAAACTTTTTAGCCAATCCTGCTACTTTATCAAATTTTTCAATCCCATCTTCTAAGTTTGCAGAATTAATAATACATCTCCCACCAATTAACTTTAATGCAATTTCTAAAGCTGTTACTTGTGTAGAATCAGGCATAAGCGGCAATGGAATCTTGGTAGCATACAAAGAAATCAACTCTTGCATATCCTTACTTTCATCTCGCCCAGCAAAAGCCACGCTTACATCAAGCACATGCGCGCCCTTTTTGACCTGCTCACTTCCCACCCCCAAAGCTCCTTCATAATTTTCATTCAGCAATAATTCTCTAAAAGCTTTAGAACCTGTTGCATTAGAACGCTCTCCTATTAGAAGTGGTGCGGGATTTTGCTTAAGCTCATATGCTCCAAACAAAGAAGCAATACTAGGCTTGTATTCTCCTTTTGGAAGAGATGGAATTTTATCTTTGGTTTTTTCTACAAGCTTTTGAATGTGTTTAGGTGTTGTCCCACAACATCCCCCAAGTAATGCTACACCCGGAATCTTCAAAAATTCACTTTCAATCTCGCTAAATTCCTCTGCTTCCATCGGATAGTAAGTAACTCCACCTTTGTTTTGCGGCAACCCTGCATTTGCGTGAATAGAAATAGGAAATTTACTAACTTGACTTAATTCCAATAAATATTTCTTTGCCAAATCCGGACCCAATCCGCAATTAATCCCCAAAGAAAAAATATCAAATGGTTCTAAAATATAAAATAATGTAGCAATATCTGTCCCAATTAGCATTGAGCCATTTGTTTCGATAGTTGCTGAAACCATAATAGGAATCTCTTTGTCAATCTCTCTAATGGCGTGCAAGGCAGCTTTTATCTGCAAGGGATCTTGAGCAGTTTCTAGCAAAATTAAATCTACATTTGCCTCTTTAAAGCCACTCACAACCTTACAATATCCCAAAAACATCGTATCATAATCAATATGCCCAAGACTAGGCAATTTTGTCCCCGGACCCAAAGACCCAGCCACAAACAAAGCATCTTTTTGATTCTCTAAAGGCTTGTGTTTTAAAATTGCCTCTTTTGCTAATTGCACCCCAAGTTTAGCAATTTCTTTTGAATGCTCTTGCATCTCATATTCTGCCAAAACCCATTCCATAGCCCCAAAGGTATTACTTGTAATGATATTAGCCCCTGCTTGAAGATAGCTTGTATAAATCTCATCAATAATCTGCGGACTATAAAGATTCAATGCTTCTGTGCAACCTGCTAGACTTTCTCCTTTGGCATTTCTGCCCCATTTTATATTTTCCTTTTTTTGTATTTCTGTCCCCATTGCTCCATCGAGGATTAAAACTTGTTTTTGGATTAATTCTTGCAATTTTTTCTTCATTTTTCCTACTTTCTTTGTTTTTTACTTACACTATTCAACCAAAACCAAAGCCCACCAAAAAGTATTATTATAAATATAGGTGCCAAATAAGGATATTCACCCAATAAATCTATACCTTTGATGATAATTTCTCCCAAAAAATACCCCAAAAGTCCAATACTCACTCCCCACAGCACAGCCCCTAAAGCATTATAAAAGCTAAATTTTACAAAACTATAACTTGTTAATGCTACAGCAAAAGGCACGAGCGTTTTTAAACCATAAACATATTTTTTAAGCACCAAAATAATTGACCCATAACGCTTCATTAATAAATGAATATAAGCCAATTTCCTACGATGCTTTGAGAGATATGGCATCATTCCTTGTTTTTGATAACGTGCCAAATAAAAAAGTGCCATATCTCCCAAAAAATTTGCAAAAACTGCCACAAAAATACTGATTGTCAAATCCATTTTTCCAGCATAGCTTAAAACACTTGCTCCAACAAGTGCTACAAATCCTCCTCCTAGAGAATATAAAAATAAAATAATATAACCATATTTCACAATCAAATCAATTGTTTCTTGCATTTTTAAGCCCTTTATGAAAATAACTCTTATTTTAAATTGCCATTATATCAAATAATCCTAACTATTTTATTTCAAAATCAATATTTTACACTACTCAAAAACAATCCATTAGGCGGTGCTGGGATAGAAAAGATTCTTTCTCCCAAAAGCTGCTTTTTCAAATCTGATATTTGCAAATTCCCCTTATCAATCTCTAGCAAATATCCAACCATTAATCGAATTTGAGAACGCAAGAATCCATTTCCCCAAAATAAAAAAATATAAAATTTTCCCCTTTTTAATAATCGAGCCTTATAAATTTCCCTCACACTTCCTTTAGCGCCACTGCCATCATTTTTCATAAAAGCCTTAAAATTATGCAACCCCTCAAATTCCCTCAAAGCCTCCTTGATTATCCCTACATTTTGAAAACAATAATAATGTGCAAAAGGGGCAATAAATGGTGAATATTCTTGAGAAATCACATAGCTATACCCTCTTCTTTTTGCATCAAATCGTGCATGAAAATCATCATCTACCTGCCAAATCTTTTTAATTTTAACAAGAGGATATAATTTCAAATTTAAAATTTCTTGTAATTTTTGTAAATCCTTGTGAAAATCTGGAATCTTCAAAGAAATCACCTGAGCACTCGCATGAACTCCCTTATCCGTCCTCCCACTGCCAATAATCTTTTCAAAAATCCCAACACTCCCAAAAACCTCTTCCAAAAACCCACTTACAGATTGTCTATCCTTTTGCTTTTGGAATCCGCAAAAATTTGCACCATTATAGGCAATTTTCATTGCCACTTTCATCATCAATAATACCTTCTTACAAATCGCTGATAACCAAAATACCCCGCTAATCCCCAAACAATAGGCAATAACACCATTCCAATAAGTGGCAAATAATTAGCAACCAAATAAGTTAAAGCATAAAACACTCCAATTATTAGCATTGATTGCAAAATCGTATGATTTCTTTGGTATCTAGGATTCTTAACGCCCAAAAGCGGGAAAAAATACAAACTCACAAAAGGGAACAAAGACATTAGCACATACATACTCAAATCCCTTAAAGTTTTCCTTTGTCTATCATTTTCATAAAATGCCCTATTCCAATATTCAAAAACACCCAAAATTTCTCCACTAATATCTGTAATGCTATTACGCAAAATCAAGGTTTTAAAAGCTATTTTTTCAATTGCATTTTCATCGGAACGATAAATTTTTCCATTATCCAAAATCGCCTCCATAACGCCATCTTTATTGATAATTTTGGCATCTTTAGCAAAAATTAGCCCACCTTCTTTTCCAAAGGAAAGCAAAACAATATCTTTATAACTCATATCTTCGTGATTTTCTTTTACATATACAAGCCAATTTCCCAGTTTCTGCCCAAACTCTCCAGCTTGCAAATTAATATTAATGCTATTTTTTCGCTCTTCTAAAAACTGTCGATAAGCCAAATCGCTCAATGGAGTTAAAATAAGTGACAAGATAAAAAGAGAAATGCTTGCTAATAAAGCAATGGGGAAAAATATCTTTATAATTTTATTAGGACTCATTCCCAAAGCAAACAAAACAGGCAATTCATAATCAAAAGAAAGCCTTGATAATGAAAGCGCACAAGCCACAAAAAAACTCAATGGTATCACAAAAAACAACATCAAAGGCAAAGTATAAAAATACAAAGAAAGCAACTCTAAAAAGCTAATTTGCACGACAAAAGTTACACCTGCAATGCGTATAAAAATCACCACTGAAGCAATAAAAAATAACACCAAAAAAGTTGGAAAAAATATCTGCGAAAAACTATGGAATAAATAATTTTTAATTCTCAAAAAAATATCCTATTTAAATTCTCAAAAAAATAATTTTATATTCTACACAAAATGCACTAAATTTTTACAAAAATCACAAAAACTTCAAACTCATAAGCCCTATAACACTCAAAAACCCAATAAACAAAAAAGGCACAAAAGGCACTAAAGATTTTCTAGCAAAAAGCATAAAAACTAGTGCATAGCCGCTAGCAAACAAAATCGCTAAACTACCACCAAATATTCCCAAACTCGCCCCCAACGCCCCAAATACAATTATATCCCCTTCACCCAATACCTCTTTTTTGAAAATACTTCCCACAAAAAGACGCAAAAAACTCGCTATCCCCATAAACAAAAAAGCACACACAAATGATTCAACCCAAGAATCCAATAACCACTTTGCCTCTCCAAACAATCCCCCAAAAACCACAGCAAATGCCAAATTCAAAAAATTCAAACTATCTGGAATCTCAAAAAACTGCCAATCTATCACACTTAAAACATAAAAATTCAAAAGCAACAAAAAGCAAACTATCCCAGATATTCCATAGCAATAAAAACTAAAAAGCGCAAAGATTCCGCCCAAAATTTCACTCAAGCAATACCAAAATGGAATCCAATTCCCACAACAGCGACTTTTACCCCTCAAAAATACATAAGAAAATATCGGTATTTTATCTCTCCATTGCAAAGACTTTTTGCATTTAGGACAAAAAGAAGAAGGCATAACAATGCTAATATTTTTGGGAATCCTAAAAATCAATACATTTCCAAAAGAACCTAAAGCTATCCCAAAAAGCACCACAAATACAAATTCCATTTCACCACCTTAAAATATGCTATAATTCTACCATTAATTTTTAAGGTTTTTAATGCAAAATATTGCGGTTTTTGGAGGCTCTTTTGACCCGCCACATTTAGGGCATTTAGAAATTATCCAAAGTGTATTTAGATTTTTGACCATAGAAAAACTCTTTGTAGTTCCAGCTTTTTTAAATCCTTTTAAAACACATTCTCTTTTTTCCCCACAAAAACGCTTAGAATGGCTAAAGATTCTAACCCAAGATATGCCTTTGCCTATTGAAATCTTAGATTTTGAAATCAATCAAAACAAACCCACCCCAACCATAGAAACTATAAATTTTATCCAACACACCTACAAGCCCCAAAAAATCTATCTTATATTAGGGGCAGACAATCTCAAAAATCTCACAAAATGGCATCAATACAAAAACTTAAAAAATCAAGTGGAATTTGTTATAATTCCAAGAGCGCATTACAAAATAGATTCTAAATACCAAGCCTTACCAGTAGAAAAAATACCCATTAGCTCTACGCAAATTAAAGAAATGCTAGACAAGCAAGACAGCAAGGCATTAGAATTTATACCAAAAATGATTCTCAATGATATTTTAAAGGAAACAAATTGCAAAACAATAGACAAGAGATTATCCATTTTATCCAGCAACTCCTAGAGGACAAAAAAGGCGAAAATATCGAAATCTTTGACCTCAAAGATACAGATTATTTTGTAGATTATGTGATGATTGCTACTGCTTTTGTTGATAAACATGCACTTGCATTATTAGACACACTAAAAAAAGAGCTCAAACAAAAAGGGGAGAGTTTTTTCAATATTGATGATGAGAATCCAGATTGGATTGTCGCGGATTTAGGGGATATTATTGTGCATATCTTCACAGAAAATCAACGCAAAAAATTCAATCTTGAAGAATTTCTATCAAAAATAGCAATGCAACAAAGGCTAGAATCTTAGCCTTTATAAACATTTAACGCCGCAAAACTCTGAGTAGTTGGCATCATCTCCAAAGTATTAACATTTACATGCTTAGGCAAAGTTGCCACCCAATACACCGCTTCTGCAATATCTTGTGGCTTGAGTGCATTTGAATTTTTATAAAGCTCATCAACTTTTTCCTTATCTCCCTTAAAGCGAACCAAAGAAAATTCACTATCACTAGAAAGACCCGGTTCAATATCACTTACCCTCACATTTGTTCCAGCTAAATCCGCTCTTAGATTAAGTGCAAACTGCCTTACAAACGCTTTGCTTGCCCCATAAACATTACCGCCCGGATATGGCCATCTCCCAGCAATTGAGCCCAAAGTAATAATATGCCCGCTCTTTCTCTTTACCATTTGCGGTAAAACCAAATGGGTAATATAGGCTAATGCCTTGATATTAACCTCTATCATTTGCTCCCAATCTGCAAAATCACATTCACTAGCCCCCGCCATCCCCAATGCCAATCCCGCATTATTCACCAACACATCAATTTCCTTATAATCTTGTGGCAAGGATTCCAAATGGGCTTTTACCTTTGCTTTATCGCAAATATCACAAGGTAAAATCACACATTCTCCAATTTCCTTTTGCAATCCCTCTAATCTCTCTTTGCGTCTTGCCAACGCAATGATCTTATGTCCATTTTTTGCAAATATTTTTGCAATTTCTCTACCAAATCCAGCTGAAGCACCTGTTACCAATACTACCATCTTTTATCCTTTGTTTAAAATTTACATTTTTCAATTACTCTAAAATGCTCAAAAATCTCTTTTTCTTTCTCTCTTTCTTCTTTGGGGATTTTATTGATAATTTCTTTAGCATTTTTACAATCTTTTTGTTTATAATAACCCCATGCCAAAGAATCCAAATAATAAGGATTCTGCGGTTCTTTTTCTAGCGCTTTTTGCACACATTGAATGCCCTTTTTTACATCCAAATTATGATCAATTAGCAAATATCCCAAATAGTTCCAATAAAGCGAATTATCAGATTTTTTCAAAACCTCTTCAAATTTCCCTACTATCTTTTTCAAAAAAGCTTGATTCTTATTTGTGCTATTTTCATACAATATCATCGCTTCTAATGCTAGATAATCCACATTTCCACTTTTTTTATAGAGTTTTTGCAGTAGTTGAATGCTCTTAGTGGTTTCTTTATTTAATCGATATATCTCTAGCAACATTTCATCTCTTGATTGAATAGAAGAATTCTGCTCTAAAAATCGCTCCGCTTTTGTAAGATATTGCCCTTTAATATAAATCTCTAATGCAAATCGTGCGTATTTTTGCTCTTGTGTTGCTTTGTATAATTTTTCATAATTTCTTGCTGCCTCTAAAAATCTCTTATCTTCCAAATAAATTAATGCTAATTTCTCACCAACATTTTTAGAAATTCCATACTTCTTAATATGCGTTTCATAGACCATAATTGCTTTATTTCTATCCTTAAAAAAAAGCAAATGGATTGATACAATTTTATCTAGTATCTTTTCATCTTTGTTAATCTCATAGGCTTTTTGGAGATATTCCAAAGCCCTATTATAATCTTTTTGCAAAAAATACACAGAAGAAGCAATCTCTAGATTCTGAACGCTTGCATTGTTTTTGAGCAAAATTTGCACCTCTTGAACTGCCCCTTGAAGATCTCCCATACTGCCAAGAATCTCCACCAAAGCTTGACGCACTTTTTCATCTTTTGGAGAAACTTTCAAATAATCTTTGGCAGCATTTTTTGCCTTTAAAAAATCTTTTTCCAACACCAAAAGACCAATTATCTCCCTTAAATATTCTTTGTTTTTGGTTAATTCATAAGCTTTTTGGAGATTCTCTCTTGCTGTTTTATAGTCCCCCATATCCAAAGCCACATAAGCTTGTATAATGTAAATATCCTCTTGATTATTAACCTCTTGGTATGAATTATCCACAAAAGCTATTTTGGCATTTGGCAAACACCCCATCAACAACACAAAAAGACAAAAACCACCAACAATGCTGATTAATATTTTATTTCTTAATAACACCTATACATTCCTTCATTAAAATTTCATAATCTTTTTTATAACATTCCCAAAAAGGGAATTGCTTGCATTGTTTTGGGCGATTCTCATAAATTTGGCATTTACCTCCCTCTTCATCAAAAAACACGCAAGCATAGCCCTCCCCTTCTTTTTCCTTTTTTTCAATCAAAGAATAACGATAACCCACTTTTTTGACAAATTTCAAACAAAATTCATCAAATTCCATTTGCAAAGATTCTGCGATTTTTTGAATCTCATTTGAGGTTACAAAAATATAACCCGATTCACCCTTGCAGCATTTACCTCCACATTTTGCACATTGATTTTCATCAAATACAAACAAAAAACCTTCGGCTTCTAGCATTTTATACTCCAAGTATTTGCTCTTTTATAAATTTCTTGCACTTTTTTAGTAAATCCATTTGCATTATGTGTAAAAATCGGAGGCAAAATACGCATTTGACTCTTAGAATCCTTTTTGGCTCTACAAAGCAATAAAGTCGCTTCTTTATCTTCTTTGGGATGCACATAGCAAATTGTAATGGGACGAATTTTGTATTTAAATAATATACCAAAAACCTTAAAACTTTCTCTACAATCATAACAAAAAATAAATTCCCCTTGAGGCTTTAAAAGAGTGTTAATTTTTTGTACCATTGCTTCAAACGGAAGATTCTCTTCATACCTTGCCATACAAATATCATTATTCATGCTCTTAATTACACCATTATGATAAAAGGGCGGATTACTCAAAATACAATCAAATTTCAAATCTAAAAAATCATATTGCAAAAAATCCCCGCTCAATAATTCTGCTTTGATTTTATTGACACGGAGATTCTGCTGGCATAGCTCCCACATTTTAGGATTCTTTTCAATCATTATTAAATCAATTTTTACATCTCTAGCACACAACATTCCAAGCACGCCACTTCCAGAACCCACTTCAAGAATCTTTTGGTGTTTTTTCAAAAAATTCAATGCAAAATCATACAAAAACAAAGTATCACTATTATAACAATATCCATCTTTGGGCTGATAAATCTGCAATTAATTAACCTTTAGTTTAATTCTGTAACAATTAGAGTAAAGCCACTTGTATTTTCTTTAAAATAAATCTGCTTATCTGTCACTTGATACACAATCTTGCTACTTCCAATTTGCAATTTCTGCTCATATCCATTTTTCAAATTTTCCTTATTTTTCCCTCCAAAAATCTCCCTTCCTTGCAAAATTTCAGAAAAATCAATTCCACGCATTGCATCATTGCCAAAAAATTGTCTCACCGCAGAAGCTTTTGCATAACATTGCTGATTAATGCAAATTCTATCTTGAAAAACCAAGAATCTCAAAAGCAAATGCCCTACATTGAATATTTCTAAAGATATATCACCATTTGCATAGGTTTTAATGAAGCCTGTATCATAAAATTTGAAGTCTTTTGTAGAAAAAAATATAATCTTTGGTATTGTTTGCTCTAAGTTAGAAGGTGCTTTCATGCACCCTCCAACCAAAACAACAAACAAAAAAACTAAAAGTTTTCGCCTGTTAAAATGCGGTACCATCTTTTACCATCGAGTTTTAATTCCATATTTACTTGGCACAAACCATCTTTATAAATCGTCTCGATAATCTCAGCATTTCGAATAACTGCCATTACTTTTGTTTTAACAGTAGAATTTTTCAATACCATATCTCTTACAGTATCTTGTGCATTTACTCTAATACCATACATTTTTTCACCAATTTGTCTATATGCATCAACAATCGCTGCTCTTTTTGCTAATGCCAAAGCTTGCGCTGGAGATAATGTTGATTCTGGTGCTACTCCCATACCAACTGCACTAATTTCAATAATACTTGATGGAGTAATCATTGGAGCATTTGGGATAACAATATCATCTCCACCTACCTCAACTCCTTGCAATCCTGCTGGAACATTAGAGTTTCTACCAGATTGTATTCCTGCATTCCCCACAGGGCTAACACTATTTGCTGTTGTAGTAGTAGAATTTACTTGTGCTACTAGCAAATTTGCCCCCAAAAGCATTCCTGCTAAAACTAATGAAATTGTTTTTTTTGTTGCCATTTCAATCCTTTGATATTTTATTTAAGATCACACATCATTAAGCAATAGGTGTTCCATATTTTTATTGTAGAATCACTTTCCTTAAATTTTCTATCATTTTTTCCATAGAATCTTCATACAATTCTACCACTTTTGCCCAAAAACTTCGCATATCATCATAAGGCAAATGCAAACTTCCCAAGGCAATATGATAGAGAAAATGGCTTAAAGTCCCACCAAACAATATCCCCACAAATGGATTTTTTTGTGAAACCTTACTTATCTCTTCAAATATCTTATCTACTGCGATAAAAAGCCCTTTTTTATTCTGCACTTCCACATTAAATAAATCTCTAATAGAATTTTTAAAAGCAAGAATCTCAAAAATATATAATTGTGTCTCTTTAGTATAAAAACCGCATTCTTGTGGATTTTTAAAAAGTGATTTAAGATTCTTGATTTCTTGATTTTTATTAATTTCTTTTAATTCAAAATCTTGGAAATAAATCGGAGTTGCTCCTTTGATATATGCACCATCATTTAAATTTAAAATATTAAAAGGCTTTAAAGCACGGAAAGCCTCTTCTAACGCATTTCGCGATAATGAATAAAGGGCATCTGAATAAATATCATCACTAAAATTACCATCGACTTTATAAACCCCTTCTGGCAGCTTTTCGTCCTCCTCTCCATAATAAGAATTTTTTGCATGTTTTTTAGCACCCTTTTTATATCCACAATCCAGTCCGCACAAAATCACATCACTTCCCAAATAACTCGCCAAAGAAGCCCCAGCATTCCCCACAAGAGGTGCAGTAAATTTGACTTTAAATTTTGGTTCATTTAAATTTGCCGCACTAGAACCATCTCTTTCAAACAAATAAATTTCTTTTGCTAATTCCTTTGCCTCTTTATTAAGCACTGTGGCACAAAGCAAAGGAATATCACCCAAAGGTGCTTCTTTTAGCACATCTCCCAAATAATGATGCCGCTCAATTTCAATTTGAAAATCAGGCCTAATTCCAGCATTCAAAAGTGGCTTTAATGCAGTTCCACAACTAAACAGTATCATTTTATTTTGATTTTTTTTAATAAAGGGTAGCAAAAAATCCAAACTTGGTCCATTTGCAATGACGCAAATAGGGGCATTGATTCGTTTTGGCTCCACCAACATAGGATAGAGTGGATAGCTCTTTTTATTCTTAATCCCTATCATCTCATCTTCATAAGTCCCCCAACCCCTAAGAGACTGCAAATGCAATTCATACACAATAGATCGTGCACTGATATTCACCGGAGTTTGATACATCATTAATTCCAAACGCATAACTGAAGTGCTAATACGGCGACTAAGGAAAAAATTAAGCACATAATCACGCTTCATCATACTTTCAATAAAAATATATCCACCCTTATTTTCTACCTTTTGGAACAAACTACCAAAATCCACAAAAAAACAAGCTATGCGGAATAAATCCAAAGATTCTTCAAAAATGAAAAAATTATGAATCGCAGAATATTTTTCATTTAAAATTTGCAAAAAGATTCCCCCGCCTAATCCAAATAAACTAATATTTGGCAAAAAATCCGATGGCAAATGATAAGAAGTGATTCCTCCATTTTGAGATAAAAACTCCAAAACACCATTAACCATAATAGAGCTATAAGGAAAATTCTCATTCATCATTGCCATTTCTGTCCCATAGATTCTATTCCATTTTTCATTAATGGGCGGATTAAAAGCACAATTTTCATGCACCAAAAGCATAGTAGATTCTCCATTGTGCATAGGATACATAAGAGAATTTGTTTTTGTTTCAATAATATTTATCCCTTCTTTCCCTATATAGAGCTGATAATCCCTCAAAGGTTGTTGCAAAGCAGAAAAAAGATTAGGATAATTTGCTTCAAAAAATTGCAAATTCTCCCCAAATCTTCTAGCACAAAATTCCTCGATTTCCTCGCAACTACTATTTTTCAAAAACTCTACAATTCCCATTTTATTCCTTTATCAAGAATTCTCATAATGCAATCTTAACATTTTATTAACAAAATCATAACAATATATTTATTACATTATTTTATAATTGCAAAAAAATAATTTTAAAAAATATTTTAAAGGTATTGAATGCTTTTACAATTTTTAAAAAATCCAAAACACACGGGTGCTTTGCATTCTAGCTCCCATTCTTTGAGTTGTATGATGACAAAAAATATCGGAATCCAAAATGCAAAATATATCGCAGAAATTGGTCCGGGACTTGGAGTTTTTACCCAAAAAATTCTCAACCTCAAACAAAAAGATGCTCGATTCTTTGCTATTGAAATCAATCCCTACTTCGCAAAAAAACTTCAAGAAAAATTTAAAAATCTTGAAGTAGAAAATAAAAACGCTAATCAGATATTATCTATTATGCAAAACAAACAAATTGCACAATTAGATGTTGTCGTATCTGGGATTCCTTGGAGTCTTCTAAAAGCCAAAGAACAAGATATTTTGCTTAAAAACATTCATCATTCTTTAAAAAATGGGGGATATTTTAGCACTTTTGCTTATATTCTCCCAACACCAAAAACAATTTTATTTCGCAAAAAACTACAAAAATATTTTTCACACATTAAAACTTCCAAGGTTGTATGGAATAATCTACCCCCAGCTTTTGTGTATTATTGCAAAAAATGATTTTTTGCTGGTTTTTTAAGGATTGAAAAGTTTATAATTGCATTTGCAAATAAAACATAAGGTATTCAACAATGCAAGACTTTAAACTTTTTAGCGGAAATGCACATAGAGAGTTTGCTCAAAATGTTGCAAAAAATCTCGATATTGAGCTATCTTTAGCAGAAATCACAAGATTTAGCGATGGAGAAATCAATATTAGACTTTGCGAGAGTGTAAGAGGAAAAGAAGTTTTTGTGATTCAACCCACTTGTGCTCCAGCTAATGATAACTTAATGGAGCTACTTATTATGGTAGATGCACTCAAACGCAGCTCTGCAAGCTCAATTAATGTTATTATGCCCTATTTTGGCTATGCTAGGCAAGATAGAAAGGCTGCCCCTAGAGTGCCAATTAGTGCAAAATTAGTTGCAGATTTACTCCAAAGAGCAGGAATCACTCGACTTATTACAATGGATTTACATGCAGGACAGATTCAAGGCTTTTTTGATATCCCTGTGGATAATCTCTATGGCTCCATAGTCCTAAAAGATCATATCGCATCAAAAAATCTCAAAAATCCGATTGTTGCAAGCCCAGATATCGGCGGTGTTGCAAGGGCAAGATATTTTGCAAAACTCTTAGGATTAGAAATTGTCATTGTAGATAAAAGACGAGAAAGGGCTAATGAAAGCGAAGTGATGAATGTTATTGGAAATGTGGAGGGCAAAGATGTCATTTTGATTGATGATATGATTGATACTGCAGGGACGATTGTAAAAGCCGCTGAAGCTTTCAAAAAAAATGGTGCGACAAGTGTTATTGCATTAGGAACTCATGCAGTATTTAGCGGGGCTGCTTACCAAAGAATCCAAGAAAGCTCTATTGATGAAGTAATCATCACAGACACTATTCCTCTCAAAGGAAATTGCTCCAAAATCAAAGTTTTAAGTGTGGCACCATTATTTGCCGAAGTTATCAAAAGGATCAACAACAATGAAAGCGTCAATTCACTTTTTGCTTAAAATTTTCATAGGTTTTTTATGCCTAGGCTTTATTGCTTATGCACAAACCAACACAGATTCTAAAAAGATTCAAGCCGTGTTAGAAACTACTGCTGGCAAAATCACTCTTGATTTGTTCCCAGAAGTTGCGCCAAAAGCCGTAGAAAATTTTGTAACACACATCAATAATGGGTATTATAATGGAACAATTTTTCATCGAACTATCCGCAAATTTATGATTCAAGGTGGAGACCCAACGGGGAGCGGAAAAGGTGGAGAATCTATTTGGGGGGAAGACTTTGAAGATGAGATTGTAAAAGGCTATGCTTTTGATAAAGCGGGGATTTTGGCAATGGCAAATGCCGGACCAAATACCAATGGAAGTCAATTTTTTATTACCACTACACGCACTCCTCATTTAAATGGCTTACACACAATCTTTGGGGAAATCAGCAAAGAAAATAAACAAGAAAGCTTCAAAACTCTAAGAAAAATTGAGTATTCCCCCACAAACTCTCAAGATAAGCCAATCAAAGAACAAAAAATCATTAAAGCCTATATCATTCAATAATCCTCTAAAAAGAGGATTATTTTTTTAATTTTCTTTTATAAAGCAGCAAAATTCCCATTATCAATGCAAAAAATAAAATTTCTGCAATCAAAGATTGATAATCCACTTATGCACTCGCAAAAAGATTATTCAAAATCACTTCGGTTTTAATGAGATTCTCCCTCTCTTTAGAATCAAGTGAATTTAAATAATTCTCATCTTGTAGCTTTTTAGCCATTTCTAACCACTCTTGCATTTCTTCTTTTTTGGCTACAAGTTTTTCTTGATTTTCTTCTTCCTCATCTTTGGAATCTGAATTTGCAACCTCTTGTTTTTCATCTTTTGTGCCAAGATTCAACAAAATATCATTTAAAGTTTCTTCAACCTCTCCAATCTCAAAGCTAAACTTTTGAATCACAAAAATATCTACATTATTTGATTCTCCTCCTGTTTTAAAAAGCACCAATTCATTGTTATCGCCCATCATTTCATTAAGGTTTAATGCACCATCTAAATTACTATCTTGTGAAATAGAATGATTGATATAATCTCCCAAATTATCAATAAACCCTACTTGCTCCAAAAACTTCTTTTGTGCTTCCTCTCCACCGGGAATTCTCTCTGATATAGAATAATACTGCGAATCTTTCAAAGAAACGAGACTTTTTAGGTGTATTCCCTCCTCCAAACTAATGCTTCCATCTCCATTAGAATCTCCGCTAAGGTATCCCATATTATAAGCTGCATCATAATACCAACCCTTCACATAATCACTAGCCTCTTCTAAACTACCAAATTTTGCTACCAATTTCTTCACATTTTCTTCACTCAAAGGAACGCTAATAGTCTTGCCACTGACTTCATCAACAAAACTCACTGCATTTTGTGCAATATTTTCCCCTTCTTTTACTTCTAAAGGATTATAAGCATTTTTGACTTCTTCGCTCACATTTTGAGGTTTTGTTGTGCTTGTTTGCACGAGCGTTTTTTCCAAAAATACCCCCATAGAAGTGGAAGTTGTCATTGTAGATTCTTGATTTTTGCTTGTAAAGCTTTCTTCAATCTCTTGCTTGATTTCCTCTTTTTCTTTAGCTTTGCTTGCCTCATATGCTATTTTATCAAGTGTTGCGAGGCGTTGGTTATTTTGTGTTTCTTCATCTAAAGTGAGTGGATTTGGGATTGCATTTTTAGAATCAAGCACACTATTTTTTGCTGCTTCTTGAGATTCTCCACCCTGCCCTAGCATTGATAACGCACTAGCTTGTCCCGTCTGTGGATTTTCCAAACTTTCTTTAAGAGATTCTACATCAACCTCTTTAGCAATTTCTGATGAAACACTCCCTGTCTGCTTTAGCTGTGCAATCGCCTCTTGAATCAATCTTTGCTTTTTAAAATAATCATCTTGACTTGAAGAAGTGCTCAATCTTTTGTTTTCCTCATTTCTTGAAGCCCAATTTTGTTGAATCTCTTGTGAAAAAGTTACACCTTTAATATAAGAAGCATAATTCCCTCGTGCATCAATGTAATACATTGTTTTCTCCTAATATTGCTCTATCCTTAGAGAAAATTTACATTCCTATTCACACAAAATACAAGCAATTTTTATTCCAAGATAATTTAAATCCAACAAATAATCTACCTTTAATTTTTTTGCTTTTATAATTATATTTTTATTTTAATTCAAAGTTTTAGGATTCTTGTGCAACAACTTCAACAAGCTCTGCTTTTAAAAAAGCTTTATTTATTAAAATCAATGGATTTTCACTATTGTGATGTGTATTTCAAAAAACCCACCCAAAAAAGCTTTCAAAGCAATAATGCCAAAGATTTGCATTCCTCTATCCAAGCATGCCAGCTTTGCTCACAAAAGCTATCCAAACCTCACACTGGACTTTGCAATCCAAATTCCAAAATCACCTTTATAAGCACAATACCTATTTTAGATACACAATTGCGTTTTGCTTCCAAAGGCGCACAAATGCTTAAAAAAATCATTGAAAATGTCTTTGAATTGCGTCTTAATGAAGTTTCTATCCTCTCTTTGCTTAAATGTGAAATCCCACAAACCACACAAAAAGATGCCATAGAAAATTGTTTTGGATACTTACTAAAACAGCTTGAATTTTCACACACGCAAACAATTGTTATTTTGGGAGAAACAACCTACAATCATTTTACCAAAGATAAAACCCCCTACAAAAATATACAAGGAAAAATCTTAACATGGAATCATTACACACTTTTTCCAACCTTTTCTCTTATGCAGCTACTCACCAATCAAAGTCTAAAAGCACAAGCTCACAGGGAATTTTTAACACTTAAAGGATATTTATGCAAATAATACAAAAACTTTTTATTTTATTTTTATTAGCTCCAAATCTTATTTTAGCAGGTGGCAAATACCCCTCTCCCCTTCCTACGCCAACTACAGAAATCTTAAATTTAGATTACAATAAATGCTCTACAAGCTGCCTAGAAGACTATCTCAAACAAGGGCTGATTTTTTCTTTTATGGCTAATTTCAATGAAGATAACCAAAATGAAGAGCTTTTAGAATCCCTTAATCTTCTTATGAATAATCTTGCAATATCTCAAATTCCTTATCTTTCTTCCACCAAAAAACCATTTTTCAATATTGCACTTTTGTTTTCAAGAAAAAATATTGGGACTTACTCGGCTTCCACAACTAATGTAATTTTAAGTTATCTTTTGCACCAAAATAGTCGTTTTAATTTTGAAATTTTTGATAGCAAAAGTGAATCCCAAGAAGATTTACAAAGCACTATTGATACTATCCATTCTAAGGGCTATCGACAAATCATTGCTATTTTAACTTACAATGGTGCTAACAACCTCAATCTTTTAAATATCCAAACACCTATTTTTATCCCTAGTGTGCATTCCTCACAAATCACTTCCAATCTTTCGCCAAATATCATCTATGGAGGCATTAATTATGATGAACAAATCAAAGAATTATCACAATTAAACCCCCAAATTAAAGCTGCTAGTTTTTATGATTCAAGCTATATTGGCAATACCATTCACCAAAGCGTCCTAAAATACAATCCTGAAATTTCTTATTCTATGGCTTTCAATCTCAAAGACAACACAAATTTCACAAAAGAAATGAAAAAACTACAACCCATCCTTAATGATTCTCGCATATTCCTAAATACACCACTTATCAATTCTAGTATTATTCTTTCGCAAATTACTTATTATGATATCCAAACTCAAGGTATCTATTCTACCCAAATCAATTACAATCCAACTCTTCTTTCCATTACACAAGCCAAAGATCGTGATAATATGTATATTGCAAACTCTATTGGAAAGCTTGAAGATTTATTTGTCGAGGAAGCAAAACTATTAAATGCAGATTTAGAATATGACTGGATTAATTATGCAACCGCTCTAGGAATTGAATATTTTTATCTAAAAAATATCCCAAGTGCAAAACGCTTTTTTGATGAAAAAATCTACAATAACCAAGTCCAATACGATATTCAAATTCTCTCCCCAAAAAACAATCGTTTCATTCAACACTAATGCCTCCATACACTCTCAAAATCATTCAAAAACGCAATTACAAAAATCTTAAAATGCATTTTTGTAATTCCTCAACACTTCTCATTAGTGCCCCAAAACACATTACCAAAAAAGAATGTCTAAGATTTTTGGAAGAAAATCGTCAATGGATTGATACCCAATATCATTCTCTACAAGAAAAATACAATATCAATCTACCACGCAATCAATTTTTTATTTTTGGGGAATGGAAAAATTTTTCAGATTCTCATATTCAATCCCTATGGGAACAATCCTTCTCTCAAGATTCCACCAAACACACCAAAAATCAATTAATAGCTTACTACAAAAATATGCTTGATTCTTATTTGCAAATACGCATTCCACATTTTGCCAATATTATGAATCTTTTCCCCAACAAAATTCTCTATGGCAAGAGCTACAAACAGCTTGCTTGCTGCTACAAACACACAAAAAACTTACGCTTTAGCATACGCCTTGCCCTAATGCCTCACTGGATAATTGATTCAATTATCATACACGAATTAGCCCATCTCCGATTCCCACACCATCAAAAAGAGTTTTGGAATCTCATTTCTCTTTATGATAAAGAACCCAAAAAACTCCATCAATGGCTAAAGGAAAATCACACATTGCTTTATTTTCTACACCACAATCTTTTTAAATCTTAATACATAGGTATTTTTGTATTAAAAATCAAATAATCACCGATATTTTCTATGAGCGAATCATTTCTATCTTCTTTGCAAAAAGCCAAATACATTCTGCGTTTAAGCTTCAAACCTCGAATCTTAGAATAATAAAATTGCTTTTTTTGCAATTCATCTTTGATATACAAATAAGGCAAAAATGCCATATAGCGTTTTGCTCTTTTTGATTTTTTCTGCGATTCACGCAATAAGCATTTTTTTACTTCTTGATAGGTTTCAAATTGTTTAAAAATCTTTAACTTATCCACTTCAATTTCTAGCTTTTCCAAATAATTTTTAATTGCAGCAAACTTGTGTGTCCCCAAACTCAAATTAATCCATTCATAAGCAAACAAATCCTCTTCCTTAATCACTCTTGGCAAAGGTGCTGTAGAAGCCAAAATAATTTCATCTTCTAGCCATTCTCGATACACAATATCTTCCCTAAAAATCGGAGATTCAATCAAAGCCATTTTAATCTCCCCAGCACCATTACCTCCACATTGCAAATCTTCAATGGCTTTCAAAGAAGTAGAAATACTATATTGTATATTAGGATAAACTTCTTTTGTGAGTTTAGGAAGCAAAGTAGGCAAAATAAAATTACCAATAGTGGGCGAACAAACTATTTTTACCGCTTCTTTTCTGTGAATGTTATGCATTATTTCTTTTTGATGAGAATGCAAGATTTTATCAATTTTTGAAGCAATCAACAAAAGCTCTTCTCCTTCTTTTGTCAATCCAATCCCACTTTTCCTGCGGACAATAATTTTGGTATTAAAATATGATTCAAGGTGTTTAATTTGCTGCGTAACTGCAGGTTGGGAGACACCCATTTTCATAGAAGCTCTAGAAAAGCTTTTTTCTTTAACCACTATCATAAAAGTTCGCAATTTGGTAAAATCATACAACATACCCTAATCTCCATACAATTTAAATAAAATATATATAAATTTTTATCAAAACTTTTATAATAACAAAAATTTTTTTTATTATCAAGCCAACAAATCACACAACAAGTTTTTGATATAATTCCAAAATTCATTCCATTTTTCCTAAGGCTATTTATGCAAGAATCCTATTTAGAGCAACTCAACCCCTCTCAAAAAGAAGCAGTTACCACTACTGAAGGTGCTTTATTGATTCTAGCAGGTGCTGGGAGTGGCAAAACAAAAACTATTACAACTCGCTTAGCCTATCTTATCGATGAAGTTGGGATTCCACCAAGCAACACTTTAACACTCACTTTTACCAATAAAGCCGCACAAGAAATGCAAAAAAGGGCTTTAAATATGATAGAAAACACCACATCTCACCCGCCTTTACTCTGCACTTTTCACAAATTTGGTTTATTATTTTTAAAATTTTATATCCATTACTTAGGACGCAAAACAAACTTTATCCTAGCTGACAGCGATGATACAAAAAAAATCATCAAAGAATTGAACGCCGAACTTGCCCCTTTGCCTTTGGTTGTTAGTGAGATTTCGCGTTACAAAAATTCTCAAATTTCTCCACAAGAAGCCTCAAAAAATGCACACAATGAAATTTACAAACATATCGCAAAAGTTTATGAAAATTATCAAGAATCTCTTTTGCAAAACAATATGGTAGATTTTGATGATTTACTTTTATTGCCTATACAGATTTTTCAAAACCACAAAGAAGTTGCCACTGAAATTAGCCAAAAATACCAATATATTATGGTTGATGAATACCAAGATACCAATGATTTGCAATATCAACTTTTAAAATACCTCTGCACCACACACCAAAACCTTTGCGTTGTTGGCGATGATGACCAAAGTATCTATAGCTGGAGGGGTGCAAATATCCAAAATATTTTAAATTTTTCTAAACATTTTCAAAATGCAAAAACCATTAAATTAGAAGAGAATTATCGCTCAAGCAAACACATTTTAAGGGCAGCAAACAATCTTATTATAAACAACAAAGAACGGCTAGGCAAAACCCTCAAAAGCACTTTGGGGGAAGGTAAGCCTATTGAGATTTTGCATTCTTTTGATGAGCAAGAAGAAGTAAGAAATCTCTGCAAAATCATCAAAAATCTACTCTCTAATGGAATTAATCCCAAAGATATTGCTATTTTATTTCGTCTAAATGCCCTCTCACGCTCTTTAGAAGAAGGTTTTAATCGCGAAGGGATTCCTTATATCTTAGTGGGTGCAATCCGCTTTTATGAACGCAGTGAGATTAAAGATGTAATTAGCTATTTTAGGGTTTTAATCAACCCCAATGATGACTTTTCCCTTCTTAGAATCTTAAATAAACCCAAAAGAGGCATAGGCAAAACGACCATTGAAAAATTAAAAAACCTCACACAAATCCACCTTTGCAGTATTTATGAACTCTTTGCACACCCTCATTTGCAAGAATCTTTACAAAAAGAAATTGGCAAAAAAGCCCATACAACCATCAAAGATTTTTTTGGAATTTTAAAAGATTTGCAAGAATCTCATAAACAATCTAGCCTAAGATTCCTTGATGATTTTGAAGAAAAAATCGGTCTTTGCAATGCTTTTTTACAAAATAATGATGAAATTGATAGGGTAAGCAATATCGAGGAATTTTATGGATTATACCGAGAATATATCAAGCAAAATCCCCTTATGGAATTAGAAGATTTTCTAAACGAATTAGCTCTAAGAAGCGATCAAGAAGATATGGAAATGAGACAAGAAAAAAAGGGAGTGGAAGGCATTTCTTGTATGAGTGTGCATTCTAGCAAAGGATTAGAGTTTGATTATGTTTTTATCATTGGGCTTGAAGAGGGATTTTTCCCTATGGTAAGAGAAGATAGCAATATTCAAGAAGAACGCAGATTAGGTTATGTAGCTTTTACAAGAGCCAAAAAAGAGCTTTATTTAAGCTATGTGGATTCAAGATTTTATCGTGGCAATCGAACCAACATTCTACCCTCAAGATTCTTAGAAGAAAGTGGAGTCCTAAAAAATTCCTACAAAACTTTCAAAAAAGAAAATACCGCAATTACCCTAGAAGATTCTGGATTTAAAAAAGGCGATTGTGTCATACATAAAATTTTTGGAGCAGGAAGAATCCTAGAGATTACAAAAAGCGGGAAGGAAACAAAATTAAAAATCAATTTTGGTGGGCTTTTTAAAGAAATTTTAAGTGATTATGTAACAAAAGTATAATCAAAAAACCTCCAAATAAAACAAAAACAATACTCCCAAAATGATTCTATAAATTCCAAATGGAATAAAATTAAACCTAGACACAAATCCCAAGAATAATTTAATCGCCAAAAAAGCACTTATAAACGCCACAACAAAACCCAATCCAAGCACCAAAAGATTTTCTGAATTAAAAACTTCATAATTTTTATAAGCACTATAACCGCTTGCAATAATCATTGTAGGCAATGCCAAAAGAAAAGAAAATTCCGTAGCTACTTTGCGATTACACCCCAAAAGCAACCCACCAATAATCGTTGCTCCACTCCTAGAAGTCCCCGGTATCATTGCCAAAGCTTGAAAAATCCCTATCAAAAAAGACTGCTTATAGGTAATTTCTGCAACATCTTTAGTGTGATGCTCCTTTTCTTTATAGAAAATTTCTATCACAATAAACACAATTCCGCCCAAAATCAACATAATTGAAGTGGTAATAGGAGCAAAAAGCGATTTAATCAAATCATAAAGCAAAAATCCCAAGATTCCAGCAGGCAAAAATCCTATTGCCAATTTCACCCACAATTCAAAACTATTTTTAGATAATCTTTCCCAAAAAACAAAAATAACAGCCAAAATTGAACCTAGTTGGATTATCACCTCAAAAGTTTTGTGAAAAGTATCTTGTGGGATTCCAAGCAATTTTGAAGTTAAAATCAAATGCCCAGTAGAAGAAACAGGCAAAAATTCTGTTAGCCCCTCAACAATACCAAGAATCACTGCATATATTAATTCCATAAAAAACCTTAATTTGTGTAAAAGTGGGATAATTTTAGCATAATTCATTCTTTTTACAAAACATTCTAAAATTTCAAGAGAAAATTAAAAAATTAAATTATAAAATAAAAACTTAGCTCAAACAAAAACATTAATGGAGTTTTTATGTTTAGAAGAATCCTCATTGCCAACCGCGGAGAAATTGCTGTAAGAATCATACGCGCCTGTAATGATTTAAATATCGAATCTGTTGCAATCTATTCTCACGCAGATAGAGATAGCCTGCATGTCAAAATGGCAACTCACACTTACGCAATCAGCGAAGATCCAATTAAAGGATACCTAGATCCAGACTTGATTATCCAAGCTGCAAAAGCAACAGATTCTGAAGCAATCCACCCCGGATATGGTTTTTTGAGTGAAAATGCTCTTTTTGCAAAAAAAGTCAAGGAAGCCGGATTAGTTTGGATTGGACCTGATAGCGAAGTCATTGCCAAAATGGGGGATAAAAATGCTGCAAGAAATCTTATGATAGCTAATGGAATCCCCGTTGTCCCCGGAACAGATCCTCTAAATTCTTTAAATCTTTATGAAATACAAAAAATAGCAAGAAAAATCGGCTATCCTATAATCCTAAAGGCAAGTAGTGGTGGTGGCGGTAGAGGAATCCGCGTAGTATGGGAAGAAAATGAACTTGAAAATGCTTTGAATGCGTGCAAAAGAGAGGCTTTAACCTTTTTTAAAAATGACGATGTTTTTATGGAAAAATATATCCAAAATCCAAAGCACATTGAATTTCAGATTCTAGCGGACAATTATGGAAATATCATTCATCTATTAGAAAGAGATTGCTCTATCCAAAGACGCCACCAAAAGCTAATAGAAATCGCTCCCTGCCCCACCATAAGTGCGGATTTGCGTCGCAGAATGGGAGTGGTTGCAGTTGCTGCTGCTAGGGCTGCAAATTACACCAACGCAGGAACCATTGAGTTTTTAATTGATGATTCTAATAATTTTTATTTTATGGAAATGAATACAAGAATCCAAGTTGAACACGGTGTTACAGAGGAAATCACAGGCTTAGACCTCATTGCTAGGCAGATTCGAATCGCCTATGGGGAAATTTTGGATTTGAGTCAAAGTGATATTATTCCACAAGGTTTTGCAATTGAAGCTAGAATCAACGCCGAAGATGTGCATAATGACTTTATTCCAAACCCCGGAACTATCACTGCATACTACCCTGCACTAGGTCCTTTTGTAAGAGTGGATAGTTATATTTACAAAGATTTTACCATTCCCCCTTTTTATGATTCAATGGTTGCAAAGCTTATTGTCCGTGCTACAAGCTATGATTTGGCAGTCAATAAACTCAAACGCGCTTTAAGTGAATTTAAAATTCGAGGAGTGAAAACAACCATTCCATTTTTAATTAATATCTGCAATGACAAAGACTTCAAACGCGGAATCTTTGATACCTCTTATTTGGAAAACAAAATCAATTCATTAATGCCACAAGAATCCAAAGATGAAAGCGATTTGGTCGCAGCAATTGCCATTGCACTAACCAAACATTTTGAGGAATAAGAAATACCAAAAACTACTAAATAAATATATTTTAAGTAATTTTCTAATAAAATTAGCGTTTATTTTTACAAAAAGGGTCTTATAATGAAAAGAACATATCAACCACACAATACACCAAGAAAAAGAACTCATGGTTTTAGAGTAAGAATGCAAACAAAAAATGGTAGAAAAGTCATCAACGCAAGAAGAGCAAAAGGTAGAAAAAGATTAGCAGTTTAATCTAGGTTTTGCGGATTTTAAATTGATTACACTAAATACAAAAAAAGACTTCAATATCGTCTATAACAGCCAAAAAAAATGGCATAATCCGCATTTTATACTTTTTTTCAAAGAGAATATCAAAGAAAATCGGGTTGGATTTTGTGTATCCAAAAAAGTGGGGAATGCAGTTTGTAGAAACTTTATCAAAAGGCGTTTAAGAAGCCTTTATCGTGCCTCATTGCCTAATCTTATTAGTGGAGATATGGTGCTATTGGCAAAAAATGGGCTAGATAAGGTGGATTACAAAACTTTGGAGAATCACTATAAACACGCCCTTATGCGTTTAAAATTGGTAAAACAAAAATGTTAAAAAAATTTTTTTTATCACTCATATTTTTTTATCAACATTATGTTTCTGCATTTTTTGGAGCAAAATGTCGCTATTATCCTAGTTGCTCAGAATATTCTAAGCAGCTTTTTGAATTTCAAAATCCCTGTATTGCCTTATTTAAAACCTTGATGCGTATTTTAAGTTGCAATCAATTCTTCAAAGGTGGCATTGCCTATCCAAAAATAGACACCAAAATTAATGCTCATTTTATGTCTCCAAAAACGCCAAAATATTGGCTCATACCGATTGAACCTCTAAGATTTCAACCCATTATTCTTAAACATTCTATGGTATATCCCACTCAAAATGTTTATATTATAAAAAATTTTTCAAAGGTTTCCCGTGTTAAATAAACTTGATAATTTAAATCCTCAAACTAGAATCATCATCGCTGTTGTTTTGGCATTAGCCTTTTTTGTGCCTTATAGCTATTTTTATAGCCCCAAAGAAAATGCCACCGCCAAGCCATCGCAAAATATCCAAACTCCATCACAAGAGCAAACCACTCCCCAAGCCTCTATCCAAAATGTTTCTAATACGCAAAATGCACAAAATAGCACAGATTCTCAAGAAATTATTGCCACCATCAAAGCAAAAAACTTTGAATACAAAATTGATCGTTTAGGTAGAATCACCCAAGTCCTTCTCAAAGAAGAAAAATACCACAAAGACGCTAAAGATCTTGAATTATTTAGCACTGATATTGCTAATCAAAACAACCCAAAAACGCTAGAAATTCGCTTCTCTGATTCTATGTTAAACCAACAAGCCTTTAGCACGCCTTACAAAGCTAGTCAATCTGACATCACTATCCAAGACAAACCGCAATCCATCACACTCACACAAAAACTCCAAAATATCACCATAGAAAAAATCCTAACCTTTTATCCTAATGGATATTATGAAATCAAAATCAATGTGCCACAAAATTACACTTACTTCTTATCGCCGGGTATGCGTCCTAGTGTAGAAAATGATGCTTATGTCTTCAAAGGTGTTATCATCAAAGAACAGGACAATACTATCACCACAATTGAAGATGGCGATGCAAGCACTCAAAATAATTTTACAAACTCCAGCATCATTGCAGCAGTGGATAGATATTACACAACTTTATTTTTTAGCAAAACCAACAATCTTAATATCTCTATCTTAAACAATGCTCAAGAAAATCCTATGCCTTTTATTAGCGCTAATGGAAATATAGAACTCTCTGGATACATTGGACCAAAAGATTATCGGCTTTTAGAGAGCATTGATGCAAATCTTACTGATGTTGTTGAATATGGTATGATTACTTTCTTTGCAAAACCTCTCTTTTTGCTCTTAGAAACACTTTATGATTTATGCGGAAATTGGGGTTGGGCAATTATTCTACTCACTCTTATTGTCAGAATCATTCTCTACCCACTTACCTATAAGGGTATGGTATCAATGCAAAAACTCAAAGATTTAGCTCCAAAAATGAAAGAGATTCAACAAAAATACAAAGGTGAGCCACAAAAACTTCAAGCCCATATGATGGATCTCTATAAAAAGCATGGTGCAAATCCAATGGGAGGCTGCTTGCCACTCCTTCTTCAAATGCCTGTATTCTTTGCTATCTATCGCGTATTATATAATGCCATAGAGCTCAAAGGTGCGGCATGGTTGCTTTGGATTCAAGATTTATCTGTAATGGATCCTTATTTTGTCTTACCAATCCTAATGGGTATTACAATGTATTTGCAACAACATTTAACCCCAGCGACATTTAATGACCCAATCCAAGAAAAAATCTTTAAATTCTTACCCTTAATTTTCACAATTTTCTTTGTTACATTCCCTTCAGGTTTAGTGCTTTATTGGTTTGTAAATAACATCTTTTCAATCCTTCAACAGCTTATTATCAATAAAGCAATGGAACGCAAAAAAGCAAGAGAAATCGCCGAACATAAAGAACATAAGCATCAAAAGGCTTCTCAATGAAAAAAATAGAAGCCCAAAGCTTAGAAGAAGCCCTCATAGAAGCCTCCAAACTTTATGATTGCTCTATTGTAGATTTAGATTATGAAATTATCCAAAATCCCAAAAAAGGATTTTTGGGGTTTGGCAAAAAAAATGCAATTATTTGTGCACAGCCAAAAAACGCCAACTCACACCACCCCAAAACAACTAGCACCCAAAATCTCCACACACAACCACCAATCAAAGAAACCACCAAAGACCTCTCTGAAATTAGCACTCATATCCAAAATGAATTAAACGAGTTATTTCAATTTCTTCCTTACAAAATTAGCGAGATTATTGTCAAGCCCTATGATGAAAACACTCTATATATCAAAATTGACGGGGAAGATTCAGCGTTATTAATAGGGAAAGAGGGCTATCGCTACAAAGCGATTTCTTATCTAATTTTTAATTGGATTAACCATGTTTATGGCTTAATGGTGCGTTTAGAGATTGCAGAATTTCTAAAAAATCAAGAAGAAATGATTGCAAACTATCTCATACCAACCATAGAAAATATCAAAACCTATGGGAAAGCACAAACTAAGCCACTTGATGGCGTATTAGCCCATATTGCAATCAAGCAGCTAAGGGAACAATTCCCAAATAAATATATTTCTTTCCGCCTTAATCAAGATGGAGAGCGTTATATCATCATCAATGAATTTCAACACTAACGATACGATTGTTGCACCAGCAACAACTTATGGAAAGTCCTCTCTTAACATTATTCGTCTAAGCGGGCAAGATTCTCTTAAAATCGCCTCAAAGCTTGCCAAAATAGATTTAAAAAACTCTAAAGTGCGTCATGCAAAACTTACTAAAATTTATTTTGAAAATGGCGAACTGCTTGATGAATGTATTATAATTTACTTCAAATCCCCTCACAGCTACACCACCGAAGATGTTGTTGAATTTCAATGCCATGGCGGCACTTTCATAGCCCAAAATATTTTAGAAGAATGCTTGAAATATGGAGCTAGATTAGCCAATCCCGGAGAATTTACCAAAAGAGCTTTTTTAGGTGGAAGGATTGATTTAAGTCAAGCCCAAGCAGTAGCAAAACTCATTGAATCTTCTAACGCAAATGCCCACAAAATGCTGATGCGTCATCTCAATGGAGAAATGCAAGAATTTTGCGAAAATTTACGCACCGACCTTATTACATTGCTCGCACACAGCGAAGTTTTTATTGATTATGCCGATGAAGAATTACCACAAGATTTGCTAAAAAATCTACAAAACAAGCTAACTTCTATCCTCAAAACACTCCAAAACCTCTTAGAGCAATCAATCCAAAAAAAATCCCTTTTTGAAGGCTATAAACTCTGCATTATCGGTAAGCCCAATGTAGGCAAAAGCTCATTTCTCAATGCCCTTTTACACAATGAACGCGCTATTGTGAGTGATATTGCAGGCACTACACGCGATAGCATTGAAGAAAATTTTGTTTTAGAGGGGCATTTATTGCGTCTCATTGACACTGCAGGAATCCGCAAAAGCCAAGATATTATCGAAAACAAAGGAATTGAACGAAGCCTACAAAAAGCCAAAGAAAGCGATATTCTAATTGCACTTTTTGATAGTAGTCGCCCTTTAGACCATGAAGATTTAGAGATTATAGAACTTCTAAAAAACTATCAAGATTCCAAAAAAATCATCGTTTTATTAAATAAAACAGATTTGCAAAATCATTTTGATTCAGAGGTTTTAAAACCTTTTCTACCTCTAAACCTTTGTCTTAAAAATACCAATTTAAATTCCCAAGAATCCCTACTATCTAACTTTAAAAACCACCTAATATCCTTATTAAACTCCCAAGAATCCACCCAATCCTTACTTTTGATTTCCCAATACCAATTCCAAGCAGTGAAAAACTGCATACAAGCCCTTTATGATTCTAAGATTCCACTAGAAAATGGCGAATTAGAACTCTTTAGTTTTCATATCAATGAAGCACTTAGAGCTATTGCATCTATCACCAAACCCTACGAATATTCTCAAATGCTTGATGTTATGTTTGGAGAATTTTGTCTAGGCAAATAATCCTATTTCACTTTTGCCAAAACAAAGCCATAACCAATGCGAAATTCCCTACAATTAGCCCACCAAAAAAACCCACAAAGTCAAACAGCTCTTTTTTTAAAAAAATTAAAAAAAGCACGATAAACACCGCATAAGTTAGCAACCTCAAAGGCATAAAAAACATTTTAAACCCCACCTTGCCACTTTCTTTGTTGAAACTCTGCCAAAACTTCTTTTTTTTAGAAATACATTCCTTTACAAATTTTTCATCATCTTTATCTTCATTTTCACCCCAAAATTCCTCCTCTTTCTCTTCTTTGCTTTGGTAAAGATTCTTTAAAGATTCCAATTCTTCTTGTGAAGCTTGCAAAATAAGACGCATAATCTTTTTTCTCTGCATAATAAATGCCATTCCCACAATTATCACAAAAGAAACATAAGCAAATACAAAATTCAAAGTCACCAAGCTACCCCAAAAAATATAGCTCAAAACTCCACAAATAGCCAAAATCGCAAATAAGATAAAACTTAGGATATTAATCCTCATCATCATCCCATTTCTCTGCTTTTTGATAACGATATTTTGGATCTTTGCTCAACTCATCAAATTCTTTCTTTTGCCTTTTATAGGCTTTATAAATATTCAAAATTGCCGCCAAAATCCCCCATACTACCCCAAGCCAAAAAAGCCACCTATAACCAAAAAGCTTTTCAAGTCCATACCCAATTCCAACTCCAATCAAAACCGCAACCACTATGGAAATTCCTAGCGTAGCATTAGAATATGCCAAAACTGCGTCTTGATATTTAGGTTTTTCCTTATTTTCCATAAGCACTAATCTCCAAAAATACCTCTTTAGCCTTATTTAAAACCTCATCAATCATAGCTTCATTCATCGCATCACAAATAAATCCAGTCTCAAATTGTGAAGCAGCAAAATAAACCCCTTTATTTAGCATACCCTGATGAAATCTAGCAAACATTTGCGTATCACTCTTTAGTGCATCTTCAAAATTTTCCACAGGTTTTTGATTGAAAAAGAATCCAAACATACTCCCACGAACACAAGTTTGAATCGGAATCTGAAATTCTTTGGCAATTCTCTCTAATCCTTGTGTTAATTTCAACGCTAAAGATTCTAGCTGCTTATAAATCTTTGGATTTGCTTTTAATTTTTTAAGTGCGACAAGCCCTGCACTCATTGCTACAGGATTCCCACTTAATGTCCCTGCTTGATAAACATTCCCTTGCGGAGATAAAAGATTCATAATCTCTGCCTTACCGCCAAAAGCCCCAACAGGCATACCTCCACCAATCACTTTCCCAAAAGTTACCAAATCTCCAGAGATTCCATAAAAGCTTTGAGAACCACTCAATGAAGCCCTAAAACCACTCATCACCTCATCTAAAATTAAAATTATCCCCTCTTTTTTGCACAAAGCTTCCAAAGATTCCAAAAATTCCTTTTGAGCCGGCACTAGCCCCATATTTCCCGCAATAGGCTCTATAATCACACAAGCTACACCCTTACCCTTTTGCTTGCTTGCTTGAATGCACAACTCCACACTTTGAATATCATTGTATCTTGCTACCAAAGTATGTTTTGTAAAATCCTCTGGAACTCCCGGGGAGCTTGGAGAACCAAAAGTCGCTAACCCACTCCCAGCACTCACAAGCAAAGAATCACTATGTCCATGGTAACAACCTTCAAACTTAATAATATCATCTCTTTTAGTATAAGCCCTAGCAAGTCTAATAGCACTCATTGTAGCCTCTGTCCCACTTGAGACAAAACGAATCTTATCAATCCCCTCATAGATAGAAATCACTTCTTTTGCCAAAGCAGTTTCCAAAATCGTAGGTGCGCCAAAAGATAAGCCCTTTTGAATAGTCTCTATCACCACAGATTCAATATCTTTATCACAATGCCCAAAAATAAGAGGTCCCCAACTCTGCACAAAATCAATGTATGAATTACCATCCTCGTCAAACAAATAAGCACCCTCTCCACGGCTAATAAAAGGCGGAGTCCCCCCTACACTCTTAAACGCTCTCACAGGGGAATTTACCCCACCGGGTATCACTTGCTTTGCCTCATTAAAATCATTAATGCTATTAATATTTTCTAAAGTTTTCATTTTTGTCCTTTTTAAAATCAACGGATTTTATGAGAGATAAACTTAGACATATTATCCAAAATCTCCCCACCTTTCCTAAATCCTAATGCACAAGCCTCATACGCATAAAAAACATTTGCTTGATAAAAATTACCATTATGGCTATTGAGCGTTGCAAATTCTTGATAGATTTCTGGATAATTTCCATAATTCCCGCTATTTTGCACTAATGCTTTACCATTAGAATCCAAAATACTAACACTCTCGCCCTCTCTACCAAAAGCATGTTTTTTCACTTGTTTTTTAGACAATGGCTCATAGGAAGTCTCAAGCAACAAAGGATGATTAGGGAATAAATCCCATAGAATCTTTAGCATTCGCTTGCTTTGAAACATTAAAGTATATGCAGGATTTAAAAAAATCGTATTTTTATTCCTTATCATTGCAGTCATTAAATTTGCCAAATCTGGCTCATCAATGGCAATGCTTTCCCAAGGGATTAATTTAAACCAAAATTCATAATTTTCTCCCCCAAAGCTCAACCCTGCATTCTCATCCAAATGTGCCTCATGGGCATAGCAAAACTGCGTCCCAAACCCCACTTCCTTTGCGATTACTTCTAGCAAACGCACCGTTCTTTCTTCTTCTTGACTGCCTTGTATGCTAGAAAACAAGATTTTCCAGCCTTCATAAATTTCATCAAATCTTGAAGTATCCTCACCTAAAGTAATAATTCTCTTAAAGTTATCACCCAAAGCTTCATACAAATTATTAAACTGCAAAGATTCATTAAAACCATTTTTTTTAAGCAAAGCCCATTGAATAATCGCACTTTCATAAACCATTGTTGGAGTATCTGCATTAAATTCTAATAGCTTTATTGGAGCTCCATCAATCCCACCTGCCAAATCAAATCTTCCATACAAATGCCAATGCACTTCTTCTTCCCAACTCATTTGTATTGCTTCTACCAAGTTAAACGGGATTCCGAGTTCAAAAAACAAATCATTATCAATCACATATTGTCCCGCTTCCACATACATATCATAAAGCTCATTAGCCGCATCATAATATTTTTGTGCTTCTTCCTCACTCACTTCGATAATCTCATCACTCACATAAGGTGTATTATCCACATCAGTATGCCAACTAAGCCCAAGATTCTCTAAATCCTCATTGTTTAGCGGATTAGCTTTGATAATCTGCATTATTAGCCTCCAAAACTACTAGAAGTGTTAGAGCGATTTTGTGTAGTGCTGGTGTTGTTTGGAGAATAAAATCCGCTGCGTCCTGCATTACTTGTCGCACTTGTTGCAGTTTTGTTAAAAGAACTTTGAGACCTCTCATAAGCTTGTGGAGTTTTATAGCTTGTCCTTTGTTGTGCCTGATAATTTTGATTATTAAACAATTTACTACCAATCCAACTTCCCAAAATCGCACCCGCAGCACTTGCCAAAATCGTCTCCCCAAGAGACAATCCACCACCTGTTGGATTAGTCAATTGCGAAGTGCCTTCATCGATTTTTTTGGATTCTTCAGCGATGATTTTATCAATTTCTTCTTGAGTGAGTATTCTTTCATTTCCATTTGCTTCTTTTAAAATAACGCGTGTTGTGCTGCTTGGAGTTTCTTCTAAAATTTTATAACTTCCATCTTGTTGTTGCTCAATGGTTACTGTGGCTCCATTTTTTGTAGCTTGTTCTAAACCACCGCCATTATTTGTATTTTGGGAAGTATTATCACAGCCCACCATTACAAGGATTGCAGCCAAACCCAAACCACTTTTACTAAAAGCACCTACCACTTTTGGATCAGATATTTTTTTTAAAAATTTTTTCATTTTTTAAACTCCTTTATAGCGAATAAATATATTTTTAGATTATACACACAAGAAAATAAAATTGCCCTTGAATTGCAATTTTTAAGATTTATCCAAGCATAAAAACTTCTAAAATATAATAATGATTTTGCAAATAATTATTAATTTATAAGTATATTTTCAAAATAAAAATCATAAAATCCACTCAATTGATTTCAAAAATTATGGAGTTAGATAATGCTAGAAAATATTATTTTAGGTGCAATTTTTGCCCTTGCTATTGGATATTTTATTTATAAAATCTTTTTTACAAAAAATTCTTGTGGTTGCAATAAATGCAATTGTGATAAAAAATAATATTGCACTAGACTAAAATTATACTTTATTTTATAAAATATTAAGTTTTACTTAAATAAAATCACAGCTTTTATACCAAAAAAACAAAGGAAGAACGACAATGAAAATAACAAAATTATCATTAATAGCCTGTGTTGCACTTGCAAGCCTTTCAACTGCAAGTTTTGCTCAACCCTTAGAAGAAGCTATCAAAGGCATTGATGTTAGCGGAATGTTGCGTTATCGCTACACTGATAATCGCTATGACAACAAAGGCTTCAACAAACAAGCAAGCACAAGAGGCGATGCAAACCATCAATGGAGAGCTGAAGCACTCTTTAAAACCCCTGTGATTAACAATATCTCTATGAATCTAGGGATTGGCTACCACAATGCACAACAAAATGTCAATCATGGAAAAGGTATCCTAGATAATAATGGCAACTACACTAATGTTTTTGCAGGTAATGGCTTAGGTTCTGGTTCTGATAGCTGGTTTGGTGTAAGAGAATTCAATATGGTAATCACTCCAGATTCTACTAACACCACTATCAAAGCGGGTAAAATGATTATGCAAACCCCAATCAACGATACACTCGATGATAGGGCAACTGGTATTTTTGTAACAAATTCTGATTTAAATCATTGGACTTTTGCTTTGGGTGCATTTGATGCGTGGAGTATTGATGATTATCAAACTGGTTATGCACTCACTCCAGATAACAAATCTTTTGCAAAGCCTTTTTATACAGCTGGTGCAATGAGCAATTATGATACAAGCATTGGGAACTTCAGCTCTCAACTTTGGCTTTTCAATGCCACAGATATGATTGATTTTGCAGGTTTTGGTGAGTTAGCTTGGCAAAACTCAATGTTTCATTTAAAAGGACAATATGCCTTTAGCAAGCTTAATAGTGATGCCAATTCCCCTTGGACAAGTGTATATGATCAAAAAGTCAAAGAAGGTAATGACCTTTATACCCTTGAAGCAGGTGTAAGATTCCACGATCTTAATATTCCACTTGCTGCAAAAATAGGTTATTGGGGTAACACACAAGATGGTTATGCAGTATCTTTAGATGATGAGGGTTCTTTCCAAAAGGTAGGACAAATTTGGTTTGAAAATGGTGCAACAGGCGTTAGTATTTCTATGTTGCCAACTAATGGACAAAAGATGCCTAGAGGCTTTGAATCTAATGAGCTTAGTATGTTCTATGCTAATATCAATTATGATATTTTAGAAAATTTAAATATCGGGATTGATTATGTCAATGGAACCAACAAAATTGCAAGAGGACAAGGTGCAGCGCGATATAGCGGAGATATTGACTTCCAAGAAATCAATCCTTATATTGTTTGGCAATACACCAAATCTCTTAGAATCTTCGCTCACTATTCTATCTTAACAACAGATACCACAAGACAAATTGCTACTCAATTTGCTAACACTACAAACGCTCCTGCTATTATTCCTGCAGAGCAAATTAGCGATTCTGAAGATAGAAATCGTCTAAGGGTAGAAGTTAAATACACTTTCTAAAACAAATGGGATTCTTCCCATTTGCACCTCCACTTTTATCTTTTCAAACTCCATTCCAACTTCTCAAAATCATTCAAATTTCTGCTACAAATTCTAAATTTCTTTAACTTTTTTACAATTATTCCCCAAAGAAAAGCTAGAATTTATTTTTATTTTGCTACCTTAATATTGCATATTCTAAAAAATTATTATTATTTTATTTTAAGGAGAATCTATGCGAACAAAATGGGTGGAAGCCCGCAAAAATGATAAAATCAAAACTCAACTCCATTATGCAAAAAAAGGCATTATTACTCAAGAAATGGAGTATGTTGCAAATCTTGAATATTTAGAACCAGAAATTGTAAGAAAAGAAATAGCAAAGGGGCGTTTGATATTACCTTCTAATGTCAATCACACCAACCTAGAACCTATGGGAATAGGAATCGCCACAAGGACAAAAATTAATTCTAATATCGGAAGCTCCGCACTTGCAAGCTCCATAGAAGAAGAGGTGCAAAAAACGCTTATTTCTATCAAATATGGGGCTGATACCATTATGGATTTAAGCACCGGAGGGGATTTGGATTCCATTCGAGAAGCAGTAATCAAAAATTCTAGCGTCCCTATTGGAACAGTGCCAATTTATCAAATCTTGCACGATGTCAAAAACGATATTAATGCACTCACTATTGATAAAATGCTAGAAGTTATGGAAAGACAAGCAAAACAAGGTGTAAGCTACTTCACTATCCATTGCGGATTCTTATTAGAGCATATGCCACTTTTAGCCAAACGAAAAATGGGAGTTGTAAGTCGTGGTGGTAGCCTAATGGCGTCATGGATGATGCACTACCACAAACAAAATCCTTTTTATGAAGCTTTTGATGATATTTTGGATATTTGTCAAAGATATGATGTTTCACTTAGCCTTGGAGATTCTCTGCGTCCGGGTTGCTTGGCTGATTCAAGTGATATGGCACAACTTAGCGAACTCAAAGTGCTTGGAGAGCTTACAAAAAGAGCATGGGAAAAAGATGTGCAAGTAATGGTAGAAGGTCCCGGGCATGTGCCGATGAATGAAATTGAACGCAATGTTGAACTCCAAAAAGAACTTTGCTTTGAAGCACCCTTTTATGTGTTAGGACCTTTGGTAACAGATATTGCAGCAGGTTATGATCATATTGCCTCTGCCATTGGTGCAGCTATTGCTGCTTGGAAAGGTGTAGCAATGCTCTGCTATGTAACCCCAAAAGAACATTTGGGCTTGCCTAATGCCAAAGATGTGCGAGAAGGGATTATCGCTTACAAAATCGCCGCACACTCGGCAGATATTGCTAGAGGACGAATCAACGCAAGATTAAGAGATGATGCGATGAGCAATGCACGTTATAATTTTGATTGGAATAGACAATTTGAACTCGCCCTCGACCCCGAAAGAGCCAAAGAATACCACGATGAAAGCCTCCCTCAAGAAGTTTTCAAAGAAGCGAAATTTTGCTCAATGTGTGGTCCAAAATTTTGTAGCTATAAAATTTCACAAGAAATTATTAAACAACATAGTTAAAGGAAATTTATGAATCAAGAACAATTAGTCAATTTATTAAAAGAAATAATTTACCCTAATTTTGAAAAGGATATTGTAACCTTTGGATTTGTCAAAGAAATGCTAATCCACGAAAATGCTGTTTCAATCCGCGTTGAGATTCCCTCTGCCTCCCCTGAAGTGGCAGAAAAGCTACGCACACAAATCACACAAAAGCTAAACGCACAAGGAATCACAAAAATCAACCTAGATATCAAACAGCCCAAACCCCAAGAACAAACCCAAAAGCCACAAAGCACCAAGAATCTTGCCCCACAAATCAAAAATTTTGTAATGGTTAGCAGCGGAAAAGGCGGAGTTGGGAAATCTACCACAAGTGTTAATCTCGCAATCGCCCTAGCCCAACAAGGCAAAAAGGTAGGCTTACTTGATGCAGATATTTATGGTCCTAATATCCCAAGAATGCTAGGATTACAAAAAGACAAGCCCGAAGTAGATCAAAAACTCAAAAAACTCATTCCTCTCCAAGCTTATGGGATTGAAATGATTTCTATGGGAGTGCTTTATGATGAAGGACAAAGCCTCATTTGGCGTGGTCCAATGATTATCCGCGCTATTGAGCAAATGCTAAGTGATGTTTTGTGGGATAACCTAGATGTAATGGTAATTGATATGCCTCCGGGTACAGGTGATGCACAACTCACTTTAGCACAAAGCGTGCCTGTAACAGCAGGAATAGCAGTTTCTACACCCCAAAAAGTAGCATTAGATGATGGCGCAAGGGCATTAGATATGTTTTCTAAACTCAAAATCCCTGTAGCTGGGATCATTGAAAATATGAGTGGCTTTATCTGCCCTGATTGTGGCAAAGAATACGATATCTTTGGCAAAGGCACTACACAAGAAGTCGCTAAAGCCTATGGCACAAAAACTTTGGCACAAATCCCCATTGAACCAAGCGTGAGAGAAGCAGGCGATAACGGAAAACCTATTGTATATTTCCACCCAGAATCCAAATCTGCCAAAGAATACCTAAAAGCAGCAAAAGAATTATGGGATTTTATAGAAGAAGTAAATGACAAAAAATTAGCTGATAACAGCGAGATTCAACCAATCAACACAGGAAAATCCGCCTGCTCATCTTAAAAAAGCCCATTAATTTTGGGCTTTTGCCACAATAAACATAGCCAAACTTTCATTGATAAAACCAAAAGCCTTTTTGATATTTGCTGCCTTGCTATTAATTTCTTGCATTTTTTACAACAACCATAATATTTAAAATTAACTGCCAAAATTCGCACTAAGAAGCAAAATAATTCTTTTTAGACTTTTCCCTGCAAAGCTAGTTTCTATCAATATTGAATCTTTTACACTAAAATCCATTCACAAAACAAGTTACCCCAAATTGAACTCTCACTTTAAAAAATCAAAATTTCTATTCTTTTTAGCACTTTTTTGCTACAATCCCTTTAGGTGTAGCGAGTGGTTGCTTTTTAAAGAGGAAAGTCCGAGCTGCTTTGGGATAGGATTCCATTTAACTAATGGCTAGAGTAATCTAAGGGAAAGCGCAACAGAAAACAAACCGCCTATTATGGTAAGGGTGAAAAGGTGGGGTAAGAGCCTACCGAGAATGTAGCAATACATTCTGTCATTGCAAGCCCAATCCGCAGCAAAAAGGGCATGGTTAATATCCCAAGTTTTTAGCCCTTTGCTAGATTTTTGCTGCAAAGCAAAAACAAGATAAATAACCACATAAACAGAACTCGGCTTATAGCTACACCTATTTTAATACAAGGAATTTTATGGCAAAAAAAGATTCTATTATTACTTTAAGTCATGGAAGCGGAGGCATTGAATCACAAAAGCTTATTACAGAGCTTTTTTATCATTATTTAGAAGGCTGTGTAATAGGTGCTAGTGAAGATGCGGGTGTTGGAGAAATAAAAGACAAATGCGCCATTAGCACTGATGGCTATACTATCTCTCCCCTCTTTTTTCCCGGTGGTGATATAGGCAAACTTAGCGTTTGTGGTAGTTGCAATGATGTAGCAATGATGGGAGCAAAACCCAAATATTTGACTGCTAGCTTTATGATTGAAGAAGGGTTTTTGATAGAGGATTTGAAAAAAATCATAGAATCTTTTAGCCAAACGCTCAAAGAAAGTGATACAAAACTCATCTCTGGAGATACAAAAGTCCTTCCAAAAGGCACTTTAGATAAGGTTTTTATTACTACCACAGCCATTGGAGAATTTCTTTACCCTCACTTACAAATGAGTGCCTTTAAAATCCCTCAAGATTCTTGTATTTTGGTTAGTGGGGAGATTGGTAACCATGGGGCAGTGATTTATTCCAAAAGAGAGGAAATCTCCCTTCATAGCACTTTAAAAAGCGATTGTGCTTTGCTTTATCCTATGCTAGAAGAGCTTTTCAAAAACAATATCCAAATCTACGCCCTGCGTGATGCGACAAGAGGGGGGATTGCAAGTGTGCTTAATGAATGGGCAAACACTTCTAATATAGGCATAGAAATACAAGAAGAATCCCTGCCTATTAGAGATGAAGTTAGAGGGATTTGTGAGCTTTTAGGGTTTGAAGCATACCATTTGGCTAATGAAGGAATGTGCGTCCTAGCAATCTCCAAAGAAGATTCTACTAAAGCACTTGATATTTTAAAACAAAGCAAATTAGGCAAAAATGCAGCAATCATCGGACATACAACCGCTACAAACTCCAAAAAAGTTGTTTTAAAAACCACTTATGGTGCAAAGCGATTTTTGGATTATCCTAGCGGTGAATTATTGCCTAGAATCTGCTAATTACACCACTACAAAGCCTTTAAATTTGTATTTTTAAATTAGATTGAAAGATTTTAGGGTAGATTTTATGAATTTTATCTTTTTATTTTCAATTTTTAAATTTCAAATTAGCTTGCTTGGATAGGTATTTCTATCCAAGCTAAACTAAGCTTAAGCAGCTAAAAGTCTTTGAATATCGATATTTGAAAGAGTATTTTTAAATGGATTCTCTTCTTTATCAAATCCCATTTCGCCAAAAACAAAACGATTCAAATCTTCAAAAGATTCACTAAAGTTTTCTAGCAATGTCTTTAAAGTCATAGGGGATTCTTCTTCCTTCTCAAATCCCACAAAGGTTTCTTGTAGCACTTTCCACATTGTTGATAATTCTTTGCTCACTCCATTATTAGCATTTTCTAGCGAACTCAAACTAAAAGAATATTGCGAAGCACTAAAGCTAAATGCACTTAATGAAAAACCATTAGAAGTGTTATTGCTAGCTAAAATATTTCCACTACTTTGAGAAAAACTAAAGCTAATGCTTAGATTCTGCATATATGCTCTATTAGCCGCAAGCTGCAATCCCTCTTGCAAAGTAGGATTAGAAGTATTTTGTGCAGAATTATCCCCAGCGACTAAATCAATATGATGAATCTCTCCAGCACTCCCATCTTTGCGGATAAAATTAGAAGTTTTTTGCTTAATTCCTAGCAAATCCCCCTCTTCTCCCTTCATTAGCTCTTGACTTTCTTTGGCGTCCAAATAAATCACACCAATGCCCTTTTCTCCAAGACCTACAAGCTCTCCCTCACCTTTTTCATTAGGCGTCCAGATTCTTAACTTATCATAAATCGGGTCTTCTTTGTCAATCTTGCCATCTTGATTTAAATCATAAGCACTCAAATCTTTAAACCCATCCCCACTTTGAGTTCCAAAAAGCTCATTTCCATTATTGATTTTGCCATCATTGTTTTTATCTAATGCCAAAAATCCTGAACCCTCTTTAAGTGTCGAAATTTGGTCTTCTTTGCCATCACTATCCAAATCAAAACTCATCTTTGTATCGCTAAGCTCTGTTCCATTCCCAGCATAATCAATCACCAACGGATCAATCACTTTGTTTGAATTTGTATTGTTAGTATTTGTATTTTGGGAGTTAATTTGTAAATTTTGCACAAAGCTTTGAGAGACATTAATACTCAAATCCAACTTTCTACTTACTCCATCTTTCCCTACAATCGTCCCTTGTATAGATAACTCCAAAGATTGATAAAAACCTTGAGTGATACTAATCCCACTTCCTACATTATAACTTGGGCGAGAGAAATTACCATTAAGTAGAGATTCTATCGAGCCTGAAATGCTTGTATTTGTGCTAGAAGAATTCTCGCTAGACATTCCAAACACTTCCTCCCACACTTTTATCATTTCATCTTGAATCTCTGAAATTTTATTCAAAGCTTGATTGATGATTTGCTTTTGAAAATCACCAATTTTATTATTCAAAATTTCTGTTGATGAGAGAATATTAGAAGTTTTTTGACTATTTCCCTCTTCTTCACTTATTTGTGGAACACTATTTGCTTGATTGTTTTTAATCTCTTCTCCAAGAGCACTCCAATGCGTGGTGGTATATGAGGCTTGCAGAGAAGAGAAACTCATACTTGCTTGCATGTTTTCTCCTTAAAAATTAAATAACAACTTCAATATCGGCTATTTCCCAAAAAACTAAAATAAAAAATATTGTTCCATATTCTTAAAAAGATTCAAATATTTCTTAATACGCCAAAATTTCCTCCAAAAGCAGTATTACCTCAATCATTGATTTGATTTTTCTTTGTTTTTGAAAATATAGCTTAAAAAAAAAATTTAATCTTATAAGCTTATATTAATTAAAGTATAAATAAAATTCTACCTATAAAATATTTTAAAAGGAGATTTATTATGTCTTACACACAAAGCGTTATCCAAAAAGTCCAAAAACTCTATCCAGACCAAGTAGAGTTTCATCAAGCAGTCAAAGAAGTTTTAGAATCTATCGAACCTGCATTGCAAAAAGATAAAAGATACGAAAAATACAAAGTATTAGAAAGAATTGTTATCCCAGAAAGACAAATCAACTTCCGCGTAACTTGGGAAGATGACAAAGGCGAGATTCAAGTCAATCGTGGTTATAGAATCGAATTTAGCTCACTACTTGGACCTTATAAAGGCGGTTTGAGATTCCACCCAAGCGTAACAGAAGGTATCATTAAATTTTTAGGCTTTGAGCAAATTTTCAAAAACTCTCTTACAGGACTTGCAATGGGCGGCGGTAAAGGGGGAAGCGATTTTGACCCAAAAGGCAAAAGCGATAGAGAAGTTATGCGTTTCTGTCAAGCCTTTATGAATGAATTATATAGACATATTGGCGCACATACCGATGTTCCTGCGGGAGATATTGGAGTTGGCGGTAGAGAAATTGGATACCTTTTTGGGCAATACAAAAAATTAACCAACCGCTATGATGGTGTATTGACAGGAAAATCACTTCTTTGGGGCGGAAGCTTAGTAAGGACAGAAGCAACAGGATATGGAAGCGTATATTTTGCACAAGAAATGCTAAAACATAGTGATTTTGGCTCACTAGAAGGCAAAACTTGCCTAGTATCAGGAAGTGGAAATGTAGCAATTTACACAATCGAAAAACTCCAACAACTCGGTGCAAAACCTGTTACAATCAGTGATTCAAAAGGTATGATTTATGATGAAAGCGGCATTGACTTAGCGCTTTTAAAAGAAATTAAAGAAGTTAGAAGAGAAAGCCTAGAATCCTATGCCAAAGAAAAACCAAGTGCAAAATACACAAGCACAAGAGATTACCCAAGTGACCATAATCCGCTTTGGGCTATTCCTGCATTTGCAGCATTCCCAAGTGCAACGCAAAATGAAATTAATGCAAAAGACGCAGAAAACCTCCTCAAAAATGGTTGTAAATGCGTTAGTGAGGGTGCAAATATGCCTTCTACAATCGAGGCAGTGCATAAATTCCTTGATGCGAAAATCTGCTATGGTCCGGGTAAAGCAGCTAATGCTGGGGGCGTGGCAACAAGTGGTTTAGAAATGAGTCAAAATGCCTCTATGACTGCTTGGAGTTTTGAAGAAGTAGATAGCAAGCTACACAAAATTATGCAAAACATTTATGCTAATGCAAGCCAAACAGCCAAAGAATTTGGAGAGCCCACTAACCTTGTTTTGGGTGCTAATATCGCTGGATTCCGCAAAGTTGCTAATGCAATGATTGAGCAAGGGCTAGTTTGATAAAATTTCTATTCTTTTTCTTTTCATCCTTTAGCCTCCTTTTTGGGGGCGAACTTTTAAAATTCAAAGATTATTCACAAGAATCATCTTTAAATTTTAAAAATAACACCTATTTAATGAGTGAAAAACTCGATGGAATCCGCGGAATATGGAATGGCAAAACCCTAAACACACGCAATAATTACCCCATTAATCCCCCCAAAGTTTGGTTAAAAAATTTCCCTCCATTTAGCCTAGATGGTGAATTATGGCTAGATTATCAATCTTTTGAAAAAATCTCCAGCATTGTCCGCAATTCCAATTCAAGCCTCAAAGAATGGCAAAACATCACCTATAATGTCTTTGATGCACCAAACATCTGCCAAGATTGCACGCTTTTAGAAAGATTAGATAAACTCCAAAAATACCTAGACAAAAACCCCTCTCCCTCTATCAAAATAATCCCACAAATCCAAATCCAAAGCAAAGAACATTTGCAAAGCTATTTTCAAGAAATCCTCAATCAAAATGGAGAAGGCATTATTATCCGCAAAAATGATACGCCCTATGGAGATTCTAGCAATACTTACAAATACAAACCTTATATGGATAGCGAATGTGAAGTGATTGGCTACACGCAAGGGAAAGGCAAATTTGAAGGAATGCTAGGTGCGATTATCTGTCAAGCCAAAATTCAAGGTGTGCAAAAAACTTTTAAAATCGGTTCAGGCTTTAGCACAAAAGAAAGACAATCCCCACCGCCTCTACATTCCATTATCACCTACAAATACAATGGCTTAACCAAAAATAATCTCCCACGATTCCCAACTTTTCTTCACATTAGATATAAAGAATTTCAATAAAATTGTGTTAAAATCCACAAAAAATTTTTATTTGGGAATAACTTTATGTTTGGAGAGCTTCAATCGCAACTTTATAGCATTTTACTTGCTGCTATTGCCATCTTAGCTGTTTTAAATCCCTTTGGCAATCTCCCGCAATTTATTGCAATGACAGAAGAGCTAGAGACTTCCCTGCGTCAGAGCCTTTTTCGCAATATCCTTTATACTTCCTTTGTGATTGTGATTATATTTTTGCTTATTGGTCCTTTTATTATGCGGTATCTTTTTAATGTTGATTTAAACGATTTACGCATTGCTGGAGGATTGCTTTTAATCTTGGTTAGTTTAAAAAATCTTCTTTTTGCTTCGCACAAAGCTGCCACCCATTATGAAACCACAGACAAAAGCGAACTTTTAAGCCAAAGTATTGTCCCTATGGCATTCCCTATGCTAGTAGGTCCGGGAACTCTCTCAACAGTGATTGTAATTTCAGAAGAAAATGGAGAGATTCTAGCGATTTGTGCAGTCATTGCAGCTTTTATTTTTATGCTTATTTTATTTCATTTTGCAGCCACCATAGAAAGAGTATTAGGCAAACTTGTTTTACATGTTTTATCAAGAATCGCCCTTGTTTTTATTATGGCAATGGGAGTTAAAATGATGATAATAGGGCTTAAAGCAACTTTTTTATAAAGGGGATTCCATAGAATTATTTCACGCACTCTACCAAGCACTAAATGCCAAAACCTCTCAAGAAAAATGCACCCTCACAAAAGAAATATGGCAAAATTTTAATGCTTTTTCAATCCAGCAAGATACCGAGATTCTTCCTCTTCCTCTACCAACTTTTGCCAATTTCTGCCCCATTGTCCCACCCCACAAAGTCCCTCAAGGCAAATACCTCAAAAACGATTTAAACGCAGCCCACCTTTTGCATTCTATTGCACATATTGAATTTTCCGCTATCGATTTAGCCCTAGATTGTGCTTACCGCTTCAGGAATCTACCCTTAGAATATTATCAAAATTGGGTTGAAGTCGCATTCCAAGAAGTGCATCACTTTTTAGCCTTAGAAAAACTCCTCAATCTTTTGGGGTTTCAATATGGCGATTTTGGTGTGCATACTTTGCTTTTTGATTCAATGAAAAATTGCAATGTTTTGCTTGATAGAATCGCACTCATACCAAGAGGAATGGAAGCAGTGGGCTTAGATGTCAATCCCTTTTTGTGTGCCAAAGTCCAAGCTAGCAATCATACCATCAAAATGGAGCTTTTAGAGGTTTTATCTGTGATTTTACAAGAAGAAATCTCTCATGTTTCCAAAGGAAATTTTTGGTTCCATTATTTGTGTGATAAACAAAATATCCCCCACACAAATCGTGCCAAAACTTACTTAGAAATCCTCAAAAAATACCATTTTTCTTTCCCCAAAGCTAACTCCTCTTTAAATACTCAAGCAAGAATCCAAGCAGGATTCACAAAAGAAGAATTAGAAATGCTACAAGATTCTGCCTTCCTCTCCAAAAATCCCAAATAATTCCAATCACTTCAAGCCAATTCTACTCCGCACTAATCCCATAAATCCTCAAAACCTTCCTAGCTTCTTCGCTTTTAAGATACTCTATAAACTCCCTTAATCCTTCGCTTTCTCTCAAAATTGCCATTTGCACCTTAGGGGGCTGATAAAAAGCACTTGGGATTTCTAGCATATTGCCAAGTTTGCTTTGATTGTCATAATAATACTTGGTATTTAAAATCGCCACTTGCGCCTTTTTGCCAATCAAATCCTCAAGAATCAAATGCATATCCTCGCTAACAACAATCTTTGGCTTAATCTCCTCATAAAACTCCAAGTTTTTCAAAAATGCCTCGCTTCCCTTTCCAAACATACCTTTTTGTGGGCTTAGAATCACGATACTTTTTGCCTTTTTCAAATCCTCAAAAGAATCCAACTCCACGCCCCTAGCACCCACTAAAACAATTTTATTATAGCCAATGGTAACTTTCTCATTAGATTCCATACCCACCCGCTTAATCATCTGCTCCAAACCAAACAACGCATCAATCTCTTTGCCTTGAATCTGCGTTGTAAGAAATTTCATATTCCCATAACGCCGTATAACTTTATGCTTAGGGTTTGTCTTGTTGTAAGATTCAACAATGCTATCCATAGCTTTTTTGTAACCTCCGCCAATCCCAATTACCACATCACTAAATGCAACACTAACACTCAAAATTGCCATCAAAATTATTTTTTTCATTTTCTTTCCTTTTGTTTAGTTTTTTGTTTAAAAATCCATTTTATAGCTAATCCAAAAATTCCTCCTTTCATTAAAGGTTTGGTATTCATTATCATACATTGTCCGCCTACCACTTGGGTATCCAAAGGGCTTAAAGTAGTTTTGATCAAAAAGATTATTCACTGCAAAACTAATGCTTGAAAACTTTGTCATTTTATAGCTAAGCCCCAAATCAAAAGTATAAAAATCTTTGTATTTACCCATATAGCTAATATTTGAGAGTGTATCAAATCTCCCATTTCCTCTTAAATAAGAGCTAAATTTTCCTTTTTTGTAATTTAATTTTAGCATTGCAATATGCCTTGGAATATCCTCTATGCGTTCCCCACCAAAAGGATTAAGCTCCCTTGTCCCATCTTGATAAGTCCCTTTATAAAACTTTTCAAGATAGGTGTAAGTTGCCTCTATACTAAACCCATTAAAACTAGCACTATTTGCACCAATTTCTATTCCTCTAGCTTGATTTTTGCCACGATTGGTATAAATAAAGCAAGAAGTCCCCGCACTACAAACTTCTCCATTGGGTAAAATCTCTCCGCTATTATATTCATCGCTATACAATTCGTTTTTATAATCGATTAAAAAGCCTGTAATGCTAAAATTAGCGTATTTCATATCAAAATTAACCCCAATTTCATAATTGGTGCTTTCCTCTGGGCTTGCATCGGGATTCCCATAATAATCAGAATCTGCACTGCTAGAATAGATTCCACTACCAAGCAACTTTGCCTGTGGTGCTCTGTATCCTTTAGACACCCCGCCCTTTAGGGTAATCCAATCTAATGGCTGATACACAAGATAGGCACGCGGAATGAAGATACCATCAAACAAATCACTATAAGAATACCTAGCCCCCAAAGTCAAGCTTAAATTATCTGTGATAAAATATTCCGCATCAAGATAAGGTGCTATGGTATTTTGCTCATATTTTTCAAGCCCTGAAATGTAATTATCATATTGGTATTGCACCCCACTTGTTAGCACAATACTCCCAAAAGCATTGAAATTAATAGGGGTGATTGCTTTAGATTCCACTACATAAAGATTAGCTTTATTGGCACTTGAAGCATTTTTATGATGAGTATTTTGCATTTGAAAATATGTATTTAAATTTCCAAAATTATAGCTTCCATCATGGTTTAGCACTATACTATTACGCTCCATCTTTTTATCGCCTCTTGTGTGATTTTCTGGCGTGTGCTGAATCCTTGTGTTTTGCCTATAATGCTCCCCATCAATATAAAAACTATTTTGCTCATCTAGCTTGTAAGCGATTCTTGCACCAATATTTCCAAGGCTATAATCCCCTCCACTCCCATGTGCATAAATCGAGCTTGGCATATTAGGATTCCGCGGTTCTGGATATTTTAGCCCATAAGGATCTTTTTGTGTGTATCGCCCACGCAATGCCAAAGAAAGTTTATTTTCCACCAATGGAATCGCCACAAACCCACTTACTTGACGGAGACTACCATACAAATTATAATGTTGTTGTTGTTTGGTTTCTAGGGTAAAAGAACCTCCAAATTGGCTAGGAATCTTTTTAGTAATGATATTCACCACTCCCCCAATCGCATCACTTCCATAAAGCGTGCTTGCCCCACCTCTTATTACCTCAATGCGTTCAATCATAGAAATCGGGGGTATATATCCGTTATTCTCTCCTTCATTTGCATAACCAAATCCATTGATTTCATTAATGCGTTTGCCATCAACTAGCACGAGAGTTTGCCCCTCCCCAAATCCACGAATACTAAAAGTATAAGCCCCAGACATTCCCATTGTAACATCTACTCCGGGAACACCCATTAAAGCCTCTCCCAAATCCTTGATAGAACGGCTAGACAAATCCTCTTGTGTGATGACAGAAACGCTACCGGGTGCGAAATTCAAATCATGCTCAATTCCACTTGCACTCACTACCGATTGTTGCAAATAATATTTTTCAGCCCCATAGGATACACCAACAAAAAAAGGCAGTATCCACCATACTTTCCATCGATTCATTATTATATCCTTTAATAATAAAAATGAGAATTGATTCTATAATAAATAAAATAAAAAAGATTGTGATATTGTTACGATAATTTTCAAGGTTTTTTGATTGCTTTTACCTCTCAAAATAACAATAATTCAATAAAGATTCTATGAGCTTTCCTATCAAATTAAACTTCAAAACAAGCAACTAAAATACAATATTTTATTGCCATTATCGATTGATTTACATTTTTTTGAAATAATTTTCACATTATTTTAGATTTATCCAAAAAAGGAGAAAATATGAAAATTAAAACCTTGCTTTTAGGCACATTGCTTGTTAGTAATGTATTTGCATTTGAAGTAAGCGAACTTCCAAACATTACCGCAAGAGAAACGCCTGATATTTCACAAAACAAAATTTATTCTTTTTATGATTCGATTAAAGAAGCCAAAAAGGGCGTAGTCAATATCTCTACCCAAAAGAAAATAAAAGCTGCAAATATTCAAGGGCATCCGCTTTTAAATGATCCATTTTTTAAGCAATTCTTTGGAGATGCTTTTGGAGCAATTATCCCAAAAGATAGGATTGAACGCAGTTTAGGAAGTGGAGTTATCATCTCAAGTGATGGTTATATTGTCACAAATAATCATGTTGTTGAAGGCGCAGATAAAATCATCGTAGCTTTGCCAGATACCAATAAAGAATACGAAGCAAAAATCATCGGAAGAGACGAAAAAAGCGATTTGGCTATCATTAAAATCAAAGCAAAAAATCTCCCCTTTTTGAAATTTGCCTCAAGCGATGATTTGCAAGTAGGCGATGTTGTCTTTGCTATTGGGAATCCTTTTGGAGTTGGCGAGAGTGTTACACAAGGGATTATCTCTGCACTTAATAAAAGTGGAATTGGGATAAATGATTATGAAAATTTCATACAAACTGACGCTTCAATCAATCCCGGAAATAGTGGCGGAGCATTGGTAGATAGTCGCGGAGGCTTGATAGGGATTAATACTGCAATTCTTTCTCGCACAGGCGGGAATCATGGTATTGGATTTGCAATCCCCTCTTCAATGGTGAAAAAAATCTCAAAAGCCCTCATTGAAGATGGAGAGATTGAGCGAGGTTATCTTGGCGTTAGCATTCAAGATATTAGCGGTGATTTAAAAGAAGTTTATAAAAACCAAAATGGAGCGGTTGTTATTTCTATCGAAAAAGATTCCCCAGCACAAAAGGGAGGATTAAAGGTGTGGGATTTGATTACAAAAGTCAATGGCAAAGCTATCAAATCCGCAGCCGAACTCAAAAATTACATTGGCACATTTAGCCCAAAAGATAAAGTAACTCTCACTATCTTACGCGACAAAAAAGAACAAACCCTAACCCTATCCCTCACAAAAATCCCAGATTCAAACACTAATGGAGAAAAAGCAGGGGGAATAGATGGGCTTGAAGTCTCCACCCTCACACCTGATATCAAAAATCGCTTTGGTATTCCAAACAACATTCAAGGAGTATTCATCACACAAGTAAAACCAAATAGCAAAGCAGAGGAAATAGGATTTAGCGAGGGAGATATTATTGTCCAAATTGAAAGTTTTGCAATTTCTGATATACAATCTTTCAATCAAGCTATTAATCGTTACAAAGGGCAACCCAAAAGAATGCTAATCAATCGAGGGGGCAGAATCCTAAGCGTTGTGATTAAATAATTCTAACGAGGGATTCCCCCTCCCTTGTTTTTTCTCTTTTTGAAGCGATTGCTCCACACTTTTTAAATTCCTTTAAATTTTTAGGATTATAATTCCACATTGATTTTCCAACAAGGCTTATTTATGTTTATTTTCAATCCACTCTTTACTATTTTTATCTTGCTTCTTGGCGGATATATGGCAAAGAAAATAGGAGTCCTCAAACAAAAACAATCCAAAATGTTCTTGGATTTTGCAATTCTCTTTGCTCTACCTTGTTTGATTTTTGACAAAACCTATCATCTCAATTTTGATTTTACCCTTGTTACATTAATCCTAATAGGCTTTTTCTCTTGTATGTTATCAGCAGGTTTTGCGGTAATGCTTGGGAGATTCCTTCAATTCTCCAAAGCAACATTAGTGAGTATGTTTTTGCTTGCAGGATTTGGAAACACGCTTTTTATTGGCATTCCTATACTTTCTGGAATCTATGGCGAAAGTTTCATTAGCGAGGCGATTTTTTATGATGCACTAGCAACAGCCATTCCTATTTCAATCATTGGTCCTTTCATACTCTCTTTAGCCAGCAATCAACCTACCAACTTTTTAGGTAATCTCAAAAGGATTCTACTTTTTCCGCCTTTTATTGCACTTATTTTGGGCTTTGTATGCAAACTCTTTGTATTGCCTGATTTTATTTTCCAACCTATTATTATTTTTGGGAATTCCGCAACTGCAGTGGCTCTTTTCTCTATTGGTTTGGGATTAGGATTTAGTGCTATCAAAGCTTCTTATAAGGGAACCATTATCGTAGTTTTATCCAAAACCTTACTTGCCCCTTTGATTTTTGTTGTGATTTTAAGCTTGCTTGATATAGCCTTCACACCCCGCGTAATTGCAGCTATTTTAGAATCTTCTATGCCAACAATGACTTTAGCAGGTGCAATGATTATGAAAGCCAAATTAGATTCAAATCTCGCTGTGAGCTCCATAGCTTTTGGGATTCTTTTTTCTTTTGTTTCTATTCCTTTGTTGTGCTATCTTTTGCCTATCTAAACGCAAAATTCTAAAAAGCCCAAAAGACTTTTAGAAATATCCAAATATTTTGTTTAGGGTTTAAGCCTTTTCAATCATTTTTAAAATCATAATAAAAGCACCAAAGAAAGCAATTAATGCAAATGTAGCACAAAGTATTCCTATCATTCTAACTCCTCAATTTGTTTATCTCATACACTCTTTTACTAAAAATATAAATGAGGCAAAGTGATTCCTAATGCGATAAAATCCTTGTATCAATACAATATTATACAAGAATAAATACAAACAAATACCTAAAAGCAAATATCAAAGCTTTAATGGTGTAAATTATAGCTAAAAATCACTAAAGCCTTTATACACATTAACTTATATCAATGAATTTAGATTAATAAAGAGATTTATAGAAGTTTGGAAGTAAAGAGGGGAAATAAAGCCAAAGAGGCTTTATTCCTAAGGGATTAGAAGCTATATTTTGCTTCAACCCTAAATCTGTTTCTATCTTGATCAGGAGTATTAGCTGTATCATAGCTATTGTTCAAGAACGCATAGAATGTAGATAGAGTAAGTTGTTTGCTGTGTTTCCAGCTGATTGTTGGAGTAATTTCAGTAAATTCAACTTTTTCAACTCTTGCACCATTTCTGCTTATATCATTTTCACCCCAAGCAAATTCAAGACCTACATTTAATCTCTCATCAAGGAAGCTATAATCTACACCTGCATAGAATACACTAACCTCTTGCTCTGTTCCAAATCCTTGGACACCATAACTTCTAAGTGCTGAAGTAGAGATACCTGTCCCAGCGTTTTGCCACCAGATTTTACCTTTTCTTGATACATTGCTTCCTTCATCTTCAAGAGAAACTGCTGTACCATCTGCGAAGTTCATCATATATCCCAAAGTAATGTTTAATGGAAGTTGGAAATCATTGCGGAAATCTGCACCCACTTCGATTACACCCATATCATTAGATTCTGAAATATTTGCTTTAGTTGATGAACCTACTGTACCAGTGTATAATGCTCCAAAAACAGAATCCATATCATTATTCAATGCTGCATAAGTGTATTGGAGTTTTGCTCTAAGTAAGCTACCTTGCCAAGAAAGCTCACCAAATACCAACGCATCGACTGCATCATCGATATAGAATCCCCAAAGTTGTCCGCCAAATCTACCATAGTTGGTATCCACACCATAGATACCTGCTAAAGCATAAAGTGGTTTATCAACACTGAGAGTATTTTGATTTTGAAGTGTATTTCTAATTCCAGGTGTACCAACAACATTCATCTCATTGATTGACCAAGAATCAAATGCAGCTGCTGCTAAAGTAAGGTTTGGAATATCGCTATTGAGTGCTAAGATACCTGTCCCTCTATCACCATCATAAGCGTTAGTTACAGGAGTATCAAGCAATTGCTTACCGACTTTGATTGTAGTTGCTGTGCTATCTGGAGTGATAGTTGCATAAAATTCTCTTACACCAAACTCACCATCAGAACCAGAACCAAGACCTGTCCCAGCAAATGGAATACCAGCATCAGGAGCAGTATTAGCAGGACTTCCTTTTCCATGATTTACATTTTGATTAGTTTCATACCACACACCAAAATTTAATGCAATATTATTTACCACTGGAGTTTTGAAATCAGCTACTGCTCTCCATTGATGATTTGCAGAACTTCCTGAAGGATTATTGTTTCCATTGTCAATTCTATCATCAGTGTAGCGGTATCTCAAATATCCACTAACATCGATTCCTTTGATAGCTTCTTCAAGTGGTTGAGCAAAGCTCGCTGTAGATAATGCACCTAGAGCAACGCTAGCTGCAAGACTTAATTTTAAAAATTTCATTTTAATCTCCTTAAGATTGAATTTCGAAATTACAATCTGATTATACAAAAATTCGCACACAAAAAGCAAGATTTTGAAGCTTTTTGCCAAAAGTTTAGAGTTTTGTATAATAGATATTTTCGCTTAAAGCTTAGAAACTAAACTCAAAGCTAACTAGGATTGTAACATATTAACAATATAAAAGCAAGGTTTTTCTAAAATTCTTTGGGAATTAAACTTCATAAAATGCAATAGTTTTCAAAGAATAAAATATTTAATTGCTAAACATTATTATATTACATAGGGATAAATTATAAATATTTTATAAAATATTCTAGCCATAACCATAAAATAAAATATTTAATTTTGTCATTTAGGCAAATAAAAACGATTTGAATTCTTTTATTGATTAATATTTTGTTTTATTTAGGTATTAGTTATTTTCAATAGAATTTATCAAATTTGTTGTGAAAGGACAAAATGGCATACCCACTTTTAGGCACAAAAATAGTTTTAGACGAAGAGAAGATATTAAATGGGTAAAAATTTTCTATATTTTTCATGCGTTCTAAAATCGCTTGATTTTTGTCTTCTATACTCCAAAAGAAAGGTTTTAAGCCCTCATTTATAGCATTAGCACAAACCCTCTAAAGCTAAAAAAGATTTGCCTACCTCACTATTGCCACTTAAAACAGCCACAGAGCCTTTTTCTAGTTTGATGGTATCTTCACAAATTACAGAAACATTTTCATCGCTAAAAATTCCAAGCGTAATTGTATCAATCGTGTTTCATCTAAGCATTTTTATCCTTTGCTCATTTCAATAACTTCAAAAAGTTGTTTGATGATTTTAGGGTGCAAAATCTCTCCACTATGGTGAGGAATAACCATTCTATAAAGCCCTTTTTTATAGATTCTATGGCTACCTTTTTGCCTATCAATCACAAAACCATTTTGCAATAAAAACCTTTCTGCTTCTTTTGCAGTCATTCTTGGAAATTCAGGCATTGGGTAAAACCACAGGAACAATTGAAGTTATTTTATTTTCAATGGTTCTTTTTTCTTCACTTTTAAGACTTTCTAAATAAAGTTCTCCTGCTTCTTTTATATTAAACAAAGCTTCTTCATAAGTATTGCCTTGTGAAACACAACCTTCAAGCTCTAAAATGCGTGCAAAATACCCATCTTGATCTTTTTCAATGATAACATTCAATAGCATTTGATGTTCCTTACAAAATTTATTGACTTAAATAGAATACTTAGCCGATTTTCATTCAAAAATTGACTTAAATAGAATAGTTTTAAAAAGACTATTAAATTTAATATCCAAAATTATAGTAAAAATATTATATGTATATCAATAATTATTCTATGTATGTAAAAATATTTTAAAAGCCACTAAAATTGACTTAAATAGAATAGTTTTTGACATAGATAGAATAATCCCTAAATATTTTAAATTATATTAAATAATAAATCCGAGAATAATTAACAAACTCACTAAAATTTACTTGGCTTGGCGAATGTGTCAAGGAATTTGATATTACTGAAATAGGAGAGCAATAGCCTAAAAGATACTATACAAAGCCCATACACCAAAGAAATTAACAAACAAGCTAATCATAATAAAGATTTTTCACTAATCAAAAGAAATTAAAAAACAATCCAAAACCACCAAATAATCTTGTGAAAATTTCAAAATTTAAGAATAAATATCAAGTATTTAGATACATAAATCTTGTTGCTTCACAACAAAAAGCTTATCAAAGCTTTTTGCTCTTTTCTTCAATCAAACTGCTAAAATTACAAAAATAATTTAGATTCTATTATCAACCAAATTTGCTATTGCAATTTTTCTTTGAGCAATTCATTCACGCGCGCAGGATTTGCGCCCTTGCTATTTTTCATCACTTGTCCGACAAAGAATCCAAAGAGCTTATCTTTGCCACTTTTATACTCTGCCACTTTATCGGCATTGGCAGCTAGCACAGATTCTATCACGCTTAAAATCGCTCCATCATCATTGACTTGTGCTAATCCCATAGAATCTATGAGACTATCCACATCGCCACCCTTTTGCTCCACTAGCACATCTAGGATTTCTTTGGCACTTTTGCCACTGATTTTGCCCTCATCGATACGCTTGACTAAAGTCGCTAATGTGCTAGAATCCACTCCGCAAGTCTGCAGTGTATTCTCCCCTTTTAATCGCCCCAAAAGCTCGGTGGTAAGCCAAGTAACCGCACCCTTCGCACTCGCACCAGAATCTAGCATAGATTCAAAATATCGCGCCATTTCTAGCTCACTAGTTAGCACACTTGCATCACTAGGCTTTATCCCAAACTCCTGCACATACCGCTCACGCTTCTCATCGGGCATTTCCGGGATTTGCCTCCCCTCATTCATAAGAGATTCATCGATATACACAGGGAGCAAATCCGGATCGGGGAAATACCGATAATCCGCTGCCTCTTCCTTGCCTCTCATAGATCGCGTTACGCCCTTAGCGGTATCAAATAGCCGCGTTTCTTGCACGACTTCTGTTTCATATTTGCCATCTTCCCATGCCTCGATTTGTCGCTCCACCTCGTATTCGATGGCTTTTTGGATAAATTTAAACGAGTTTAGATTCTTAATCTCCACGCGAGTATAGAGTTTAGAATCTCCTTTGGGACGGATTGAGACATTCGCATCGCAGCGGAAGCTCCCCTCTTGCATATTCGCATCGCTAATATCCAAAAACCGCACGATAGAATGCAGCTTTTTAAGATAGGCAATCGCCTCATCACTACTTCGCATATCCGGCTCGCTGACAATCTCTAGCAATGGCGTGCAGGCACGATTCAAATCCACCTTAGAATAATCGCTCTCATGGATATTTTTACCCGCGTCCTCCTCCATATGTGCGCGTGTAACGCCGATAGTCTTTTTCTCGCCATTCACTTCGATTTCGATATTGCCCCGCCCTACTATTGGAATCTCAAACTGGCTTATCTGATAGGCTTTGGGCAAGTCTGGATAAAAGTAGTTTTTACGCGCAAAGATAGAGTTTTGGTTGATTTGTGCATTAATCGCCGTGCCAAAGGCAATCGCCTTTTTGACCACTTCGCGATTTAGCACCGGCAACGCACCGGGCAATCCTAGACAAGTGGGGCAAACATTGGTATTAGGCTCTGCCCCAAAGCTCGTGGCACACGAACAAAAGATTTTAGTTTTGGTATTTAGCTGGACATGCACTTCTAGTCCGATGATTGTCTCAAAAGCACTCATAGAATATTCCTAAAAAATTTTTATGGAATTTTAGCAATCTTTGGCTTAAAAAAATGGCTATTGTATCTTGTAAATCATAGAGTATCAAAGATACTTAGAATCTCCGCCCAAAAAGGCTTAAATTTATAACACAAACTTGCTCTTGCAAAACAAATTATTTTGTAAGATTAAATCATTTTGTAAATCACCCACTTAAGAGATTCCCAACTAATTCTAAGCAACAAAGGGTTTGTTTATAAAGGCTAATTCCTAACCCAAACAAGTTTGAGTTTGATTAGATTGCTATTTTACAAAACTAAAATATTATTATTTAAGAAGAAAAACTATGCAAAAACTTAACTATCAAAATGACAATAGGCAATTCATCTCTTACTTAAAAAAGTAAGAGTTTCTTGCCCAAGGTTTGATAAAAATTTCAAAATTGCCTTTTAGATTACAATCTCCCGCTTACCTGCTCTTTTGGTAAAATGCCCTTTAAATCATACACGATTGTTTTGCCCTTATGGCTAAAATCAAGCCCTTTAAATTCCTCATGTGCCACTGCTACAATCACCGCTGCATATTCTTGAAGTTTGAAATCTTTAGAATCTTTTAACTCCAACCCATATTCATGCTTCACTTCCTCTTTATCTGCCCAAGGATCAAAAATCTCTACACAACAATCAAAATCTTTTAATTCTTTGACAATATCCACAACGCGAGAATTACGAATATCAGGACAATTTTCCTTAAAAGTGATTCCCAAAATTGCTACTTTACTTCCCACAATTTGATGTGCGTTTTTGATCATTAGCTTAATGACTTTATTTGCCACCACAACGCCCATATTATCATTGATATGTCGCCCTGCTAGAATCACTTGAGAATGATAGCCTAGAGATTCTGCCTTGTGTGTGAGATAATAAGGATCTACACTAATACAATGCCCCCCTACAAGCCCCGGGCGGAATGGCAAGAAATTCCACTTCGTCCCTGCTGCTTCTAATACATCTAATGTATCAATTCCCATTTTATCAAAAATCAAAGCAAGCTCATTTACAAAAGCTATGTTAATATCTCTTTGTGAATTTTCAATTACCTTTGCTGCTTCTGCTACTTTGATACTTGATGCCTTGTGTGTGCCTGCTGTGATAATACTTGCATAAAGTGCATTAACCTCATCAGCAATTTGCGGAGTAGAACCACTTGTAACCTTTTTAATACTTGGCAATCTATGCTGTTTATCGCCCGGATTAATCCGCTCTGGAGAATATCCACAAAAGAAATCGACATTAAACTTCAATCCGCTCTCACGCTCCAAAATCGGCACACAATCTTCTTCTGTGCAACCCGGATAAACTGTACTTTCATAAATTACAATATCTCCCTTTTTTAATACCTTACCCACACTGCTAGAAGCTTTTAGGAGTGGAGTTAAATCTGGCTTATTGTATTGATCAATAGGCGTTGGCACAGTTACGATATAAATTTGTGCTGCTCTTAAATCTTCCAAATTAGTTGTAAAATTTAGATTTTTTGCACTTTGCAATTCATCTTTTTCTACTTCTAAAGTTCTATCATAGCCCTTTTTAAGCTCATCAATTCTTTGTTTGAAAATATCAAAACCAATTACATTATATTTTTTGCCAAACTCTACGGCTAATGGCAATCCCACATAACCAAGTCCAATAACTGCTAAAGTTTTCATAGAATCTTCCTTATTCTAAAATAAATCAAACGCAATTTTACTTTGTTTGCAATAAATAAACTCTAAAAATTTAAAACTTTACTAAAAATTAAAAAACTTCATACAAAGTTTGTTTTATAATTATAGATTACAAAATCATTAAAATTTTCAAAGGCTCTTATGTTAAAACAATTAAAAGCGATTCTTTTACACAAAGATAGAATTTACATTTATTTTTTGCTTTTTTTCTCTTTAATCGTTTCCCTTATTGAATTAGTTGGAATCTCTGCTATTGCCCCTTTTATCTCTGTGGCAAGCGATTTTTCACTCATAGAATCCAAACCCTATTATGCTTACTTCTATCATCTTTTTAATTTCTCTAGCCCTTATGATTTTGTTGTATTTTTTGGGATTGCTCTTTTGTTTTTTTATCTTTTTAGAAGTATTATAAATCTCATCTATCAACATTTTTTGGCTCGTTTTACTTTTGGGCGATACCATTTGATTGTAGGGAGATTATTTGTAAATTATTTGGGTATGAATTATCAAGATTTTATTACCAAAAATACCAGCTATCTAACCAAAACCATCACCACAGAAGCCCATAATTTCACAATCTTGCTTGCTGCAATTTTATTTATGACTTCAGAGGTTTTTGTGGTGCTTTTAATCTATGGAACGCTTTTGTTTGTAAATTTCAAAATCACTTTGGGACTGACTTTAATGCTTGGAATTTTTGGCTTTTTGATGAGCAAAATCGTCTCTCAAAAAATCAAAAAACAAGGAAAGCAAAAAGAATTTTATCAAAAAAGCTTTTTTCAAAGCATTGCAAATAGTTTTGGAAATTATAAAATCATCAAACTCCAAAGCAATGATGAATCTATTTTAAATAATTTCACACAAAGCTCTTGGGGATACTCTCTTGCTAATATCAAAAACCAAACTTTCTTCCATATTCCAAGACTTTTATTAGAGGCTATTGGCTTTTGTATGATGATTGCAGTTGTGCTTTATCTTTTTATTACTGATGGCAAAAATATGAATGCTTATCTACCTTTGCTTTCTATGTATGTTTTGGCACTTTATCGTCTTTTGCCCTCTATCAATAGAATCTTAGATTCTTATAATAAAATCCTTTTTAATTTTCGATCTTTGGAGATTATTTACAAAGATATTCAAATGCAAACCAAAAATCTCGGGGAAGATAAAATTAACTTTGAAGATAAAATCACACTCCACAATATTTGCTTTGGTTATACAAAAGATAAGAAAGTGTTAGAAAATGTCAATTTGACTATCAAAAAAGGTGCTAAAGTCGCTTTTGTCGGAGAATCTGGGAGTGGAAAAAGCACCTTAGTAGATATTATTATTAGCCTTTTAGAACCTTGTAGCGGGGAAATTTATATTGATACCACCAAGCTTAGTGATAAGAATCTCAAAAGTTGGCGTCAAAAGATTGGATATATTCCACAAAATGTTTATCTTTTTGATGGTAATGTCGCTGATAATGTTGTATTTGGTAGAGATTTCGACGAAAAAAGAATCATTGAATGTTTGAAACTTGCTAATATTTATGAATTTTTAGAAACCAAAGAAGGAATTTATACTCAAGTTGGAGATAGTGGAATCTCTCTAAGCGGAGGACAAAAACAAAGAATTGCGATTGCTAGAGCATTGTATGGTAAGCCTGAAATTCTTGTGCTAGATGAAGCCACAAGTGCATTAGATAACAAAACCGAACAAAAAATTATGGACGAAATTTATCAAATTTCCTCTAATAAAACCCTACTAATTATCGCTCATCGCTTAAGCACTATTCAAAAATGCGATATAATTTACCAAATCACAAAAGGAATCCCAAAAGAGATAAAATACGATGATTTACACTAAAGCTCTAAAAAGGTAAGATTAATGGAAAATGCGGATACTACTCTCCCAAAGGTGAGCGTAATACTCACAACATTTAATAGGGAATATTTTTTTACAGAAGCTATTGAGAGTATTTTGGAGCAAGATTATCCTAATTTGGAAATTATCATCAGTGATGATGGCTCTAGCGATAATACTTTTGCTTTTGCCTGTGAATACGCCAAAGATCACCCCTGTATCAAGGTTGTTCAAAACACACACTCCAAAGGCTCAGCAGGAAATCGCAATAATGGCTTAGATTATGCAAGTGGGGATTTGGTTTTGCTTTTAGATGATGATGATTTGCTATTTAAAGAGGCAATTTCCCAAATGGTAGAGATTTATTTACAATTTAACAAACATTATGGAATCATCATGGCAAACTGCACAAGAAGTGATGATGGTTTTCTTTCTGGCAAAGGCATCAATGAAACGCGTGAAATTTCTTTTCAAGAAGTTTTGTGTGGCAAATTACAAGGGGAGTTTATTACGCTTTTTGAAAGAAGATTGCTAGGCACGCGTCGCTTCAATGAGAATCTAAAACGCGGAAATATGGGGCTTTTGTGGCTTAGAATGCACAAACAAAGCCCCTGTTTTTATCTACATCGCCCTTTGAAATTCTATCGAATCCACGCCGAATCCCTTACCCAAAATATGAAATACCAACCCCTTGAAATGGTAAAAAACTACGAACAAGATATTTTACTTTTTTATAAAGAACGCAAAGAATCTTGCCCCAAACACCTTGCTAATTTATGTGTAACTGCCGCCCTACTTTACAAACAAGGCGGAGATAATAAACATGCACTTAAAAAAATCTTTCAAAGTTTTTTGATTTATCCAAATTTCAAAGCCCTAGGAGCCTTATTTTACCTCTTTTTGCCAAAATCTTTTATCCCCAAACTCAATGTCCGACAAAGAGTTGAAAAATGAAAAAAATTAAAATACTTTTGGTTATCCGCTCTCTTTTTATTGGAGGTGCTGAAAGACAATGGGTTTTACTTGCAAAAGGTTTGGCACAAATACAAGAAGTGGAATTGTTGCTTTGCACCTTTTATCAAGGCGGACAATTAGAAAATGAAATTGCTGGGATTCCACATATTTGCCTCCATAAAAAAGGCAAGGGAGATTTTCTTTTTTTGTGGCGTTATCGTCAAATCATCAAAAGTTTTAATCCCTCTTGCATCTATGCCTTTATGCCCGATTCTAATCTTTTTAGTCTTTTTGCAAGTGCTTCTTTGAAAATTCCTGTAATTTGGGGATTTAGGTCAAGCAATATTGAAATAAAAAATCTATCTCTTTTTTCTAAACTTTATTTTTACGCCCAAAAACTCTTTAGCCCCAAAGCTGCAGCAATTATTTGCAATTCTAATCATGCAATTGATTTTTATCAAAATATGGGCTATTGTATGCAAAAAGCAAAAGTTATTTACAATGGAATTGATACACAATACTTTACCCCTCAAGATTCTAGCCACCTAAAAAAAACTCTTGATATCCTGCAAGATTCTTTTGTTTTTGGAATCTCTGCAAGAATGGACAAAGTCAAAGATTATCCACTTTTGGCAAAAGGAGCTAGAGAGATTCTCCCCAAACATCCAAAGGTTATTTTTATCGCTATTGGCAAAATTAATCCAGAAATTCTACAAGAATGCCAAAATATTTTAGGGGAATACCAAAAAAGATTCTTGTTTCTAGGCATTCAAAAAGAAGTGGAGCAATTTTATTCCCTTTTTGATTGCATTATTTCTACTTCTTATACAGAAAGTTTTTCAAACTCAATTGCTGAAGCGATGGCATGTGAGTGCATACCTCTTGTAAGCGATGCGGGCGAGAGCAAAGTTATTGCAAATTTTGGGCAAAGTTATTCTTATATTTTCCCCCCAAAAAATTTGCAAAGTTTTTGTGCAGGTTTGGAATCTGTTTTGAATTTAGAAAAAGATAAATTACAAACTGCCAAAAAAAATGCAAGATTGCATATCCTCAATAATTTTTCTGTTGAAAAAATGGTAAAAGATACTTTAGAGGTGCTAAAAAAATGTCTTTAGTGATTTTAATTTATTCTCTAGGACCCGGTGGGGCAGAAAGAATCACTTCTTTGCTTTTAGAATCCCTTAGCAAAAAATACAAAATTACTTTGGTTTTATTAGAGGATATTTGCCACTATGAAATCCCAAATAATGTCCAAAAAATTGTTCTTGGAAAAAATAATTTAAAAGAAAGTGGATTAAAAAAGCTTTTGAAACTCCCTATTTTAGCCTATCAATACTCCAAAATTATCCATAATGCCACGCATTCTTTTTCGCTAATGACTAGACCTAATTATATTAATATCCTCGCTTCCTTTTTAGCCAAAAAGCCCAAAATATTCATCTCTGAACGCTCCTATCCTAGCAAACAATACGGTTATGAAAACTTACAATCTAAAATCAATCGCTTTTTAATCCAAACACTTTACAAAAAAGCCTACAAAATTTCAGCCAACTCCCCCCAAAACCTACAAGATTTAATCGATAACTTCAAAATCCCTCCCCAAAAACTCACCCTGCTCCCAAACCTTTTTTGTTTGACAAAAATTCACACATTAAGCCAAGAAAACACTCCACTAAAACAAAAAATTCTTGAAAAAAAACGCGAGGGAAAAATAATTTTTATTAGCATAGGAAGATTAGATAAAGGCAAAAACCATCATCTACTCATTGAATCTTTCAAAAAATTAAATACCCCAAATATCCATTTATTTATCATCGGTCAAGGCGAGCTAGAAAACACCCTAAACACACAAATTAAAGATGCCAATTTAGAGGATACAATCACACTTTTAGGGGCAACTACCAATCCTTATGCTCCATTAAGCTGTGCTAACTTCTTTCTTTTTGCTTCCAACCATGAGGGATTCCCCAATGTTTTAGTAGAATCCCTAAGCTTAAGAATCCCCATTATCACAACAGATTGTGCTCCTGATATGATTTTAGAATGCCATCAAAGCTTAGAAAATTTCAAAATCGGAAAATGCGGAATCACAACTCCACTCAATAATGCCCAAATTATGGCAGAAGCGATTGAATGGGCACTTGCTAATCCAAACTATTTTTCAAAAGAAAATCTACTCCATCAAGCACAAAAATTTGATATTAGCCACCAACTCCCACTTTATCAAAAATGGCTAGAACTTCCATAAAATAAAATGAATTTTATCCCATTATTCCAAAGTTTTGCTATAATCAATGAAATGTTTATTTTGATTTTGAGGATTCAATGACAGGTTTTTTAATCGCTTTTAACGCCAAAACTCGTCAAGGCAAGATAGAACAAGCACACAACAAACGCCACTATGAATTTGATTTGAAAGTATGGCAAGGGAGATTAGATGAGCTTGCACCTAATATAGAAGTAGAATTTGAACTCTCAGATACCAAAGAAGTGCTTTTTGTGAAACCAAAATCAATCTTTGCTAATGAGAATTTTACAATCCAACAAACTAAAAGTATCAAAGATTGTATTTATGATTATTTTGGAGGTGTAGAAAATCTCATTAAGCGTTACCAAAAGGCAATCCAATCTAATAAAGAGCTTGATTTTTTGAAAATCAAGCGTTTCTTATTTACCGCTTATAATGATCTTTTTGAACTTGATAGCACGATACCAAACTTAGCCCTAAGCAATCTCAAATCCGAGTTAGCTTCCCTAGATAACGCCTTTGAATCCTTTAGCAAAAAAGCCTCCTATCCACCTCAATACTCTTATGAAAAAATCTTCTTATCTAAGCAAATCCAATACACCAAAAACCAAGAATTAATCCAAACTACACATTCAATTATCAAAAGTGCTTCAATCCAGCAAGCCTCTATGGGGAAAACACTCAAAGAAATGGAAGAAAGATTTGCCAATCGCAGAGATTTAAATTCCCCTGATTATCTTCAAACCCAAACTAGCCTAAAAAGCTTCCGCAAACGCTATGTTGATTTACTCCACTATCTTTCTTCCCAAAAAGAAAAATTAGCAAAAATCACCAAAGCTGGAGAGCAATTTGAAGAGCAATTTTATGAACCTTTTTTAAAAAGCTATCTTCCTTTTTCTAAAGAACTCAAAAATGATTTTATAAAAATTTTAAACTCAAAAGCTTATGAGCTAGATTGTTTATTGTGGCAGAGAGCCAAACAAAGCCTAAGTGTAAGAAGATTCTTCATAGAAGCTGGAATCACTGGCACTTATAGCTCTAAGACTTTTTTAAAATACTTCCTAAAAAGCCTTGATAGAACCAAAATTCGCCAAGAAACTAAATCCCTTTTTGATTTATTAAAATATCTTGAAACTTTTTCTAAAAAAAATATTTTGCTTATCCAAAAATCTGTTGATGATAGCAAACGCTACAAAGAATATCTAAAAAACTTTGACAATGATTTAAATATTACTACCTCTAATCACCCTAAAGAAATTCTTGATTCACCCAAAAACACACATTATGATGTAGTTGTAATGGAATGGGAAATTGATGATATGTGTATTTTGGATTTTATCCAAAGCTATCAAAAAATTTTTAACACAAAAGAGAAAACTTATTTTTGTGCAATTATCCCTAAAAATCTCGATAATTCGCTTATACAAGAAGCCAAGAAATCCCAGATTCAATATCTCATTTATCGCAATAACACAGAACAATTTATTGATATGATGCGTATGATTTTATAAAATGTAGTAGAAAAATTTGCTACAATAGCAAAATATTTTCCACAATTTTTATTTAGGATATTTCAAAATGACTTTTAATTCTATTTTGGATACAATTCAAACCTATGAAGCAGGCAAGCCAATAGAGCTTGTTGTAAGGGAGTTTGGCATTGCCCCACAAGATATTGTAAAACTAGCCTCTAACGAAAATCCTCTAGGAGCTAGCAAAAAAGCCATAGAAGCAATCACAAACAACGCTAGAAATGCACATTTATATCCAGATGATTCGATGTTTGCACTCAAAGAAGGATTAAGTCAGCATTTTAATGTCAGCCAACAAGAAATTATTATCGGTTCTGGAAGTGATCAGATTATAGAATTTTGTATCCATGCAAAAGCACACTCTAGCAGCAAAGTCTTAATGGCAAAAATCACTTTTGCAATGTATGAAATTTACTCTAAAACCACAGGAGCAACTATCCTTAAAACACAAAGCCAATCTCACAATTTAGATGAGTTTTTGGAAATATATAAGGCACATAAGCCTTCTGTGATTTTTCTTTGTATTCCTAATAATCCTTTGGGGGATTGCCTAGATAAAGCCGAAGTTTTTAAATTTTTAAAAGAAATCGATAATGATACTCTTGTAATCATCGATGGCGCTTATCAAGAATATGCCAAAGCAAAAGATTCTAAAAAGGCTATTTGCCCAAAAGAATTAATCAACACTTTCCCCAACACAATTTATCTTGGCACATTCTCAAAAGCCTATGGACTAGGTGGAATGCGTATTGGCTATGGGATTGCAAAACCAAATATCATTCAAGCACTCTCCAAATTGCGACCACCTTTTAATATCACCACACCTTCTTTAGCTGCAGCCATTGAAGCACTAAAGGATCAAGAACATATCCAAAAAACAACCCAAAATAACCTAGAACAAATGGCTTATTATGAATCTTTTGCAAAAGAAAAAGGGATTAATTACATTCCTTCTTATGCAAATTTCATCACTTATCTTTTTGAAGCACCATTAAACTCAAGCAAAATCGCAGATTACCTTCTCAAAAAAGGTATGATTATACGCAATCTTGCTTCTTATGGATTAAATGCTATCCGCATTACCATAGGAACAAAAAATCAAAACGAAAAATTCTTTACACTTTTAAATGAATTTTTAGAACAAAAATAGGTATTAAACATTGGATTTAAAAGCTTTATTTGAACAAATAAGAAATCTTTATAAACGCCTTAATAAAAAACAAAAAATTGTTATTTTGGCAACTATTGTAGCAATTGTTGGTTTCATTTCTGCTTTGATTGTATGGAATTCTATCAATAATAAAGCAGGTGTATTGTATCCGGGGTATGCAGTTTTATTTGAAGGCGTCAGCCCAGAAGATGGCGCACTTATTATCCAGCAGCTTCAGCAAGATAAAATCCCCTATAAAATCCCCAAAGACAATACTATTCTCATTCCACAAGAATTAGTTTATGAAGAGCGTATGAAACTTGCTAGCAATGGAATCCCAAAAAGCAGCAAGGTGGGCTTTGAAATTTTTGATACGCAAGATTTTGGTGCAACAGATTTTGACCAACGCATTAAATATTTAAGAGCAATTGAAGGGGAGCTTGCAAGGACTATTGAGAGTTTATCTCCCATTCAAAAAGCTACCGTGCATATTGCACAGCCCGAAAAAAGTGTATTTGTCAGTGAGCAAACTCCACCCACTGCCTCTGTTGTCCTTGCTTTTAAACCAGCACAAACACTTACTCCTAAGCAAATTTCAGGGATTAAAAATATTGTTTCTTCTGCTATACCTAATCTTACAATAGAAAATGTTGAAGTTGTCAATGAAAAAGGTGAGCCTTTAAGCGAATTAGATGAGCTTGGCGGTGCTAGAGAATTAGCAGCAGCTCAATTAAGATATAAAAGCAATTTTGAACAATCTTTAGAAGAAAAAATTATCAATATCTTAGCTCCAATTACAGGTGGCAAAGAAGGGGTTGTAGCGAAAGTTACAGCGGAATTTGATTTTGCACAAAAAGAAAGCACACAAGAATATTATGACCCCAATAATGTAGTGCGTAGCGAACAAAATCTCGAAGAAAGCAGAGAAGGTGCTAAGCCCAAAGAAATAGGTGGCGTTCCGGGCGTAGTTAGCAATATCGGACCGGTGCAAGGGCTAGAAAATGAAGATGCTAAAGAAAAATATGAAAAATCCCAAACAACCACTAATTATGAGGTAAGTAAAACAATTTCTAATATCAAAGGGGAATTTGCAACTATTAGACGCTTATCTGCTGCAGTTGTAGTCGATGGGAAATACCAAAAACAGCTTGATAACAACGGAGTAGAACAACTAGAATATATCGCACTCAATCAGCAAGAAATGGAGCAAATTACAGCTCTTGTTAGACAGGCTATTGGTTATAATCAACAAAGAGGCGATGAAGTTTCTGTAAGCAATTTTCAACTCAATGGGCAAATTTCTGGTTTCAAAGCAAGAACTCCACTTGAGAGATTCTTAGAAACCTCTCAAGAATTGCTTACTCCTTTTATGCCACTCTTAAAATATGTAGTAGTGGGGATTATCTTATTTTTATTCTATAAAAAAGTCATCGTTCCCTTTAGTGAAAGAATGCTTGAAGCAAAAGCTGATGAGGAAGAAGAAATTGAATCTCTACTAAAAATTGAAGATGAAGAAGAAGAAAATACCGATAAACTCAATGAAGTTAAGCGACGCATTGAAGATCAGCTTGGATTTAGCAACAATAACGAAGATGAAGTAAAATATAGCGTTCTTTTAGAAAAAATCAAAGAATTAGCACAAGAGAAACCAACTGATTTAGCTAATCTATTCCAAACTCTTGTTCATGATGAATTAGGGATTGATAATATCAGTAGCCCATCAAAAGGAGGAAGATAATTATGCCATCTATTTCCCTTAGCCCTAGACAACAAGCACAATATGACGAATTTTCAATGGCAGAAAAAATTGCTATTTTGCTTGTGCAGCTAGGTGATGAAATCACAGGAGAAATCTTCTCGCATCTTGATTTGGATTCCATTACAGAAATTTCAAAATATATCGCCCAAAACTCCGGAGTAGATAAAACCATAGCAGCGGCTATATTAGAAGAATTTTATGCTATTTTTCAATCCAACCAATACATTTCAACAGGTGGCTTTGAATACGCAAAAGAGCTTCTTTATCGCGCACTTGGTCCAGAAGCTGCAAAGAGGGTTTTAGATAAACTTGCAAAATCCATGCAATCATCTCAAAATTTTGCATACCTTTCGCGAGTTCGCCCTCAACAGCTTTCAGATTTTATTATCCATGAACACCCACAAACCATTGCTCTAATCTTAGCGCATATGGATCCTACAAATGCCGCAGAAACTCTTAGCTTTTTTTCAGATGATTTAAGAGCAGAAATAGCGATTCGTATGGCAAACTTAGGAGATATTTCTCCAAATGTCGTCAAAAGAGTTTCTACCGTCCTTGAAAACAAACTCGAATCGCTCACTAGCTATAAAGTTGAAGTTGGGGGTATCCGTGCAGTAGCAGAAGTCTTTAACCGACTAGGGCAAAAAGCAGCTAAAGCAACCATTGCCTATATTGAGCAAATTGATGATCAACTCGCAGCGGCTATTAAAGAAATGATGTTTACTTTTGAAGATATTGAAAAGCTAGATAACAACGCTATTAGAGAAATTTTAAAAGTGGTCGATAAAAAAGATTTGATTTTGGCACTTAAGGCTTCTCCAGAAGAACTAAAACAAAAATTTATGTCCAATATGTCCCAAAGGGCAAGTGAGCAGTTTTTGGAAGAAATGCAATTTTTGGGAGCAGTGAAAGTCAGAGATGTCGAATCTGCCCAAAGAAGAATTGTTGAAACCGTCCAATCCCTTTCAGAACAAGGGGTAATACAAATCGGAGAACAAGAGGATACCATTGAATAATATTAACGAACACGAAAACATTATCACCGAAGAACACAAAGCAAGGCATGATATTAAAAAATATAATTTTAGAAATATGGAAGTTAATCCCAAACCAGCAGCACAAACTACGCACAAAGAAACTATCCAAGATTCTATTCCAAAAAACAACGAAATCCAAGAACAAGAAGTGATTCAAGAAATGCAACCCCAACAAGAAACTATCCAAAATCAACCACAAATTGATACTCCCTCTCTCAAACTTTTTGAAACAGAAGTAGTGGATAAGATTCTCCAAAAAAGTGATGCATTAGCACAATCCTTGCAAAAACTACAAGAACAATTTGATAAACAAGAAAAAGAAATTGACCAAAAAGTTACAAATGCCAAAACAGAAGCCAAAGAGCAAGGTTATAATGAGGGCTACCAAAAAGCCAAACAAGAGCTCGAAGCACAAATTAATAGCCAAAAAGAACTCTACGCACTTAGTATTAAACGCATTGATGAACATATCCTTGAATCAAAAAATCATATTCTTAACCTCGAAAAAGAGTTAAGTGCTATTGCCCTAGATATTGCCAAAGAAGTAATTATCAGTGAGGTAAATAACAATAGTGCCAAAATTGCGACTTCTCTTGCAAGAAATTTGCTCCAAAATATTAGCGAAAACACACAAGTAACACTCAAAGTTTTTCCCGGAGATTTAGAGGAACTCAAAGAATCACTAAAAGATTTAAACAATATCACACTCCAAGCAGACCAAGCCATTGCAAAAGGTGGGGTTGTCATTTTAAGCAATGAGGGGAACATTGATGGCGATATTTATTTGAGGTTTGAAGCTATCAAAAAGTCCATCTTAGAGAGTAAATTTTAATGCCACTAGATAAAAAATACCTAGAGATTCTCAAAAAAGATAATTTAAACGACAAAGATTATCTTCTCTTAGAAGAATTAGCCCAAACATTACGCAAAAGAATCTTAGAGGTAGTTTCCAAAAATGGCGGGCATTTAAGCTCTTGTTTGGGTGCGGTAGAACTCATCATTGCTATGCATTGCGTTTTTGATTCTCCAAATGATCCCTTTATTTTTGATGTTAGTCATCAAGCTTATGCGCACAAACTCTTAACGGGGCGTTGGGACGATTTTGAGAGTTTGCGTCAAACTAATGGGATTAGCGGTTATACCAAACCACAAGAAAGCAAATATGATTATTTTATCGCAGGGCATAGCTCTACTTCTATTTCTCTAGGTGTTGGTGTAGCAAAGGCTTTCAAACTTAATCAATCCCAAAACCTCCCTGTTGTTTTAATAGGCGATGGTGCAATGAGTGCGGGACTTGCCTATGAAGCCTTAAATGAACTTGGGGATAGAAAATACCCTATGGTAATTATTTTAAATGACAATGAAATGAGCATTGCAGAACCCATAGGAGCAATTAGCAAATATCTCTCTCAAGCAATTGCTGGTAAATTTATCCAAAAAATCAAATCTAAAGTCAGTAGTGCATTTAATAAAATGCCAAATGCTACTTATCTTGCTAAACGCTTTGAAGAATCCCTAAAACTCATCACTCCGGGCTTACTCTTTGAAGAACTTGGATTAGAATACATCGGTCCTATCAATGGGCACAATCTTAAAGAACTCATCAATGCCTTTAATCTTGCCAAAAGCATGCAAAAACCAATTGTTGTCCATACACACACACTAAAGGGCAAAGGCTACTCGCTTGCTGAAGGGCATTTGGAACAATGGCATGGCGTAAGCCCATTTGATATGCAAAAAGGTTTAACACAAAATAATTCTGCCCAGCAAACTCCAACCCAAGTTTTTGCAAACACTCTTTTAGAACTCGCACAACAAGATTCAAAGATTGTTGGGATTACTGCTGCAATGCCAAGTGGAACGGGACTTGATTTGCTTATAAAGCATTTTCCAAATCGTTTTTGGGATGTTGCCATTGCAGAACAACATGCAACCACACAAGCAAGCTCTTTAGCCAAAGAAGGCTTTAAACCCTTTGTGGCAATTTATTCTACCTTTTTGCAACGCGCTTTTGATCAACTTGTCCATGATGTAGGGATTATGAATACTCCTGTAAAATTTGCCCTTGATAGAGCGGGCATTGTCGGAGAAGATGGCGAGACTCATCAAGGCGTTTTTGATCTTGCTTATCTTAAAATAATCCCGAACTTCACCCTCTTTGCTCCAAGAGACAATGCCACACTCAAAGAGGCTATCATTTTTGCTAATCATTTCAACAATGGACCTTGTGCTTTTCGCTATCCTAGAAAAACATTTTTGCTACAAGAAAATCTTATCCCTGCAACCCCTTTTGTTTATGGAAAACTAGAAATTTTACAAGAAGCAAAAAGCGATATTTTGCTACTAGGTTATGGTAATGGAGTTGGGAGAGCATTGCAATGTGCTGAAATCCTCAAAAAGCAGTCCATTTTGTGCAATATTGTAGATTTAAGATTCCTAAAACCTTTAGATGAAGAATCCCTCCAAAGGCTTGCACAAAAACACTCAAAATGGTTTGTCTTTAGCGATAGTGCCAAAATCGGTGGAGTTGGAGAATCTTTAAGTGCATTTGCACAAAACTATCATCTGTCATTAGAAATTCATTCTTTTGAATTTGAAGATGCTTTTATTCCTCATGGCAAAACACAAGAGGTTGAAGAGCTTTTGGGCTTAGATTCAAAAACTCTAGCCAATAAAATTTCACAAATCATTCTAGGATAAAAATGCGTAATTTTATACTTATTGTGCTCATCATTTTTAGCCAAAATCTCTTTGGGCAAGAAGAGTTTTTGGAAGATTTTGAAAGTGAATACACACAAAGTGTTATCAAAGATCCTTTTGAAAAATACAATCGTTTTATGACAGAAGTCAATTGGGGTATTTATGATTATGTTTTTGATCCAGCCCTACAAGTCTATAACGCAGCAACTCCACTTGGTTTGCGACTTGGAATCTACAATTTTTTTGATAATCTTGCTTCACCTTTGCGATTTCTCTCTCACCTTTTTTCTTTTAGATTCAATGATGCAATCAATGAATTTGGGAGATTTACGCTAAATAGCACCTTTGGGATTGGGGGAATCCTAGATATAGCGACGCCAAATGGTTTATATTCTAAACACTCTGATTTTGGAATTACTTTTGGAAGATGGGGAATAGATGGAGAATTTTATTTCGTGCTTCCCTTGATTGGACCTTCTAATTTTAGGGATATTTTAGCAATGCCGCTTAATGCTCTAGCTTATCCCACAACCTATTTAGAACCATTTTTGCTTTCTGCTGGCGTTTATACCTTCAAAGAATTTAACTACACTGCAAGACATAAGGACACTTTGGATACTTTTAGAAGAGACAGCTTAAATACTTATGTTTTAATGAAAAATTCTTATGAACAACATAGAAATGAATTAATCAAGGAGTGATTATGAAAATTTTATTTAGTTTTTTATTGGTGGCTACTTTTGGTTTTGCATTAGAATTTGACAAAATTGATACAACAATGGGAAAAAATATCAATCAAACAATCCACATTTTACAAACCTCTAATAAAAGCATCGAATCTATTGCCAAAGAAATCTTTACAATGTTTGATTCTATTTTTGATTATCATTTAATGGCACAACTCTCACTCTCAAAAAAATACAAAACCCTCTCACCTAGCCAACAAAAAGAATTTGATGTGGCATTTGAAAAAAATCTCAAACGAAGTTTTACAGACAAACTCCGCCTCTACAAAGATGAAACTATGAAAGTCTTAGGTGGGCAAAAGACTAAAGCCAACCGCTACAATCTCAAAACTTCTATCATCTTAGATGGAAAAATCCATTATATCACTTTCAAATTTCATGAACTCAATCAAGATTGGAAAATCTATGATGTTGATATTTTGGGCATTAGCGTTATTCAAACTTATCGCTCACAATTTGCAGATATTATCTCTCAAGAAGGTTTTGAGAAATTACTCCAAAAACTAGAAAGTGAAATACGCTTTGAAAATTAATCACCCATTAGCGTTTATTTTTAAAACCATCTTAAAATATCCAAAGCAGATTCTATTCTGCTGTATTTTATTTTTCTTTATTTCTTTATTTTATGCGATCAAGCTCCCCATTGATGCTAGCTCTGAAAGCCTTATCCTCGAAAATGACAAAGATTTCAAAATTTATGAAGAAATCTTGCAAGACTACCAAACAAAAGATTTTTTGATTTTAGCCTTTATCCCAAAAGATGGGAATGTATTTTCAAACCATTCACTCCAAATTCTCCAAAAAATCACACAAGATATCAAAAAGATTCCACAAGTGCAAGACACTCTAAGCATTTTAAATGCCCCTTTGCTCAAAAGTACACCCAATCTTGAATTACAAGAAATTCTCAAAATAAATCCAACTCTACTTTCCAAACAAACCGATAAAAACCTCGCAAAAAATGAGATTCTAAACCACCCTTTTTATACACAAAATATCATCTCAAAAAATGCAAAAACTGCTGGAATTTTAATTTATCTCAAAGAAGATATTAAGCTAAAAGAATTAACCCAACTCAAAAATACCGCAAACACCAAAGAAGAAAAACAAAATATCCAAAATCTCATTCATACACACAAACAAAAATCCCAAATCCACAATGCCCAAACTATTCAAGCCCTAAAATCTCTCAAAGAACAATACATAACAGAAGGAAAAGTTTATCTTGGCGGAATTATGCTTATTGCAAGCGATATGATTGATTATGTAAAATCCGACCTCATTACTTATGGCACGGCATTGAGTATAATTTTGGCATTAATGTTGTGGATATTTTTCCGCCACATTTATTTTGTCGCTCTAAGTTTTTGTGTTTGTCTTTTTAGCCTTGTTGTTAGCAGTGGTATTTTTTCTTTTTTTGGTTATCAAATCACCATTGTTTCAAGCAATTATGTTTCTTTATTGCTGATTATTTCTGTTTCTTTGATAGTGCATCTAATTGTCTCTTATTTAGAGTTTTATGAAAAATTTCCCAAAGCCTCACAAAAAAACCTCGTGTATGCAGTGATGCTAAACAAAGCCTCGCCTAGTTTTTTTGCTGTTTTAACCACTATTATTGGATTTTTAAGCCTCGTATTTTCCAAAATTCTCCCTATTATTCATCTAGGAATTATTATGAGTATTGGGGTAAGTGTTGCACTCATTTTTACTTTTATGCTTTTTGGTGCAATTTTAGTCATTCTACCCAAACCCCAAAAAGTCAAAGATCTCCCCAAATGGCACCACATCTTTTTGCTAAAATGTGCAAATCTTGCCACTAATAAACCCAAACTCATTTATGCTATTTCTTTTCTTTGCATTGTCTTTAGTATTTATGGTATTATGAATCTCAAAGTAGAAAACAGCTTTGTTAATTACTTCAAAGATGACAGCGAAATCAAACAAGGATTACTTACAATCGACCAAGATCTTGGAGGTACGATTCCACTTGAAATTATCATAAATTTTCAAGATAAATCTTCCAAAGATTCTTCTCTTAGTGATTTTGAAAATGAATTTGAAGAGGAATTTAATGTATTAGAACAACAGGATTCTTATTGGTTTGATAGTCAAAAACTAAGAATCGCAGAAAAAATCCACACTTACTTAGCAAACAAAGAATACATCGGCTCTATTTTAAGCCTACATAGCCTCTCCATGCTTGTAGGTTCTTTGGGATTAGGTGCTGATGATTTTACTATCGCCTTTCTTTATAAAAATTCTCCACAAAATCTCAAAAATCAACTCTTCACTCCTTATGCCAACATTGCAAAAAATCAAATGCGTTTTGTCTTTCGCACCTTTGATTCCAATCCAAATCTCAAACGCAATCTTTTCATCCACGAAATCCAAAATGATCTTACAACCCTGCTCCAAAACGAATCTGTAACTTTTAAAATCAATGGTATGATGGTGCTTTATAACAATCTCTTACAAAGCCTCATCGCCTCGCAAGTAGATACTCTAAGCCTTGTAATTGGGGCAATTTTCTTAGTTTTTGTTCTAATTTTTAGAAGTTTTAAACTTTCTGTGATTGCACTCCTAACTAATCTCATTCCATTAGGAGCAATTTTTGGATTCTTAGGCATTAGCGGAATCCCCCTAGATTTAATGGGAATTACTATTGCTGCAATCTGTCTTGGAATTGGAGTAGATGATGTGATACATTATATTCATCGCTACAAAGAAGAGCTAAAATCCCATTCAATCAAACAAGCCATTATACGCTCTCATAGTTCTATTGGCAATGCTATGTATTACACCACCTTAATAATTGTAGTTGGTTTTTGCGCCATGATGACTAGCAATTTTATCCCCACAATTTATTTTGGGCTACTCACTACACTTGTAATGCTTCTAATGCTTGCTGGATCATTAATCTTGCTCCCAACATTCCTAATCACTCTCAAAAAATAAAAAGGTAGAAAATGAAAAAATTGATAATATTTTTATGGATTACTTCTCAATTTTCCTTTGCTTGTATGTCTGATGCAGATTGCAATTTGGGCTACCAATGTCTAAAAAATATGTATGACTGGGAAGGACAATGTATAAAAGCAGTCGATGAATTTGGAATCCAAAATTTTAATGAGCCAAGAAATAATTATGGACCAAAAATTGAAAGTGACTGCAATTTTGATACAGATTGTCCATTAGGCTTCAAATGCGATTCATATTCAAAAGAATGTGTAAGATAGTTTAAATCAATGGGGTATAATTCTCCACTTTTAATACTACATCACGAGCAAATTTATCCCATTGCAAAGAATACGCAAACCCCATTTCTTGATTCTCATAAGCTTTTAGATTTTCAAAAAATACCAAAGCTTTTCTAATCACCCCTTCTTGCTCCAAAACCATTTGACTATGGTTAGTCCCAAAAATTTGCACCGCTCTTATTTTTGCTTGAGTTACAAACTGAGGAATGCTATTTTGCTCTCCATAAGGTTCAAATTCCTGCAAGATTCTAAAAATCTCTAAATTCACCTCTTTAAGAGGCAAAGATCCAAGAATATTAGATTGAATTATCTTTTGTTTATCTGGCAATTTTAATTGCATCAAATAATCTCTAAAATCCAAAAATTTCTCTTTTTGCAAACTCAATCCCGCTGCACCAAAATGCCCCCCAAATGCCTCCAAGTATCCTTGACACTGCTCCAAAATCTTCATACAATCTATATCCAAAGAACGCATACTGCCTTTTAAATACCCTTCTTTATGCGTTAGCACAATACTTGGTTTGGCATACTCTTCACAAAGTTTTGCTGCAACAATTCCAACCACTCCTTCATTCCACTGCTCATTACACACAAGCACAAAGGGTAATTCTTCAAACTTTTCTTGTGTTTCAAAATATTCTTTAGCTTCTAAAAAAGTCTTATTTTGGAGATTTTTTCTTTTTTGATTAAGTTTTTGAAGTTTTTTAAATATCTCTAATGCCTTACAATAATCTTTCTCAATCAAAAATTCATATGCAATCTTAGCCTCTTCCATCCTCCCTGCACAATTCAAAAGTGGCACAAAATAATATCCTAACAATTGTGAATTCAAAGGGTATCTTTTGAAATGCTCTTTTAAAATCACCAAAGCAGCCCTTTTGCTTTGTGCTAAAACTTCTAACCCCTTTTTCAACAACACACGATTCATTCCTCTAAGAGGCATTACATCACTAATAATTGCCAAAGCAAGTAAATCCAAAAATTCAGCCATTTGAACTTCTATCCCCATTTCTCGCTTAATTGCTGCACACAAATACCATGCCACACAAGCACCACAAATTTCAGATTCTGGAAAATGGGGAGAAAGCTTTGGATTGCAAATAAGTGCATCTGGTAGATTTTCTTGCGGTGTATGATGATCTGTAATAATTAGCTCAATTCCTCTTTGCTTACAAACTTCTGCTGCTTCTATCGCGCTAATGCCATTATCCACCGTGATAATCATTTCACAATCTAATCTGTCAATCATTGCACTTGATAATCCATAACCATCATCAAAACGGCTAGGTATCACAATTGAAATCACATAGGGTATCTTATCAAAAAACTCTTTTAAAATCGCACAAGAAACGACACCATCTACATCATAATCGCCAACTACAACTATTCTTTTTTTTTCTTGTATGGCTTTGGCAATTTTTTTGGCAATCTTAGAGAGATTATTCAAAGAATCAGGGGGAGGCAAATCTTGCAATTTCTTAATCTTTTCCCCATCAAACCTACCTGCAAGAATATTTTTTATTTCTAGTGCATTTAGCGGAGAAAACCTCAATATATCATTTAGCATGATACATTAAAGATTGCTTAATAAATTCCAAAATTACCAAATTAGGTGCTTGTAGCCTAGAAGTAAATTCCGGGTGAAATTGCACTCCCACAAACCATGGGTGCTCTTTGAGTTCTACTACTTCAATCAGCCCATTAGATTCTCCAGAGATTACCATTCCTTGCTTTTCTAAAGCTTCTCTGTATTTTGGATTCACTTCATAGCGATGACGATGTCTTTCTTTGATAGTTTTTTGCCCTTTATAAGCTTGTTGGAGTTTGCTGCCCTCTTTAGTTTGGCATTCATATTCACCAAGCCTCATTGTGCCACCCATAGGGGAAGTGTGTGTGCGAATTTGCTGTTTGCCATTTTGGTCAATAAAGTTTTCAATCAAATAAATAATAGGCTCTTTTGTCTTAGGATTAAATTCCATAGAATCTGCTTCTTTGATTCCCAAAACATTATGTGCAAATTCCAAGACTGCCAACTGCATTCCAAGACAGATTCCAAGGAATGGAATCTTATTTTCTCTCGCAAACCAAATGGCTTTCATTTTGCCCTTAATCCCTCTTTCTCCAAATCCACCGGGCACCAAAATACCATTAACATATTTTAATTGCTGGATTATTTCTGGATTATTTTCTAGCTCTTCACTATCTATCCATTGAATATTCACTTTTGTATCCAAATTCGCCCCTGCATGCACCAAAGCTTCAATGAGGGATTTATAGGATTCCTTAAGATTCAAATATTTACCCACAAAGGCAATGCTAACTTCATTTTGTGGAGCTAGGATTCGCTTCACTAAACTATCCCATTCTTGCATATTAGGTGTAAATTCTGGGAGTTTTAAGAATCTTGCAATAGGCACCAAAACCCCTTCTTTTAAGAAATGAAGCGGCATTTGATAAATACTCTTAGCATCTTGAGCAGTGATTACACAATCATAATCCACATCGCAACTCATTGAAAGTTTATTTTTAAGCTCTTTTGGCAACTCTTTTTCCGTCCGCGCAATGATAATTTGCGGAGTAATCCCAATGCGTCTTAATTCTTGCACACTATGTTGTGTTGGTTTTGTTTTTAACTCCCCTGCCACTTTGATTAATGGTATCAAAGTCACATGCACACTAATAACACGCTCCATTCCATATTCATGTTTAATCTCACGCATAGCCTCCAAAAATGGTAGCCCCTCAATATCTCCCACTGTTCCGCCAAGTTCAACTACCAAAATTTCCTTGCCCTCCCCTGCAAGTTTGATTCTTCGCTTAATCTCATCAACAATATGTGGAATGACTTGAATTGTCTTGCCTAAATACCCACCTTTACGCTCTCTATCAATCACAGAGAGATAAACTTGCCCTGTTGTAAAATTATTTTTAGAGGAAAAATCCATATTTAAAAAACGCTCATAATGTCCAATGTCTAAATCCGTCTCCGCACCATCTTGTGTTACAAAAACCTCTCCATGCTCTAAAGGGCTCATTGTCCCGGGATCCACATTGATATAAGGATCGATTTTCAAAATACCCACTTCAAAACCTGAATGCTTCAATAAAGTTGCTATTGATGAGGAAGTAATCCCCTTCCCAAGAGAACTTAAAACTCCACCTGTAACAAAAATATATTTCGTCTCCACCATACAAAAACCTCTAAAAATTTAATGCAAAATTATACTAATTAGGAAGTTAATTTTCTCTTTTATCATTTAATTTATTTTCTAAATATATCTTCAAAACTTTCTCATTCTCTCATTATAGCAAATTTTATCTCTTAGGGCTCAATCAACACAATCAACTCTCTGACTACATTTAAAATAACTCATTTTTGTATCCTTTTTTGTCAAAATAAAACCAAATTTTAGATAAAGAGAAATTGCTTTTTGATTCTCATTAAAAGCACAAGCATAAAGATTCTTGACTTTCAAAGTCTCAAAGGCATATTTTATCACAACCTCCATTAAGCCTTTTCCATATCCTTTTAAATTTGGATTTTGATAGATTCCAAACTCACAAGAATCTCCCCTTTGAATATCCACAAAATCCACAACACCCACTGCCACTTCTCCATCAAAAACCAAAAAATATTGCTTAGTTACCTCTTCTTTGAGCTTTTCAAGAAAGGCAATATGCTCTTCCCAAGAAATATTTTTTGTTTTCATAAAACAAGAAATTTCCTCGCTATTCCTCCACAAAAAAACTTCTCTACTCTCTTGCTGCGAAAGATTAGTAAAATTTTTTAATCTCATAATTTATCCCAAAACTTTTACCAAATAATTAGATAACCACTCCATTTTGCCAGTAATAATTAAAATCCCTATAACAATAAGCAATCCACCCGCACACCATTCAATTAACCTAAAATACCTTTTAATTCTATCCAAAAATGCAAAAGCATAACCAACTAGAAATGCACACAGCAAAAATGGCAAACTAAATCCCAATGTATAAACTATCATCAAGATAATTCCCTCATCAGCCCTTAAACTAGCAAGAGAAATAATCCCTGCTAAAATAGGTCCTACACAAGGTGTCCAACCCAACGAAAAACTCACTCCCAATAAAAATGGCATAAAAAAATCACGCAAAAAACTAAAATGAACTACATTAAATTTCGCATTTTTTTGGTAATTCAAAAAAGGAATCTCAATAACCTTTGCAGTATGCAAACCAAAAATTATCAAAATCCCTCCAGCAAAATATGCCACATAAGGACTAAGCAAGATTCCGCCACTTAATATTCTAGCAGCTACCACTCCAAGCAAAACAAAAACTATCCCCATTCCCAAAACAAAAAATAAAGCATTGCGAACAATTACAAAACGCATTCTCCTATCAAGCATATGATAAGCTTTCAATTCACTTAGGGAAACTTCAGAAATATAAGAAAGATATGCAGGAATAAGGGGCAATACACAAGGGCTAATAAAAGTCAAAATCCCCGCTAAGAAACTAATTCCAAGCGGGGCTTTATCAAATAAAAACAATAAATATTCTTCCACTTTTGTGCTACCTTATAGACCAAAAACCACTTCTTAACGCTCCAATAAATTAGGTAACCAAAGTGAAATTTCAGGCACATAAGTGGTTAGAACTAATCCAACCAACAAAACACACAACCATGGAATAATAGAAATTGTTACATCTTTTAGGCTTAATCCTGTCAATGAACTTGCTACAAAAAGATTCAGCCCAACAGGAGGGGTTAGCATACCAATCTCCATATTCACAATCATAATAATTCCAAAATGAATCGGATCAATTCCTAATTGCAATGCAATAGGCAAAAGAAGTGGCGTCATAATCATTACAACAGAGCTTGGCTCCATAAATTGCCCCATAATAAATAAGACAATATTTACCAAGATTAAGAACATCCACCAAGTCATATTCATACCTACCAAACTTTCTGCTATGATATGAGGGATTCTCTCACTTGTAAGCAAATGTGCAAAGACAACAGCAAATCCAATAATAAAGAAAATCATCGCTGTGGTAATAGCTGCATCTAAAAATACAGCATACAAATCTTTAATCTTAATATCTTTATAAACAAAAATAGAAACTACAAAAGCATAAACCGCACTAATTCCAGCAGCCTCTGTGGCAGTAAAGATTCCAGCATAAATCCCACCAATTACAACAAAAACGATAAGTAATGCCCAAAATGCTTCTTTAAACTTACTCCATCTCTCTTTAAAGCTCGCTGGTGTAGTAGATTTAAATCCCAATCTTCTAGCCCCAATATAAGCATACAGCATCATCATCCCACCAATCATCAATCCCGGAACAACTCCTGCCATAAAAAGCTTTTCGATAGAAACTTCTGCAGTTACCCCATAAACAATCATAACCACAGAAGGCGGAATCAAAATTCCCAAACTTCCCGCTGAAGTAATCGCACCCACAGAATAGCTCTTAGGGTATCCTGCTGCTTTAAGCGCTGCAAACATTACAGAACCAATCGCCACAACTGTTGCAGGGGAACTCCCGCTAACTGCCGCAAAAATGATACACGCCAAAATTGCACTCATAGGAAGCCCACCGGGTAAATGCCCGACAATACTTTTTGCAAAATCTACAATTCTTTGTGCAGAACTCCCCTTACTCATCAAAGAACCCGCCAAAATAAACATAGGAATCGCCATCAAAGCAGGCTTCAACCCATTTAGCATAATTTCTGGCACACCCATAATATCATAGGAAGTAAAAATCAGCATTGTAGCTACTGCACTTACACCTAGTGAAATAGCAACAGGAACACCAAGTAATAACAAACCAAATAAAACTATCAGCAAAAATGCAACACTCATAATATCCCCTTAGTCCTTAATTACCGAATCATGTATCATTTCTTCTTCTGCATTTCTTACTACCTTATCTGCATCCATCCAAGAAACTTCATAAATTTTCTCGATACTTCGATAAGTAGCCCCAAAAAATGCAATAGGCAAACAAAGAAGGAAAACCCACAAAGGAACACTATGGAGTGCTTCGCTCATATAGCCAATCTCATAGTTCAAATAACACACCATCACACTTGCATAAAACATAAACCCTAAAAAGATAGAATTTAGGATATGTGTTCCCAATACACATGCTTTTGCCAATGGTGGTGGAAACTTCTCAATCAACATTGTAACAGAAATATGCACACCTTTTCTAAACCCATAAGCTGCACCAAAAAATGCAGACCACAAAAAACAATACCTAGCGACTTCTTCTGCCCAAGTTAATGAACCAATTTCAGGAAAGAAGCCTGCAATATAACGCACACAAACATTAATAGCAGTAATCACGATTCCAAACACCAATCCTAATACAGCTACATTTTTATTAATCCCTGCAATAATCATATCTAAAATCTCAAAAAAGCGATTAATACCGGGACTCTTATGTGCATACAAAAAAGGTTTTTGAATCATCAATAATAAATTCCGCAAATTCTACCCTTTATTACTTAGTATTCATTGTTTTTTCGATTAAATCTTTACCCACCAAGTCATAAAACTTCGGATAAATCGCATACATCACATCTTGCCATTGTTTCTTTTGATCTTCTGTAAGTGTGAAAATTTGAGTGCCTGTTTTATCATCTGCTTTAAGCTTATCAAGCAACATTTTTTCTTCTTTTGCACTCTCTTCTCTCTCATAAATAGTTGCCTCTTTCATAGCAGCCATAAACTTTTCTTGCAAATCTTTTGGTAATTCATTCCAAAATTTTTCACTTGCAACAACCAAATACCCTAAATATCCATGATTAGACATCGTAATAGAACTTTGCACTTCATAAAATTTAGAATTATAGAGATTTGAAAGTGGATTTTCTGCTGCATCAACTACACCTGTTTGAAGCGCTGAATACACTTCGCCAAAAGGCAAAACTTGTGGAATTGCTTTGATTGCTTTTGTTTGCTCTTCTAACACTTTAGAGCTCATAATACGCATTTTCTGACCTTCTGCATCGCTAGGCAAAATAATAGGCTTTTTATTAGTGCTAAATTGCTTAAATCCTGCATCCCAATAGTCTAATGCCACATAACCTTTATTAGTAATAACATCTTTTAAAATTTGTCCAACTTCTCCATCCATTACTTTATGTAAATGCTCGGTATCACGGAAAATAAAAGGAATATCCCACAAATTAAATTCTTTTGCAAATGGAGTAAATTTTGAAAAACTCGGTGCGGCTAATTGCACATTGTTACGCTTTAACTCTTGAAACACTTTATCATCATCAACCAATTGTGCTGAAGGGAAAACATGCACCACAATCTTACCATTTGTCAATTCATTAACTCTTTTTGCAAAAAAGTCTGCTGCTTTCCCTTTTGGTGTATTTGCACTCACTACATGAGCAAATTTCACTTCATAAACTTTATTAGAATCAGCTTGGGAAGTTTCTGTTTTTTCACCTCCACAACCAACAAAACCTAAAATCGCCAAAGCTAAAATCACTAAACTTTGTTTCATTTTTTCTCCTTATAAAATACTAACTCAAAAACTTTATGCTAGTCGTTATAATTTTACAAACTTTTTTTGAAATTTCATTCTACTTCTATTTTGATTGCCAAAGATTATCCCATTAAAGATTACTTTTTGAAACACTTTAGAGGGTTTTGATACCATATAACACCTCATAAAATTTGCTATTCAAATAATTAATCCAAAAATTAAACAGCTTTCATATTTTAAAAACTCAAATAAATTTTAAAACATTAAGAAATTTTGATTATTAGCTCTATTTGAAGAAACAATAATATCTATAAGTAGCCCATCATTACACCATTACCCACTTTATTAACCTACCCATAATACTATATATCATTGCTATTTATTATCTTTCAAGTATTACCTAAATAGTTTTAGGTAATACTCTATAATAATACAACTCTTGATATTCTCTAATACACACATTGCATATTTATTCTAATGCTAAGTGTCTATTATATATTCATTCATAGCCTCTCTCCACCTCCTATATCTTAATACTTTAGAAACTTTAGAAAGATTAGAATCTTTTTGTAAATTCAAATCAAGATTAGATACTTTGATTTTAGTTTCTAATTTGATTGAGTTTAGTTTCTTAGATTCTTTAGAGAAATTAATCTCTTGAATCTTTTAATTCATTTAGATGGTTTAAATCTAATTGATTTACAGCCTGAATCTTATTTAGATTCTTTGTAAGTTCTTTAGGATTTGAATTTTTAAGAGTATTGAGAGTATTTAAAGAGTTAATTAAAGGCTGATTTGCCCCCCCCCCCATACTACAACAGAATTAGGATTGTTTGACATTTTGGGTCCTTTATAAGATATTTAAATTTACAAACAAAGAAAAACATTTTTAAA
>JFBN01315946.1_pt1 | contig 153138 bp, 129 predicted proteins | sample 768741 | NCBI WGS metagenome assembly JFBN01 (sample SAMN01983846, study PRJNA193217) | chicken gut metagenome | biome: terrestrial biome; isolation source: ceca of Broiler chicken | host: Gallus gallus | place: United Kingdom: England | collected 2010-09-07
TCTTATGTGCGCCAGTCGGAACCGGCTCCGATTTTGCTGTTCAACGAAGCGGATGCCGTGTTGGGAATCCGTCAGGAGGGGGCACAACGGGCCGTGGAGAAGATGGAAAACTCGCTCCAAAACATCATCCTGCAGGAGATGGAGCAGTTGGACGGCATCATGATTGCCACCACGAACCTTACGCAAAATCTGGACAAGGCGTTTGAGCGGCGGTTCCTCTACAAGATTGAGTTCGAGAAACCCTCGACGGAGGCGAAGAGCCGAATCTGGCGGTCGATGATTCCGACACTCGACGAGCAGACAGCCGCCACCCTGGCCGAGCGGTACGATTTCAGCGGCGGGCAGATTGAAAACATTGCCCGCAAACGGACGGTCGATATGATTCTTCGGGGCGAGGAACCCTCGTTCGAGCAGCTCGACGAATACTGCCGTTCGGAGATGCTCGGACAACCGGAGCGGTCGCGGCGCAGAATCGGATTTTGAGGTTGTATCTGGACTGAAGATTCCGTCCCTTTGCCGAAAGCTTTGGGATGCAAACGAGTGCATGATGCCCGCATCACAGAAACACCACCCTGTGGCGGCGGATGCAGGCCAGACGGTCGTTGCCCCGCTGGTTGACGGGCAGAATCGCGTCGTAGCGCAGCGGCCGCACCCACCCGCCCTGCCGGTTGAGCAATCCGTAGCGGCCCCGGCGGCCGATGATGTTGAACTGCGCATGGTGGTTGGTCAGCACATCGTAGCGCGGAGGGATGATGGTGCGGCCCTCGAAATCCACCAGACCGTATCGCTCCTCGCGGCGGATGCGCAGCAGGGTGTCGCCATAAGGAGCCGCACGGTCGCAATCCAGACGAATAAGTCGCCCGCTGCGGATGCGCAGCAGTGCATACCCTTCGCCGTCGCGCACCAATGCCCGGTCGGTATCGTCGAGCAGCCAGGCTTCGTCCCAGCACGCTTTCGTGAGGTGGCAGCCGCCCGAGGTCTGAAATCCCGTCTTGCCGTTCCTGAAGTAGTATCCGATTCCCATATCCTGCCGTTTTTCGGCAAAGTAAAAGCCCTGTTGTGCGGAACGACGGCACAACAGGGCGGAATTTAGGGTGCAGCGGAGCGCCTCCGAGCGGATTTTTACCTGCCGCAGCGGCATTCGCGCGCAGCCGACACCCACGAGCCCTACTTCCCGACCGATGGCGATGGCTGCGACGGCATGGTCTGCGGTTCTTCGAACCGCTGTAACGCGGCAACTGCCTCCTCGAGCGACAGCGCGTCGTCCGTCGGCAATCCCCGATACTCACCGGCAAGGCGCATTATTGGCGAAGCGAGGCTTCCGAAACTGCCTTCGTCGACGTGGTGTTGTTGATAGCCGCATGCGGTGCAGGTGGCCGAGTGGCTGCTGCGGCCGCTCAGCGGCGAGCCCGAGAAGGAGTAAATCAACATCCGTCCGCCGCATTTCGGGCATGGGCGCGTGTAGCGCTCCTCGTATTCGCTCCAGGCCCGGACCACCACCCCCAGCGGATAGGGGCCCGAATCCTTCATCGAAACATAAGCCATGCGGATGCGCATCGGCGTGCGGGCCCCGAAGAGCCGCGGCTCGGCAAGAATCCGCGCGCGTTGGCGCCAGATGAGCGGCACCGCCTCCGCAAAGAGTTCCCATTGGCGCTCCTGCGCCTGCTTGTCCATCTTTTCCGTCATCATCATCGTTCGATTTTCCGTTCAATCATGGACCGGCCGGCGGTACAAGGCGCAAAGGCCGTCGACGATGCGCCGCATCTCTTCCCGCACGTGAAGCGGCGAGAGCACCTCAAAGTTACAGTGGCAGTTTAACATCGCCTGGTAAAACTCCGGCGTCGGTGCCACGCGGTATTCGAAGATGGCGTAGCCGTCGTGCGTCTCCGTCTCCTGCTGCGAGGCGTGGAGGGGCAGCGTGCGGAGGTACTTGACGCCGTCACCCGTGACCCGGACACGGATTGTGCAGGGGCGGATGTGGTCATAGACCGCCACGCCGAAGGCACCGGCCAGGTAGCCGGCCGGGTCGAACCCCTCGGGCGACGTGAAGCGGTCGTCCGTCGCACGGATGTTCACCATGCGGTCCAGCGCATAGAGCTTGATTTTCGCATCGCCGGGCTTGTCGGCGTAGAGGTACCAGCGCCGGTCGCGGAGCTTGACGAAGAGCGGCCGAAGACGGAGGTCGAAGGCCTCGTCACCCGTGAAGGGCTGGTAGGTAACGACCACCTGCCGGTTCTCGCGCATGGCGTTGAGCAGCTCGGACAGATGTCCCCGGGCCGAGGGGACCTCCTCGACCAGCACGCGGTTGTGCAGCGCGCGGGCCTCGTGCAGCGACTGCCCGACGGCGAACGTATCCAGCAGCCAGTTGGTGATGCTGCGCGAGGTAAGCTCCCCGCTGTCGGCAATCGCGTAGCGGTTGGTGCGCTCGTCGCAGACGATTGTGATGTCGAACAGCTCCTCGACCGCCTGGCGGTGGGTGCAGAAAGTCCGCCGTGCCAGCGGACGGCCGTCGTAGAGCGTGCTCCGCCGCCAGCGGGCGCGAATCTCGGCCAGCGTGATGGGGCCGTAGCGATGAATCGTGTCGGCCAGCCAGATGTACCTTTTGAAGAGATTGGATGCCATGGTGTTTGTCTTTTTCTGGTACAAAGGTAGCAGGAGCATGTGCCGGAATCCTGCACAACGACGGAATTTTTCACGATAACCGGACCTCCGCTGCAGAAGAGCCCGAGGACAACCGCTCTCCGGCGCACGACGCTACCACTGCCGCTTGCGGCTGTACTCCGACGGAGTAATGCCCTCCTGTCGCCGGAACATGCGGCTGAAGTGCTGCGGATACTCGAACCCGAGGCGGTCGGCTACCTGCACGACGCTCTCGCCGGCCGAAAGTCCGTTCTTGGCAAGCCGAATCACGAACCGGCGGATGTGGTTGCTGGCCGTGTCGCCCGTCGTTCTCTTGACGACGTCGCCGAAGTAGTTGGGCGACAAGCAGAGCCGGTCGGCGCAGTACTGCACGGTGGGCATTCCGAGCTTCAGCTGGAGCTGCTGCTCGTAATAGTCGGCGAGCAGCCGGTTGAAGCGGACCAGAATGTCGGAGTTCTCCGTCTCGCGGCTCTGGAACTGGCGGTTGTAGAAGCGCTGGCAGAAGTTGAGCACCAATCCGATGTAGCCGACCAGAATGGCATCCTGCTGTGCGTCGCGCTCGTTGTCGAGCTCTTCGCGCATGCGGCGCATCAGCGAAACCAGGATGTCGTGCTCCCGGTCGCTCATGTGCAGCGCCTCGTTGACGCGATAGTCGAAAAAGGAGTAGTCGCGGATTCGTTTTTCGAGCGGCGTGCCGCGCAGCAGGTCGGGATGGAACAGAAGCGCCCACCCCGTAATCGATACCCGCTCGCCGTTGTCCTCCTTACCGCCCACCTGCCCCGGGGCCACGCAGAGCAGCGTTCCCTTGTTGTAGTCGTAGCGGCCGCAGCCGTAGTCGAGCTCCACGCCGACGTCATCGCGCAGGAAGAGTGCGTAGACGCCGTAGTTGTTCAGACTGTGGCGGATGGGCGACACCTCGGCATAGTCGATGACACAGACCAGCGGATGCCGTGCCGGACATCCGAGGTAGCTGCCGTAGTCATTGACGCTTCGAACCTTCAGGATTTTGCTCATCGGGGAAAAGGCTTGAGGAGTTGTCTCAACAAAATTAACAATTCCCGGGCATATCTCCCAATCGGTCGGCGGACGATTCGGTAAAACGGGTATGAACTTCCGGGGTTACGGTACCTGCACAGGCGGGCGAACCGCTACCTTTGCGATGTAAAACTCTGGAACAGTCCAACCATGACAAAGCGCATCTTCACTTTCGCGTGCCTGATGCTGGGCCTGATGCTCTCGGGCGACGGCAAGGCGCAGACTCAATCGTCGAATCCTTCAAATACAACCACCATGGAAAAGAAACTCATAGGAAACACCCTGGCACTCTACCCCATGCCGCTGACGGTCGTCGGGGCCGAGGTCGACGGCCGCGTCAACTGGCTCGTCGTGGCACATGTCGGGGTTATCGGCCACGACCGGATTCTGGTCAGCATGAGCCAGAGCCACTACACCAACCGGGGAATCCGCGCCTCGCGCAAGCTCTCGGTCAACCTCGTCAGCCATGAGATGCTCCCCGAAGCCGACTATGTGGGAAGCGTAAGCGGTGCCCGCGAGGACAAGTCGCAGGCCTTTGCCTGGCATCGGGGCGCGAACGGCGCGCCGGTGATTGACCTCTCGCCGCTGACGATGGCGTGCGACGTCGTGGATATTTACGAGACGGAGGGCTTCGACAACTTCATCTGCTCGATTGCAGCGACCTACGCCTTGCCGGAGGTGTTGGACGAACGCGGACGACTCGACTACACGCGGCTGAAGCCCGTGCTGTTCGAGTTCCCGACCTACTCCTACCTCTCGACGGGCGAGGTGCTCGGCCGCTGCCTGCGGCTCGACAGCGAACCGTCGATGTGCGCCAAGGAGCCGATGGCCGGGGACGGCATCGTGCGCCTCTCGAAGATTGAGGTCCGGCCGGAGTATCTCGACGAATATATGCGCTTCGCCGCCGAAGTGGGCGAAGTATCGCTGCGCACCGAGCCGGGCGTGCTGACGATGTATGCCGTCTCCGAACGGGAAAACCCGTGCCGAATCACCATCCTCGAAACCTACGCGAGCCGCACAGCTTATGAGAAGCACATCGCCTCGGCGCATTTTCAGAGGTACAAGCAGGGGACGCTCCACATGGTCCGGTCGCTCGAACTGACGGACCAGAGGCCGCTCAACCCGGCCAACCGCCTCCGCAACTTCATCGAGTAGCGGCGACCGTGCGTGTCGGCTCCGGATAACCGGCCATTCCGTCTTCGGCCCGGCCTTCAACCTTTCCGCGGGATTCCGGACGGGGAGGGACGACAGCCCATCATCCGTGCTCCACAACTTCGGAGCGAAGCCTACTTCAACGCTTCGGCCGTGCGGCGGATGAGGTCGACGGTCGTGTCGTTGTCGAAGACCGAATAAAGCCCCTGGGGCTCCTGTGCCGGGTCGCCGCAGTAGACGTCGCCCGCCTGCCAGAACGTGTGGGCCGGATGCGCCTCGCCGCCCCACGCCCAGAAGTTGGCCCCGGCGAGCAGCCCTCCCTCGCGCTTCGAGGCAAGCAGCCGGTCGCAGATGCAGGCGTAGTAGGCGTCGCGCAGCGAGGTGGCGCTGCCCCGCTCGTAGCGCACGCTGTCGCGCGGGTAGCCGAACTCCTCGATGACGGCCGGTTTGCCCAGCCGCGCGGCAACCTCCAGATGGCGGTCGATGTAGCGGCGGGTCTCCTCCATCGAGTTCCGAAGCCCCGAAGCGGGGTCGTTGCGCGGCGTCCAGTTCCAGTTATAGGGCCAGATATGGAGGTTCACGTAGGAGATTTCGGGCACGGCGTGGATGCGCTCCACCAGCTCCATGTCGGCCTCGCAGCCATAGAAGCCCTCCGAACCGGTCGAAATCATGTGGTTGGCGTCGAGCGAGCGAATCAGCCGCGCCGTCCGGGCAATCCACTCGGCGAAGGCCTCCTTGTTCTGCTCGCCGAAGGGGCGCGGCTCGTTGCAAATCTGCCACGAGAAGATGGCCGGGTCGTCGGCATACCGGAGCCCCGTATAGCGGTTCGTGCGGCCGACGATGAAGCGCACGTGCTCCTCGAGCAGCGCGCGGGCCTCGCGGCTGGGGATGAAGTGCGAGACATACTCGACGTAGGCCTCATAGCCGTCGACGGCCGGGATGGCCGGCTTGCCGGCACCTGTCCAGGCCAGGTATTGCGAATAGCCGCCCGACCACTCCCACGAATTGGTCAGGTAGAGCACGGCCTTCATGCCGCGCCGTCCCAGCTCGGCGAGGAAGTAGTCCAGACCGTCGAGCAGCTCGTCGTTGTACTTGCCGGGGACGTACTGGAGCGTCGGTTCGATTTTGGAGGGGACTCCCCCGCCGCCGTCGGCCCCCACCAGCACGCGCAGGTTCGTCACGCCGCAGGCGGCCAGCGTATCGAGCTCCCGCGCCAGGCGTTCGCGGTCGCCGCCGGGGCCCTTCGAGCCGAGGATGGGGCCGTACCAGAAGTTGGTACCCAGGAAGTAGCAGGGTTTGCCGTCGAGCACGAAGCGGCCGTTCTCGACGCGGACGAACGCATCGCCGTCCTCCGCGGTGCCGCAGCTGCAGGCCAGCCCCGCGAACATGCAGAGGCAGAGTTTGAAGAGAGATTTCACGGTATCGGGATTTAGAGGTTGGAGACAAAGATACGAAAAAGGGGCTCCCCAACCAACCAGGAAAGCACTTTTCCATGTCGGAGCGCCCCGCTCCTCATCCGATAGCCGCCCATGCGGCCCCGTACGACCGGTTCATCGCCCCGGTTCGTCACCCGGGCTCCACGCTTCGGGCGGCCCCGTTCTGCCGCGCCGGCCGTTCGACGCAGGTCGTTCGACGCCGCCCGCAGCCACACGGGCCCCGGCCTCAACGCTCCGTGCCGAGCGAAAGGGTCACCGTCACGGTGCCCACACCGCCGAGCAGTTCGAGCACGCGCTCGCGGGTCGAGGCGTCGTCGAGACGCCCCAGACGGGTGTAGCTCCACGAGTTCGAGCCGTAGAAAATCACCAGCGAGTTGCCCTGATAGAGCACCATATCACCGGGCGACGTGGTGGTCGAAGCGTCGTTGCGGGGCAGCGAAAAGCCGAAGCTGCCCACCTTCTCCATGTCGCCGTAATCCTCCATGCGGATGTCGACGGGTCCCTGTGCGAGGCGGGCCTTCAAAGCCTCCGTCGCCTGGTTTTCGACCAGCGTGGCCGTAAACGAGCGGCCGTCGGCTGTCAAGGTAATCGTATTGCTGTTCATCGTATCCTCGTCCGGGTCTTTGTCCGGATTGTTCTCTCCGTCACCGCCCGGCTCCCCAGGTTCCTCGGGTTGTACGGATGTTCCGGGTCGATAGGGCTCCTCGTCAGAGGGGTTGCAGGCCTCGGCCGAGAGGAATGCCAGAAGCATGAGCGGAAGCAGGCGGAATCGGTGCATTGCAGTGTGTTTTTCAGGTTTGTTCTCTTTTCCGATACAAAGATAGCGCACGGCGGCTGCCGACACGGTATACGTATTCATGGTATGCTTACCCCGATTACGGATTTGCCGCACCCGGGGTCCGCAAGCGGCCTCCGAAGAGGCCATTACCGGCACCGCCGCCTCTTTTCTCCCCGCCCGGAAGCCTCGTTCCGCCGCACCCTGCGCTTCCCGCAAAGGGGCCCGGCCGGCCCGCCGCTTCAAAATGTCCCCGGCCGCTCCGCTACACGGGGCCCCGGGTCTCCCGCCTCCAAAAAGAGGGCCCGCCTCCGTACCCCCTCTGGAGGGTCGGAAGCGGGCCTCGGTACAGACAATCCGGCGGTCGTCAGTCGAGCGTCACCAGTTCGTACTTCTGGCTGCCCATGCCGAGCGCCTCGGCGTGGTCGAGCGTATGCATGCCGTGGCGCGAGTCAATGCGCTCGATGAGGTGCACCTTGCCGGGGTCCTCCGACGAGCGCACCAAATCGGTGCAGGCACGGTCGAGCGCCACGGGGTCGAGCGAGGCGAGGATGCCGATGTCGCCCATGCGCGGCTCCTCGGGCGAGGCGTCACAGTCGCAGTCCACCGAGAGGTTGTTGGCCACGCTGATGTAGAGAATCCGGTCGCCGCAATGGTCCGCCACGGCCTTGGCCGCCTCGGCCATCGACTCCAGGAAGTCGTCCTGCTCGGGCAGGTTCTTCCACGCCTCGGCCGGAACGCGCGTCTTGCCGGCCGAGTGAATCCACGCCTTGCCGTTCGACGAGGCGATGCCAATCGACATGTTCTTGATGGCGCCGCCGAAGCCGCCCATGGCGTGGCCCTTGAAGTGCGAGAGGATGATGGTGAAGTCGTAGTTGAGGAAGTCCTTGCCTACGATGTCGAATTTCAGGTGCTTGCCACCCTCGACCGGAAGCTCCGCTTCACCCTCGGCATCCATGATGACGACCGGTGCGATGGCCGTGAATCCGTGGTCGGCCGCCGCCTTCAGATGGCTCTTCGTATCGGCCCGGCCGCCGCCGTAGGCCGTGTTGCACTCGACAATCGTTCCGTTGACCTTCTGCACCAGCGCCTTGATGAGCGACGGCTGCAGGAAGTTGTGGCCGCCCGGTTCGCCGGTCGAGAGTTTGACGGCCACCTTGCCCTTGGCCTCACGGCCGAGCGCCTCGTAGATTTTGACCAGATTGTCGGACGAAATCTCCTTGAAGAAATAGACCTTCGGGAGCGTTGCCGCAGCCGCCTCGGGTTCCGAAGCGGCCGAAGCCTTGCGTTGTTTCTGCGCATTGGCGCAGCCGGTCGCGGCGAGCAGCGTCGCCAGCAGGACCACCAGAATGTTCTTTTTCATCGTTTCGGGTATTTGAAGGTATTTGTCTTGTTTCAGAATTTGAGTTCGATGCCGCCCATCGCCGTGGCCCGGGGCATGGGATAACCGGCGATGATTTGGTAGGACTGCGCCAGCAGGTTCTCGCCGCGGGCCCAGAGCGAGAGCCAGCGCGTGGCGCGGAACGAGGCCCGGAGGTTCCACAGCACGAACTCCTCGGTCTGCACGGGGTCGGTCTGCGTATAGAGCCCGGCGATGTACTGTATGCCCGTCGCGACGCTCCAGCGCCCCCTCACGAAGGCGGCCCCCACGTAGAGCTTGTGCTCGGGAGCGGCCGGAAGGGGCTGCTCCATGTGCAGGAAGCTGTAGTTGCCGTCGAGCGACCAGCTGCGGTCGATGCGCCAGGCGGCCTGCAGCTCGACGCCCGCATTTTCAATCCGCCCCGAGTTCTGGTTGAGCATGCCGCTGCCGTTGGGGTTGGGGAGGGTCAGGATGAGGTTCTTGCCGTCGATGTAGAAGAGGTTCACACCGTAGCTCAGCCGCCCGTCGAGCAGCCGCTGGCTGAAGGCCGCCTCGTAGTTCCACATCGACTCGGGACGCAGGTCGGGATTCTGGGGCGGGAACATGTGCATCTCGCGCAGCGTCGGATAGCGAAACCCCTTCGAGGCCGAGAGCTTCAGCTCGATGCCCGCGCCGAGGTGGAAGGCGGCACCCGCCTGAGGCACCCACTCGGTCCCCGCGCGCGAGTGGTGGTCGACCCGCAGCCCGGCGTTGAGCGTAAGCCACGACCCGACATCCTGCCGCACGTCGACATATCCGGCCACCTCATCCTCGTGCATGTCCACCAGAGGAGAGGTGCTCCCCGCCTGCTCGCCGCTCACATACTCGTTCCAGGCGCGGCCTCCGTAGCGGAACCAGTCGGCACCCAGCGTGATGCGGCTGCCGCGGAAGAGCTGCAGGCTCTGGTAGAGCGACGCCCCCATCATGTCGTCGTAGGAAAGGAAGCGGTCGTCGGGCGGCAGCTCGCCCTCCGACGGGGTGTAGCCGTCGTTTATGCGGTGGTCGCCCCAGTTGTAGAAGAGGCTCAGCCCTCCGGAGCTCTTCGCATAGCGGTTCTCGACGGCCAGCGAGGCGGCACCCCGCGTGATGCGCTGGTCGCCGTCGAGCAGCCGGGCTCCGACCGGTCCGGGATAGGAAGCGTTGAAGTGGGTCACGTTCACGTCGCCGCGCAGACTCCAGTGCTCGCTTGCCTCGTAGCTCAGCCGCACATTGCCGCCGTACTGCTCGAAGCCCATGTCGGCGCGGTGGCCGTCCGTACGGTTGTACGAACCGGAGAGCGTGCTCGAGAAGCGCCCCTTGTGGATGAGGTTCGTCAGCTCGCTCTCCAGCGTGTTCCACGAGCCGTAGCCCGCCCTGAGGCGGGTCTCCACGCCGTCCCCGGCCAGATGGCGGGTGACGATGTTGACCACGCCGCCCATGGCGTTCGAGCCGTAGAGCACCGATGCCGGTCCGCGCAGCACCTCGACGCGCTCGGCCAGAAACGACTGGCAGGCGTCGGAGACGGGGTGACCGAAGATGCCGGCATACTGCGGATGGCCGTCGATGAGGACCATCATCCGCCCTGAGCTGCCGCTCAGTCCGCGCAGCGAGATGTTGCCCGCCGCGCCGTTCGAGACGCCGTAACCCATCACTCCGCGCGAGGTGACGAAGAGCCCCGGCACCTGCTCGCTCAGCACGGGGAGCAGCGAGGGCTGCTGTGCGCGTTCAATCTGCGGCCGGCCGATGACGGAGACGCTCTGCGAGAGGTGGCGCGGGTCGGTCACCGTGCGGGCGCCGGTCACCACGACCTCGCCGATTGCGTAGCTCCGTGCCGGTCGGAGCGAGTCCTGGCTGGACGCGACGTCCGTCAGTGCAGGGTCCGTTACGCGGGCCTGAGCCGCGAGGCTGCATCCTGCGGCAAGGAGCAGTGTCAGAATCCGGGTCTGGAGGTTCTTCATGATTTCAGTCTGCGGGGCATGGCTTCGGAAGCCATGCCCATGATACAAAGATAGTTCAAATGAACGGTTCGGTCGCACGCCCGGAGCCGGAAATTCACCGCCCGGGCACTCTTCCGGCGACAGGCCGCCCCTTTTCTGACGGGCCTGCCCCGTTTCCGGCAGCCCGGCGCCCCCTTTCGGCAACTCGGTTCCGTTTCCGGCAGCACCCCGGCGCCTCTTTTCGGCAACTCGGTTTCGTTTCCGGCGGCTCGGTTTCGCTTGCGGCGGCACCTTGTCCCGCCATGCGCGGCACCCCGGCACCCGCCTCGGCGGCGGCACACCCGTTCACGCTGCAAAATTAGGGTAGAACCGGCTTCGGACACCTATCCCGATTACGGCCGCGCATACCCGATTTACGGGTATTGCAGCACCGGGGCCGGATTCGACGAACAAACGCACAATTTCTACTCCCGAACGAAGAGTGCGGAACGCCGCGAAATAACGATTTTTACGCACTCAAAAACAGTTCTTATGTTTACGATCCGAGTAGACCGCACCGATAGCGGATAGAAGAAAAAAGCTATCGAGATTTTGGTTAGATTAAAGCAGCCAAACCTTAACTAACTAAAATAGCGATAGCCATGAGAGGACAAAGAAACGAAATTAGTTTCAGAGGACAAAAGATTTATATAGGGATCGATGTCCATTTGAAGAGTTGGTCGGTTACGGTCTTGTCGGAGACCTCCGTGCTGAAGAAGTTTAGTCAGCATCCGAGTCCGGAAGCATTGCACGGATTTCTGGCGCGGAGTTATCCGGGAGCCGAATATCATTCGGTATACGAAGCCGGCTTCTGCGGGTTCTGGATACACGAACGGCTGACGGCATTAGGGATTGACAACATCGTGGTCAATCCGGGGGATGTTCCGACCAAGAGCAGTGAAAAGCTTCGTAAGAGTGACGCCGTGGATAGCAGCAAGCTGGCGCGGAGTTTACGAGCCAACGAACTGAAAGGCATTTACACGCCGGACAGCGCATCGTTGGAGATGCGTTCCTTGATAAGATTGAAGAACTCGATAACAAAAGACACGACGCGTCAGAAGAACCGGATCAAGTCCCAATTGCGGTATCTGGGCATTGGGATTCCACAAGAGTTCCTCGAACCGTTCTCCAACTGGTCAAAACGTTTTATTGCCTGGTTGAAGGAGGTTGAAACCCTCACACCGAGCGGGCGTCAGGCCCTCGACATTCAAATCCGGCATCTGGAGGAGCTACGCCGCCAGAAGTTGGAGATGACACGGGCTTTGCGGACATTGGCCAAGACGGACCGGTTTCGCGAACCGCTGCGGTTGATTATGACCGTTCCACCGCTGCGGTTGATTATGACCGTTCCGGGGTTCGGACAGGCTACGGGAATGGCATTTCTTTCGGAGATATGCGACATTGCCCGTTTCCGCAATGCCGAACAACTGGCCGCCTATATTGGGATGATCCCGATGTGCCATTCCAGTGGAGAGAAAGATGGGACAGGAGACATTACCGTGCGAAGAAACGCCGTCATGCGCTGTAACCTGATAGAGGCCGCATGGGTGGCGGTACGTCAAGACCCTGCGATGAACCTGTTTTTTACTGAACAGTGCAAGCGAATGCCAAAGAGCAAGGCCATCGTAAAGGTCGCCCGCAAACTGGTCAACAGATTATACTTCGTACTCAAGCACCAGACTGATTATGTCAATAGTGTCATGTCATAGAGAAACCCTTCCGGTAAACGGATTTTCCCAGAGAGAATACTACATGATGTTTGCGGCGTTAACGTCCGCTTAAAATAGTTTGCTCCTCTGGCCTTTGTAAACTAATACAGGAACATGCGGCAGCGTGCTGACCGCTGTGGAAAGTCTGTTTACCGAAGGTTTTTTACGGGTTCTGAAATCTCGGCTTTCGAAAGGGCCAAAGGTGTTAAGCACGAAGTGTCTCCGCACCGGCTCGATCAGAGGCCGGCGGAGTCACTTGTGCCTTGACCTTTGGCCGGGAAGATCTTCAAGAAACGCAATATGTTGTTAATGAAATAAAAACAAATCTAACCAAAAACTTTGATCCAAATTTATTTGGATTGTAACTGGAAACGACATGATGGGACTCGAACAGGTGAACGACGCCTACCTGGGAGGCGAAGCGACGGCCTCCTGCTCGGCCTCCACGGCCGCCGAGGTCGACAGCGAGGTGCTGCGCATCATCCGCAAGGCACACGAGAAGGCCCGCGGCATCATCTCGGAACATCTTGACATCATGAACGAAGCGGCCGAGTACCTGATGGAACGCGAGAGCATAACGGGCGACGAGTTCATGCGCATCGTGCGCAAATACGTTCCCGCCCGGAAGTAGGACGTCCGAAGTGAAGATGCAGCGCCGGAGCTCCTGTTCGGGACCCCGGCGCTGCATTTTGTGTTCCGGCTTTGCGGTCCGGCGCGGGAACGTCCGCCGGCGGCCGTCAACCATCCTCAACCGTCCTCAACCGCGGCCGCTGACGGCTATCATGTCGCAAAGCGTCGTATTGAAGTCCTCGGCCGCGAGCAGCTGCTCGAGCGTCAGGTGCATGCGGTAGCGCCAGTAGTAGCGGGGAATGGCCGGGACGTTGATGCGCTCCTTTTCGGGGTCGGGCGCCCGCAGCTCCTCATCCATCGCCAGCCAGTCCTGCAGCGGCAGGATGGCGAACATGGCGGGCGAGGTGAGGTGCATCTCGACGATGCGCCGGCAGAGCCACGGCTCGCACTCGGCGGGAGCCTCGCCCGGACAGCGGAGCACCTCGTTGTAGAAGTGCTGCGTAGTGGCGCGCTCCTCGCGCCACCAGGCGCGCAGCGGCGTCATGTCGTGGGTCGAGGTCGAGCAGACGCTCAGATAGGGATAGTCGGCCGTCGCGGCGAAGCGCTCGCCCGCACGCTTGGGCATGCGCTGGATTTCGAGCGAGAGAATCTGCAGCATCCGCATCGTCGCGGGCACACAGTCGGGAATCATCCCCAGGTCCTCGCCGCAGGCGAGCATGTCGGTGGCCGTGAGCAGCACCGGCAGCTTGCGCAGGGCCGACTCCTGCCAGAAGCGGTCGTGGCGCCGGTAGAAGAAGTCGTCGTGCAGCCGCATGAAGGCCTCCTGCTGCCAGCCGGGCAGCAGCGCGAACGAACGGGTCCCGCGGGCCGCGATGCGGGGATGGTAGTACCCCTTGCGGTAGGGGTCCTCGACGAAGAGCACGTCGTCGAGCAGCGTCATCAGCCCCCCGCGCATCCGGCGGTCGTGCTCCTCCTCGCCCGGATAGCGGGCCGCCGCGCGGCGCTGCGTCGAGCACGAGGAGACGAGCCGCCCGTGGCGGATGCAGTCGCGCCGCACCTCGTCGGCCAGCTCGCCGAATATCGCCCCGAGCGTTGCGTCGTCGAGCGGCGGGGTGACGTAGCGCCCCTCCGAGAGGTCGAAGCCCATGCCGCGCAGCTCTCCGGCCGAATAGGGCATCGCCGGATTGAAGTGGCCCAGCAGCCCGTGGAGCGCCTCGGCGGGAATCTCCCAGATGCGGAAGAAGCCGAGGATGTGGTCGATGCGGTAGGCGTCGAAATATTCGGACATCTTGTGCAGCCGCGCGCGCCACCATGCGTAGCCATCGTGCGCCATGCGCTCCCAGTCGTAGGTCGGGAAGCCCCAGTTCTGCCCCACCTCCGAGAAGGCGTCGGGCGGCGCCCCCGCCTGCGAATCGAGGTGGAAGAGGCGCGGCGACTGCCACGCGTCGGCGCTCGTGCGGCCGATGCCGATGGGCAGGTCGCCCTTGAGGACGATGCCGCGGCTGTGGGCATAGCGGCTCACCTCCGAGAGCTGGAGGTGGAGGTGGTACTGCACCCAGCAGTGGTAGCCCACCTCGCGGCTGTGGGCCAGGCAGTAGGCCTCCACCTTGCGCCGCTCGTAGCGGGCATAGGGGCCCCACTGCGCGAAGTCGGCCGTGCCGTACTCGTCGCGCAGGCAGCGGTAGGCGGCATAGGGCAGCAGCCAGTGGCGGTTGGCCTCGACGAAGGCCTTGTAGTCGGCCCGGGCCGCCGTGCGGGCACCGCAGCGGGCGAAGGTGGCACGCAGCAGCCGCTCCTTGGCGGCGTTGACCCGCTCGTAGTCGACCTCCTCCAGCGCGTTGAGCTCGTCGCGCAGGCGGCAGTACTCCTCGTCCTCGGCCACGCCCGCCGCCGTCAGACGGAGGAACTGGGGGTGGAGCGCATAGATTGAGTTGGCGTTGTAGGGATAGGAGTCCTCCCACGTGCGGGTCATCGTCGTATCGTTGACCGGCAGCAGTTGGATGACCCGCTGGCGGGTCGCCGCGGCCCAGTCGATGAGCAGCTTCAGGTCGGCGAACTCGCCCACGCCGAAGCTCTCGCGCGAGCGGAGCGAGAAGACCGGAATCGCCGTCCCGGCGCCGTGCCACTGCCGCTCGGGCAGGCGGGGCGTGAGCGACGCCTCGACGAGCAGCTCCCCGTCGGCCGCCGCACCGCTCCAGCGGCGGTTTTCACCCTCCTCCCAAACGACGGGGCGCCCCGTCGCACGGTCGATGACGAGCAGCTTGAAGGCCGCCCCCTCGGGCAGCGTCAGGCGGAGGCTCCACTCGGGGAACTCCCCGTCGTCGAAGGGCACCATGCGCTGCCAGCCGTCGAGGCGCTCCGAGGCGATGGCCAGCTGCTCGCCGGGGCGGATGTCGGGAGCCATGACGCGCAGCAGCACCTCGCCGCCGGGGGCCTTTCCTACCGGTCTGGGTTCGGCGGCCCCCTCCGTACGGCCCTGCCGACGGGCAAACACCGCCCGCGTGAAGGCCGACGAGAGGAAGGCGGCTCCGGCGGGAAGCTCCTGCCAGCGGTCGCGGATGCGGACCTCGCGGCAGGCGAGCCCGCGCGGCAGACGGAGCCGGTGGCAGCGCCACTCGGTGCGGATGCAGACCCCCTCGCGCTCGACCGTATAGCGGTAGGTCGTTCCGTCGCCTCCGCGCGGTGCGTCGCAGACGCCGCGCCAGAGCCCGTTTTCCACATAGTGCAGGACGATGCGCCGCCGGCCCCAGAGGAGCACGAGCTGCTCGCCCCATTGGGTGCGGTATTCGATTTCAAAGAGGAGTTTCATAGGCCAGAATACGTTTGGGGAGGGTTTTAACCCTACAAAATTAAACATTTTGCTCCCAAAGCGGAGCGCACCGTCCGAAAATTTTTGTCGACGCTCCGAACCACCGACGAATCAGCACGATGGCCCCTGCGGCGCGCTGCCGGGGCGAAAAAAGCACCGGCCTACGCTTCCGCATTCGGGGAAAAAGCGTATCTTTGCGGCCGATTGGTTCCCCAAGAGGCCCTTCAGGCCCTGTGGATTAAAAGGGAATCGGGTGCAAGTCCCGAACAGTCCCGCTGCTGTGAACCTCCGCCAATCCTTCCGAACATCACATGCCACTGACCCCGCCCGGGGTCGGGAAGGCCTCGGAAGGAGGAGAAAGTCAGAAGACCTGCCAACGAATTTTTACCGGTTGACCGGACCCGTGGAGAGGACGGTCGAATCGACAAGCGAATGTTTTACAGGATTTACGGTTTTCTAAGACTGTTCATACCCCTTTGTGCGGGTCTGAATGCATGCATGGCGGCACACGCCCAGAGCCTCGACTCGCTGCAGCATGTCGAGGAGGTGGTCATCACGGGGCACATCGTGCGCCGCGAGGTGATTCCCGTGCAGGAGCTCTCGGGACGGGCACTCCAGCGGCTGGGCACCCACAACGTGGCCGACGCGCTGCGCTACTTCTCGGGGGTGCAAATCAAGGACTACGGCGGCGTGGGCGGTCTGAAGACGGTCAACATCCGCTCGATGGGCACCAACCACGTGGGGGTCTTCTACGACGGCATCGAGCTGGGCAACGCCCAGAACGGCACGGTCGACCTGGGGCGCTTCTCGCTCGACAACATGGAGTCCATCACCCTCTACAACGGCCAGAAGAGCGCCATCTTCCAGCCGGCCAAGGATTTCGGCTCGTCGGGCTCGATTTACCTCCAGACGCGCACGCCCCGCTTCGAGGAGGGGGAGCACGACCACGTCAAGGCGACCTTCAAGAGCGGCTCGTTCGGCATGGTCAACCCCGCGCTGCTCTGGGAGCACCGAATCACCGAGCGGGTGAGCAGCTCGCTCAGCGCCGAATACCTCCACTCGTCGGGGCGCTACCGCTTCACCTACCGCATGGAGGAGGGCTACGACACGACGGCCGTGCGCCGCAACGGCGACATCAACGCCCTGCGCGTCGAGGGGGGCACCTTCGGCCGTCTGGAGCAGGGCTACTGGCGCGCCAAGGCCTACCTCTACACCTCGGAGCGGGGCTATCCCGGGGCGGTGGTGCGCAACAAGTTCTCGCACGAGGACCGGCAGTGGGACACCAACTTCTTCGTCCAGGGGGCGCTCAAGAAGGACTTTGAGCCGTGGTACAGCCTGCTCGTCAACGCCAAGTACGCCTACGACTACCTCCACTACCTGGCCGACCCCCGCAAGGACGAATCCATCATGTACACCGACAACCGCTACTACCAGCAGGAGCTCTACCTCTCGGCGGCCAACCGCTTCAAGCTCTTCCCGTGGTGGGAGGCGAGCTTCTCGGCCGACTACCAGTTCAACCTGCTCGACGCCGACCTGCGCGACTTCGCCTATCCGCGCCGCCACACGCTGCTGGCCTCCGTGGCCACGTCGCTGCGCTTCGGCCGCGCCGAGCTGCAGGCCAGCCTGCTCGGGACGCTCGTCCACGACCGCACGCGCGGCGAGTCGGCCCCCGACAAACGGAAGCTCACCCCGGCCGTCTTCCTCTCGTGGAGGCCCTTCGCCCGGGCGGACTTCAACCTGCGCGCCTTCTACAAGCGCATTTTCCGCATGCCGACGCTCAACGACCTCTACTACACCTTCGTGGGCAACATCAACCTCGACCCCGAGTTCACCACCCAGTACGACGTGGGCTTCACCTACGGCTGGAAGTTCGAGCACACGTGGCTGCGCCACCTGAGCATCCAGGCCGACCTCTACTACAACGAGGTGGAGAACAAAATCGTCGCCACCCCCACCTCGAACTTCTTCCGCTGGACGATGGTCAACCTGGGCAACGTCGAAATCCGGGGCATCGACGCCGCACTCGAGAGCGGGTGGGCCATCGGCCGCGACTTCACGCTCACCACGCGTCTGAACTACACCTACCAGAAGGCGCAGGACTTCACCGACCCGACGAGCGAGTTCTACGGCGGGCAGATACCCTACATCCCGTGGCACAGCGGCTCGGCGGCGCTCAACCTCAACTGGCGGCGCTGGGAGGCGAGCTACAGCTTCATCTATACGGGCGAGCGCTACTCCTCGCAGGCCAACATCGTCTACAACTACCAGCAGCCCTGGTATACGAGCGACCTCTCGCTGGGGCGCAGCTGGGAGCTGGGGCGCGGCGAGCTGCACGCCACGCTCGAGGTGAACAACCTGCTCAACCAGCAGTACGAGGTGGTGGCCTGCTACCCCATGCCCGGCATCAACTTCAAAATCATCGCACAATACTCCTTCTGACCCCGCCATGAAACCACTTTCCCAGACCTTCGGACCGCTGCTGCGCCCCTGCGCCGCCGTCGTGCTGCTGCTCGCCGCGACGGCCTGCCGCAAGGAGCTGCCGATGATTCACTCCGAGGTGGACTACGTCGCCCTGCCGACCACCCCCGAGCGCATCAAGGGCTTCTTCCTGCTCAACGAGGGCAACATGGGCAGCAACAAGTGCACCATCGACCACTTCGACGCCCGCAGCGGCGGCTACCGGCGCAACATCTACCCGGAGCGCAACCCCGGCGTGGTGAAGGAGCTGGGCGACGTGGGCAACGACCTGGCCATCCACGACCGGCGGCTCTACGCGGTGGTCAACTGCTCGAATCTGGTCGAGGTGATGGATGTCTACACGGCCGAGCACATCGGCAGCATCTCGATACCCAACTGCCGCTACATCGTCTTCGAGGGCAACCGCGCCTACGTGAGCTCCTACGCCGGACCCGTGCAGATTGACCCCGAGGCGCGCCCGGGCAAGGTGGTCGAAATCGACACCCGCACGCTCGAAATCACCCGCGAGGTGACGGTCGGCTACCAGCCCGAGGAGATGGTCATCACGGGCGGACGGCTCTACGTGGCCAACTCGGGGGGATACCGCTTCCCCAACTACGACCGCACGGTCTCGGTCATCGACCTCGACACGTTCGAGGTGGTCAACACCATTGACGTGGCCATCAACCTCCACCGCATGGAGCTCGACCGCTACGGCCGCATCTACGTCAGCTCGCGCGGCGACTACTACGGCACGGGCTCCGACATCTACGTCATCGACGCGGCCAGCGAGCGCGTCATCGGCAGCCTCGGCATCGCGGCCAGCGAGATGTGCATCGACGACGACCGGCTCTACATCATCAGCACCGAGTGGAGCTACACCTCGCAGAGCAACGAGGTCTCCTACGCCGTCTACGACACGGCCGAGCAGCGCATCGTCTCGCGCAACTTCATCACCGACGGCACCGACCGCGAGATTGTGCTGCCCTACGGCGTGGCGGTCAACCCCGAGACCAAGGAGCTCTACGTCTGCGACGCCACCAACTACGTGACGCCGGGCTACCTCTACTGCTTCTCGCCCGAGGGGGAGTTCCGCTGGCGGGTCCGCACGGGGGACATCCCGGCCCACATCGACTTCTCGCCCGAGCCCTTCTACTGATGCAGCCCGGCGCAGCCATCCGACAATAGAACGACAAATATCCCATAAAAAACATGAAACAGATTCTTCCGAACAACCGGTTCTGCCGCACTTCGGCCGCCCTTGTGCTGGCCCTTGCGACACTCTCCTGCTCGACGGACGGGGGTGACGACGCCCCCTCGACGGGCAAGGCCACACCCTACGTCACGTGCGTCGTGGAGTTCCGCCCCGCCCCGGGGCAGTTCGTCAACCAGCTGCCCGAATACAGCGAGGGCGACACGCCCGAGGATATGAACCGCAAGGCGCTCGAAGCCATCGGCAACAACCGCCGGGGCATGGTCTCGCTGGGCGGTTTCGGCGGCTACATCGTCGTCGGCTTCGACCACACGATTGAGAACCGCGCCGGGCTGTGCGACTTCCGCGTGCTGGGCAACGCCTTCTACGCCAGCGGCCAGAGCGCATACGGCAGCAGCGAGCCGGGCGTCATCCAGGTGGCCTGGGACGCCAACTCGAACGGCCGTCCCGACGAGGACGAATGGTACGAGATTGCCGGCAGCTCCTACCCCACGGCCTCCGAGTCGTGGCTCGACAAGGCGGCCGAGGCGGGCAACGACACCCGCACGCAGCTCGGCTACCGCATCACCTACCACCGCCCGGCACAGGAGCCCGGCGCCCCCACCGAGGAGTACATCCGCTGGGAGGACAACCTGCAGCAGACGGGCTACATCGCCATGAACTCGGCGCACCTGCAGTCCTACTACCCGCAGTGGCTCACCGACGACGAGCTCACCTTCGAGGGGACGCGCCTGCCGCAGAACGGCATCGACCTGAGCGGCGCGGGGACCAACTACGCCCTCTACCGCTTCGCCTTCGGATATGCCGACAACGACACCAACGAGAGCGCCGCCTCGGCCATCGACATCGACTGGGCGGTCGACGCCTCGGGCTCTCCGGTCCATCTGCCCGGCGTGGACTTCATCCGCATCCACACGGGAGTCAACCAGGTCAACGGCTGGCTGGGCGAGTGCTCGACCGAGGTGATGGGCGTCACCGACCTCCACCTCACGGGCGAGGAGCTCCCGAGCGAGGGCATCGGACGATAGGAGGACCCAACAAGCGATTCATATTAAACATTTTATTTTATCACAAACCACTTGTCATGAAGAACAGATTACTCTGGAGCACGCTGCTGCTTGCGGCGGCACTCACCACCGCCTCGTGCAGCAGCGACGATACGCCGGCTGCCGAGCCGACCTTCGAATTCACGACGGGCGTCGAGACGGGCATGCCCGTGATGGTCGTCCCGGGCACGCCGACGACGCTCACCTACAAGGCCGAGCACCTTGCCGGACTCACGGCCGAGGCCCTTCCCCAGGGTTGGGACATCGCCATCGACCCCGCCGCGGGCAGCATCACGCTCGAGGCTGCGGACGACGCCGTCTCGAAGGCCGTGCTGCGCCTCTCGGCCACGGGGTCCGCCGCGCAGCAGCCGCTCTGCGAGGTTGAGCTCCGCTGCCTCAACACCTTCGACGACCCGGCCGGCACGTTCATCCTCAACGAGGGCAACATGACCACCGAGAACGGCTCGCTGACCTACATCTCGCCCGAGGGTTACGTGCTCGACGACGCCTACCGCACGGTCAACGGCTCGGAGCTGGGCAACGTGGCGCAGGACATGGCCTTCTGCGACGGTAAAATCTATGTCATCTCGCAGAACGGCAACCGGAACGCCAACGGCGCGGAGTTCGAGAACGACGGCATGCTTGTGGTCATGGATGCCCGCACGCTGCGCCGGACGGCCTCCTTCTCCAACGAAGAGCTGGCCGGACTCGACTGGCCGACGCACATCGCCGTACTCGACGAGCGCCACATCTACATCCACGACAATGCCGGCGTCCACCGGCTCGACGGCGAAACCGGAACGCTAACCTTCGTCGAAGGTTCGGAGGATGCACCCAAGAGCCGCTTTGTCACGATGAACGGCAAGGTCTACACCTACCTGTCGGGATACATCAGCAAGATTTACGAGATTTCGCCCGAAAGCGACGCCGTCAACAGCATCCGGCTCCCGCTCACCGGCATCGAATGCGACATCAACGAGGTGCTGGGCATCCAGGCCGCGGACGACGGCCGGATGTGGATTATGACGTTCGGATTCGGCAAGACGGCCATGAACAAGTTCGACCTTTCGACCCAGGACATCGTACAGCGTCAAATCAACATCAAACCCACGGCAGGAGCCTCGGGCGTGGCATTCGCCGCACACGACAACCTCGTCTACTACGCCGACGGAACGACCATCTACCGGCTCCCCTTCGACGAGAGCGCCAAACTCGACGCCGCTTCGGGACTCGACGCCGTCGAGCTGCTGACCGACGTGTCGGGGCTGGACCCCAATGCCGGACAACTCTACAACGGGCTGGGCGTACACCCCGCAACGGGCCACCTGCTCATCAACTCCATCAAGTCCTTCGCCCTGTTCACCCAGAACCAGATTTGGGCGTTCGACCCCGCCGGCGACTTCCTGTCACCGCTGGCCAAATATGAGAACTACACTAACTTCCCGGCCGGGTTCTTTTTCCCCGAAAACCGATAGACGACCATGAAAAACATATCTTCGACCATGAAACGAATCTGGTTATGGGGTGCGGTGCTCGGCGCATCGGCCCTGCTCAACGGCTGCACGTCCGACACGGACAACGACGGCGGCACTCCCCCTCCCGCCCACCAGGAGGGGTATGCCGACCCCGACGGTGTCATCCTGCTCAATCAGGGGGCCCGCATGTCGGAGAACGGTTCGATTTCCTACCTTGCGCCCGACGGCACCATCGAAAAGGATGTCTACCGGACGGTCAACGGTTCGGCCTTCGGCAACGAGGCCATGGACCTCGACATGTGCAACGGGAAAATCTACATCATGAGCAACAACCTTTACCGGCCGAACAACGAAGCCGGCGACGGATGTCTGGTCGTGGCCGACGCCGAGACGTTCCGCCGCGAAAAGGTCTTCACGGCCGACGACCTCACCTTCCCCCGGCCCGAAGGTTCGCTCGAGGAGCAGGAGATGCTCCCGCTGTCGACCCCGCTGGAGAACATCGCCGTCCTGGACGAGCACAACATCTTCTTCTCGGACAGCCAGGGTCTGTTCCGGCTCGACGGCACAACCGGCGAGCTGAACATCGTCAAGGGCTCCTATGCCTTCGGCAACCAGGGTGCCACCATCGAGACGGTGGTCTCGACGCGCGGCATGACCGTCATCGGCGACCACCTCTACTGCGCCGGAGGGGGCTTCTGGTCCGAGACCAAGCTCTTCGAGTTCACCCGGGGCAGCGACGAGGTGACGCGTGAGCTGCCGCTCAAGGGCGAGTTCATCAGCGGCATCTGCCGCACGGGCGACCACGAGCTGCTCGTGGCCACCTGCGGACGCTCGGGCAGCACGAAGAGCTACCTCACCTACGTCGACACCGACTCGTGGAGCATCACCCTCGAGCGGCCGCTCAACGCCGACATCTCGGCCGAGTTCATGAACTCGTCGGGCGTGACGCTCGCGGGCGACTACCTCTACTTCGCCGCCGGCTCGCTCACCGTGAGCCGCCTCTCGCTCAAGACGTGGGAGGTCGAGGAGTACATCCACGTCACGGACGACGCCCCCGAGGCGCGCTACCTGACCTGCAACGTGGTGGCCGACCCCGAGCGGCAGCTGCTCTACGTCTCGGTTTCGAACGAGCTGGGCGAGGCGATTGTCTCCGACGGCAACATCCTGGTCTACGACTGCAGCGGCGAGGAGCCCGTGCTGAAGAACAATCTGGTCAACCGGGGCAGCTACCCGGTGAACATCTACCCCGTTTCGCGCTTCTACCGTTGAGCCGGGCGGCACGATGCAGCACCGAACGCCCCGCTTCCCTGTCAGGGAGGCGGGGCGTTTGTCATGCGGCACGGCGCACGTCCGGGTGCATCCGGCCCGTTTCAGAAGAGGAGCTTGTAGCCCACGCCGCGGGCGTTGACCAGCCGGATGTCGGGGTCGGAGGCCAGACGGTGGCGCAGGCGCGTGACGAAGACGTGGAGGCTGCGGGCGTTGAAGAAGGAGTCGTCGCCCCAGATGCGCTGCAGAATCAGCTGCGTGGGGACTACCTCGCCGCGCCGCTCGCAGAGCATCGCCAGCAGCGCCGTCTCGCGGGCCGAGAGTTCGAAGACCCGCTCGCCCAGCGTCAGCCGCTGCTGCCCCGCATCGAAGAGGAAGCGCCCCACGGCAAGCGGCGCCGGACGGGCCGCCGACTCCGCGGCCGCATGCCGCCCCGCAAGGGAGCGCAGCCGCACGATGAGCTCACTCATGGCGAAGGGCTTGCGCAGGTAGTCGTTGCCGCCCGCCTCGAAGCCCCGCACCACATCCTCGGCGGCCGAGCGGGCCGACAGGAAGAGAATCGGCACCGACGGCTCCCTGCGGCGGAGCTCAGCGACGAGCGACAGCCCGTCCATGCCCGGCATCATGATGTCGGTCACCACCACCTGGGGCCGCTCGCGGTCGAAGGCGCGGAGCCCCTCGACGCCGTTGTAGGCCACCGTGACGGTAAAATCCTTCTCAGAGAGCGTGTCGGCGATGATGTCGGCGAGCGTCTGCTCGTCCTCGACGAGCAGCACGCGAATCTTAGGAGCGGGAGTCATGGCTCGGAATGGTGATGGTGAAACGGGTGCCGCGCCCCGGTGCGGAGTCGACGCGGATGGTGCCGCCGTGGCGCTGGGCCACCAGGCGGGCGTAGTAGAGCCCCAGGCCGAAGCCGCGGACCTCCTGCCGGTCGCCCGTCGGCACGCGGTAGAACTTCTCGAAGATGTGTTCGCGCGCGCGGCGGTCGATGCCGATGCCGTCGTCCTCGACCGTCAGCCGCAGCCGCTCCCCGGCCAGACGCGCCCCGATGCAAATGTGCACCCGCTCGCCCGAATACTTGAGGGCATTGTCGACCAGATTGCCCGCCAGATGGCGCATATGGAAGCGGTCGAGCGGAAAGAGCAGCGGGTCGGGCTCGATGCGGAGCTCGAAGCGGGCCTCCTTGCGGCTCTTGAGCCGGTACTCGTCGACCACCTCGCGCAGCAGCGCGCCGACGTCGGTCTGCTCGCGCACGAGGGCGAACTCGCCGCGCTCCTCGACGCTCATCGTCAGGATGCGCTGCACCATGTCGCTCAGCGCGGCCAGCTGCCGGCGGATGACCGTCAGATAGCGCCTCCGCCGCCGGGGGTCGTCCGCCGCGCCGAAGTCGAGCAGGGCGTCGTTCGCGGCGTTGGCCACGGCGATGGGGGTCTTCAGCTCGTGGGTGATGTTGTGGGTCAGGTCGCGGCGTATCTCCTCGAGCGTCTTCTGGCGGAAGAGCGTCCGCAGCAGGTAGAGCAGCGCCCCGGCTACGGCCCCGAACATCAGGAGCGACGAGATGACCACGCCCGCCATCTCGCCCAGAAGCTGCCGGTAGGGATTCTCGATGCGCAGCCGGAAATAGAGCTCGTCGTCGGTCGTGAGCGAGGTCGTGAAGGTGAGCGGATCCGCAATCCGCAGCGAATCATTAAGAGCTGTAACCACCACCTCCGAATCCGGGAGCGGCTTTGCTGTAAAGGGCTTCACCGACGACGTGCTGTCGGAAGGACCGCGTACGACATCCACCTTGTGGGGCAGGTCGATACCCGCCGCTGCAAGGTTGCACGTGAGAAGCGAGTCGTAGCGCGCCATGTTGAGCTGCAGAAGATAGACCGGAGGAATGCGGATCTCCTGGCGGATGTAGCGGGTCGTTTCGCCGTCCGAGACGCTGATATTGTGGTGGATCGTATCGGATTTCGAGGTGAAGGAGATACTCTTGCCCGCGCCGCCGAGATTCTTTACCGAAACCGACTGAATCATATCCACCTGAATCGAGTCGATGTTCCCCGATGAGGAGAAGGTAATAAGGCTTTTGCGTTCGGTGGGTTTGTTTCCCAACAGCAGGTCGTCATAGGCCGCGCGCGTCATGGCCTGCATCACCTGCCGCGAGAACTCCTCGCGGCGGTCGCGGTAGACACCCGCAAGGCTCCACGCCTGCACGGCGACGAGCACCGCCAGCGAGGCGGAGACCAGAAGCGAGATGCGGCCGAAGCGACGTTTGTTCATCCGGAAGAGGTTCTTGTGCCGAACAAAGGTACGCATAAAATAGCCACGGCCGACGGCGTTAAGACTATTTAACATTCGTTAACGGGGCGTTAACCATCGCCTGCCGGATTTCGTGCGACCTTTGTCTTCGGAAACCAAAACCGCAACAAAGATGAAAAAGTTCCTTATTCTCCTCACGCTGCTCGGCGCATCGGCCGGAGCGGCGCTTGCCCAACAGACCATCGTAACCTATACGCCCGACGGCGTCAAGACCTACGACACGGCCGAACCGCCCAGCGAAGTGCTCGACACGACACGCTTTGTCGTCAGCTACCGCATGCTCTACCAACAGCGGCCCGAGAGCGAACACCCGATGGAGGACCTACTGCTGCTCCAGATCGGGCGCAACGTTACGAAATTCTACTCCTACAAGACATGGCAAACCGATTCACTCGTGCGCGTCACGCCGCCCGAACAGGTGTTGGCCAACCTCGGAAGTTTCCAGGGAGGCGTGCAGGATGTCCTCTTCCGCGACCAAGCGGGCGGTCGACTGACTCATATCGATCAGATTGACATGGACCACCTGCTCTACACCGAACCGCTGCCCGTCATCGACTGGGAGCTTGAGGAGGGCGAGCGGACCATCCTCGGCTATGCGTGCCGCCGGGCGCGCTGCACCTTCCGCGGCCGCAACTACGAGGCGTGGTATGCGCCCGAGATTGCCGTGAGCGCCGGGCCGTGGAAGTTCGGCGGGCTGCCGGGGCTGATTCTTGCCATCAAGGACGATGCCGGGGTGCTCGACATGGAGGCAACGGGTGTGGAGCAGAGCGTCGAACCCATCCGCATGACCAATCGCAACTACATGAAAACAAGCCGTAAAAAGTACCGCGAGCTCAAGCAGAAGATAATGACTGACCCAATCGGTTACCTCACAAACAACTCGAACGTAAGTATAACCGTCACGTCCCAGGACGGCACGCCTCTCGGGCCGGGCGACCTCGTGCGCGGATACAACCCCATTGAACTCGATTAACTACAGCGACGCATGAAGTGGGCAGTATATATCGTTGCGCTGTTCGGAGTTACGCTCACGGCCGCAGCCCAGGAGCTGACCGGGCGCGTCGTGGATGCCGCCGACGGACGACCCCTTGCCGGGGCCATCCTGCTGGCGGCCGACAGCACGGGCCGGCAGGCCGGCTACACCACCACAGCGGCCGACGGCACCTTCCGCCTCCGCCCGCGGCAGGGGATGCGGGCCGCCAGCGTCGAGGTCTCGATGATGGGCTACCGCCCGCAGCGCCACACCGCCGCCCGGCTGCCGCGCGAGATTCGCCTCGAGGCGGAGGCCGTGAAGATTCGCGAGGTCGAAATCCGTGCGCCGCGCCTCTCGCTGCGGGGCGACACGGTGAGCTACAACGTCGCGAGCTTCACCGAGGTGCAGGACCGCACGATTGCCGACGTGCTGCGCAAGATGCCGGGCATCGAGGTCGAAAAGACGGGCGAAATCCGCTACAACGGCGAGCCCATCAACAAGTTCTACATCGAGGGGATGGACCTGCTCGACGGCCGCTACTCGCTGGCGACGAACAACATCCGGCCGCAGGACGTGGCCAGCGTCGAGGTGCTGGAGAACCACCAGCCCATCAAGGCGCTGAACGACATCGCCCTGAGCGACCGTGCGGCGCTGAACCTCCGCCTGAGCGAACACGCCCGCTCGCGCTGGACGGGGTCGCTGCGCGGCGCCGGCGGCTGGGCCTCCGACGGGGGGCTCTGGCGCGGCTCGGTCTTCGCCATGCGCATGGCGGCCCGCAGCCAGTCGATGCTCAACCTCAAGGGAGACAACACGGGGCAGGACCCCACGGCCGACCTCACGCAGCTGACGACCGACGAGCTGCTCGGCAACGACTTCAACCGTTACCGGAGCCCCGAGTGGTTCCGGACGGAGCTCACCTCGGCCCCGCTGGCCCAGGAGCGCACGCGCTTCAACCGCTCGGTCATGGCGAGCGCCGACCACCTCTGGAAGCTCACCGACGACTACCAGCTGAGCGGCCACGTCGGCTGCGGCTACGACCGTCTGACCTCCGACTGGGCGGCGCGGACGCTCCGCTACCTGACCGACGGGAGGCTCGAGGAGCTGGCGACGGAGCAGGCGCTGCTGCGCAACCGCACGGCCTCGGGCCGGCTCCGGCTGCAGGCCAACACCGAGCGCCTCTACCTCCGCGAGCGCCTCTCGGCCGACCTTGCGTGGAGCGATTTCCGCTCCGCGGTCGGGGGCAGCTACCCCAATCAGCAGCGCGCCTCGACCCCCTCGTACCGCGTGGAGAACGACCTGGACTGCATCCTCCGCAACGAGCGGCGCACGCTCACCCTCTCCTCCTACGTGCTCTACCTCTCGCAGCCGCAGTGGCTCACCGTCGAGCGTGCGGAGTCGGGGCAGCGGCAGGAGCTCGACATCGACCTGGTGCGGATGAACCACAACGCCGCATGGGCCCTGCAGGCCGGACGGCGCTGGACGCTCCAGCTCAAGGGCGGCATCGCCGCGCTGCTGCGCCGCATGGGGAGCTCGCTGACGGGCGTCGAGGCGGCCGCAACGTCGGTGCAGAGCCGTTTGGGCCAGGCGGGAGGCTACCTCCAGCCCTCGGTCACCTTCCGCACGCACCAGGTGCACCTCACGCTTGACCTCCCCCTCGAGCTGCGCCACTCGTGGCTCGGCACACGGCGCAGCACCGCCCTACTGTGGGAGAGCCGCGCGGCACTCCGCTGGGAGCCGGCCGCACGGTGGCGTCTGACGGCGGCCGTCACGCTGGGCGAGAGCGCTCCCGACGAGCAGCAGCTCTTCACCGCCACCCTGCTGCGCGACTACCGCACGCTGACGCGGGGCATCACCTCGTTCGACCGCACGCTGCGCCGCTCGCTCTCGGCCGGCGCCAACTACCGCAATCCGCTCAGCGGCATCTTCGCCCATGCGCTCGTCATGCGCACGTGGAGTGACATGCCTTGGCTCTCCGAGCGGAGCTATGCGGGCGACTACATCGTCGACGGCTGGCTGCGCCGCACGAACCGCACGGCGTCGTGGTTCGTCGCGGGCGGCGCGAGCATCAACATCGACGCCCTGCGCGGGCAGGCGGGGGTCGACGTGCAGTGGCAGACGACCCGTCTGGAGAGCATCCAGCAGGGCGAGCCGATGCCCTACCGTCTGGCGACGCTCACCCTCTCGCCTCGCTTCAACCTCCGCCTCGCCCGCTGGTTCAACACCGAATACCGCCTCAACTACCGCCGTTCGGTGCTGGGCATCGAACAGCAGGAGCGCTCCGTACAGCACTCCTTCGACCAGCAGCTGCAGCTCCACTTCGCGCCGACGCGGCAGCTCGTCATCCGCCTCACGGGCGAGCACTACTACACGCAGCTCACCTCCACGCAGCGGAAGCACCTCGTGCTGGTCGACGCCTCGCTCGGCTGGAAGGTCGGCGAGCGGTGGGAGCTCACCCTCACGGCCACCAACCTGCTCGACCGCGACAGCTACACCTATACGCTCTTCGACGGACCGAGCTCGTCGTCGTACCGCTACGCCATCCGTCCGCGCAACCTGCTGCTGGGAGCCTCGTGGCGCTTCTGAGCCGGGCAGAAAGAGAGACGGGACCCCTCAATTCCGGGGGTCCCGTCTCTTCGTTTGTTCTGCTGACGGCCGCTGCGTTCTGTTACCAGCCGCGGATGAACATCTGCCGGTAGTTGATTGTCAGCTGCCGGAACGACCTGACAAAATCGGCGCCCAGCGACCCGGCGGAGAGCAGCGAGCCGCCCTCGGCCTCGTTGCAGAGCACCTCCGTGTCGTGCAGCACCACGTCGCGCCCGGCCGCCCGGATGCGGAATTCGGGGAGCGTCACCGCCTCGAACTCCCCGATGCCTCCGAAACCGCCGTGGCGGGTCTCATGCCGGGCAAGCCCTGCCACGGCTTCGGGGAATCGCTGCGCAAAGCCGCTGTCGAGGTCGCTCTTCACGTTGCCCGTGTCGAAAATCAGTTCCATGGGGCTGCCGGCATATTCAATCCGCACGCGCGGGATGTTGCCCGAAAGGTACATGTCGGGCTCCCCTTCGGACGGCTCCGCAGGGAAGCGGAACACGCCCGTCTCGTTGTCGACGACGACCTCCCCGACGGCCCGGAGCAGGTCGCAGCCGATAACGCCGTCGAACGCAAACTCGGCATCGACCTCCGGGTCGGGCGGTGCGACCAGAAAGTAGGGATGGCGGCAGACCAGCTCGCCGACCCGCAGCGAGTCGGCCGTGGCCAGCTTGACGAAGCCGACCGTCATGCCCGAAACCGGGATGGAGTCGGCCACGACCTTCAATCCGACCTCTTCGGCATACCTCTCCGAGACGAAGCAGCCGAACGAGCAGCCCGTATCGAAGATAAAGTCGCGCACGTGGCCGTTCACCTCAACGGGCATGGAGTAATGGTGTCCGCGTCCGACCGCTTCGTATTTCAGCGGCACGGTTACGGTGCGGTCGGGCCGTTCGAGACCCGGTGCCGGCACGTCGGCCAATGCCTTACCGATGCGCTCGACGAAGACGAGCCCGAAGTAGGATTCGAACGGCAAGGACTGCTTAAGGACCCGTACCAAATCTCCGGCAGCGGCTCCGGCTGCTGCGTAGAGCCCCAGATTCAGCAGGTTCATGGCCCGCAGGGATGCCATCGAGAAGGTAGCCTCCGCGCCGAGCTCCTCCTGGTGGAACCGGAGGAGCGAATCGAGCGCCGGGGCGGCCTCCTCGGGTCGGTTGAACCCGACGCCCAGCTGGCTGCGGGCAAGCAGGTCGAGCATGCGGATGCTGACGGAGTCCTTCAGCCGCGGATATTCGTCGCGCAGCTGAAAAAGCTCGCCGCTGTTGAGCAGTTCGCCCAGCCGCACATCGGCCGGTGTCTGGGCCGGGGCGCGGAGCCCCCACCCGAGCATCACGAAAAGGAGCAGCACGCTCCACGGTTTCAAACGTTTCATCACAGTTTCATTTTACAGGTACAATGACTCCGACGCACCGAACGCAGGCCGACACACCATAATGCCGGCCTGCCGCCCGAGCGCGTCAGAGGTGAATCGCGACGCCCCCGCATCCGGAGAGAATCGCAGCGCCCCCGCATCCGGGAAGAGCCTGCCGCCCCGCGTCAGAGGTGAATCGCGGCGCCCATGGCCGCCTCGGCAGCCTCCATCACCCCTTCGTTCATCGTGGGGTGGGCATGGATGATGCGGGCCAGACGGTGGGCCGTGACGCCGAGCGCCTTGGCAAGCGTCGGCTCGGCCAGCATCTCGGTGACGCCGGCACCCACCATGTGGGCGCCGATGAGGCGCTCCTCGCCGTCGAAGAGCAGCTTGACGAAGCCGTCGCGGTCGCCCGCCGCCGTCGCCTTGCCCGAAGCGGTGAAGGGGAAGCGCCCGACGCGCACGTCGATGCCCCGCTCGCGCGCCTGCTGCTCGGTCATGCCGACCGACGCCACCTCGGGCGAGGTGAAGATGCACGAGGGGATGGTCGAATAGTCGACCGGCGCGGGGTTGAGCCCGCAGATGGCTTCGATGCAGCATACGGCCTCGGCCGAAGCGACGTGCGCCAGCGCCGGACCGCCCACGATGTCGCCGATGGCGTAGATGCCCGGCACGTTGGTGCGGTAGAAGGGGTCGACCACCACCTTGTCGCGCTCGACGGCGATGCCCAGCTCCTCAAGGCCGATGCCCTCGATGTTGGACTTGATGCCGACGGCCGAGAGCACCACCTCGGCGCTCAGCGACTCGACACCCTTGCGCCCCTCGACTTCGACGACGCAGCGTCCGTCGGCGCCGACCACGACGCTGCGCACGGTGGTCGAGGTGAGCACCGTCGCCCGCAGCTTGCGGAAGACGCGCTCCATGGTCTTCGAGACCTCCTCGTCCTCGAGCGGCATGATGCGCGGCAGATACTCGACGAGCGTCACCTTGACGCCCAGCGTGGCGTAGAACCAGGCGAATTCGCTGCCGATGGCGCCCGAACCGACGACCACCATCGACGCGGGCAGCCGCCGCAGCTCCAGCGCATGACGCGACGAGAGGACATGCTCGCCGTCGATGGGCATGAAGGGCATCTCGCGCGGACGGGCGCCCGTCGCCAGCACGATGTGGTCCGCCTCGTAGACGACGCCGTCGACGTCGAGCCGCCCCGGAGCCACCAGCCGGCCGAAGCCGGCGATGAGGTCGATGTTGTTCTTGCGCAGCAGGAAGGCAACCCCCTTGCTCATCGTCTCGGCCACGCCGCGCGAGCGGTCGACGATGCGCTCCAGGTCGGGGCGCACCTCCCCGTCGAGCGTCAGGCCGTAGTGGTCCGCAGCCTTGCACCAGGCGTAGACCTGGGCGCTCTTGAGCAGTGCCTTGGTCGGGATGCAGCCCCAGTTGAGGCAGACGCCGCCCGCCTCGGCCCGCTCGACAAGCGCCACGCGCCGGCCGAGCTGTGCGGCACGGATGGCGGCGACATACCCGCCCGGACCCGAGCCGACTACAATGATGTCATATTTCATGGTATTCGTTTTAGGAGCGAGGGGACGACGTGCGCCTCCGATGCGGCTCCGCCCTCCCCTCGATGGTTTTACTATGGTTGTTTCTCCGAATGGCGCCGCTTACTTGACCACGCGCAGCACCTCGCCGTTGTCGGCCGCCACGGCGCGCTTCCACTTCTCGTTGTAGCCCGGGAACTGAATCTTGTCGGGGATGTCGCGGCCGTTGCCGTTGTCGACGAAGTGGGCCGACGAACCGTCGCCGTCAAGGTACGAGAGCACGTCGCCGTGTTCGCTCTTGACGTTGCCGTCCATGTACTTAATCAGCAGGTAGCTGTTCAGACGCTGCCAGCGGTCGAAGAGCTCCTGTGCCGTCGAGACGCTCACCTCGGTCAGATAGCTGCGGCGCGCCTCGTCCGACATCTTGCCGATGCGGGCCGGAAGGCTCTCCATCAGGGCCAGGTGGTCGTTCTCCCACTTGTCGGTCACCTTGCGGATGTCGGCCGAAATCATGTCGTAGCGCATGTAGGCGAAGTTCGTCGTGCGGTTGAAGAGCCAGAAGGCCGACGTGGGCGAATAGCTGAGCATCGAGCCGTTCTTCTCGCTGAAGCACTCGGGAACCTCCTGCGCCGAGCAGAAAATCGGCGTCAGGCACGAGGTTGCGGCATCGTCGACACCGAACCAGAGGATGCCCGTATCGGCCGGACGGTCGGCGCGGGCCTGGCCCACGAACCAGAAACCGGTCTGCTGCGTGGCCGTCGCACGCTCGTTGAGGTAGGTGACGCCGTCCACCTCGAAGTCCATCGGGCGCCAGCGGTAGGGGCAGTTGTGGCCGCCGGCACCGAGGTCGCGGGTCATGTCCATCGGCGTACCCTCGTAGTGGTCGCGCATGCAGTCGAAGACCGTCTTGGGCGATACCTTCTGGCGGGGCTTCACCCAGAGCGGCAGACGGTTCTTGAGGTTGTAGCCCATGGCGTAGTCCTCATAGGCGTCCATGCCGTCGGCCACCGTGCGGAAGAAGGCCCACACGCGGGCGTCGCAGCCGCGCACCGTGGCGAAGTCGGCCGGGCAGTAGGCGTCGGCGAAGCTGAACTTGCGGTCCGGACCCTCGTAGTAGCCCATCTCACGGGCGAACGAGATGACGTCGGGAGCATAGAGGCAGTTCTCGGGGTCGTCGAGCGGGAAGGTGGTGATGCGCGCCTGGTTGGCATGGCCCGAGACATATCCGTCGGGGATGCGGCGTGCCACCCAGACGATGCCGCGGCGGGCGTTGCCCCCCTTGCCGTCGTCCTTGTAGCCCTTGCCGATGAGCTCCATAATCCACGCCTCGTTGGGGTCGGCGATGGAGAACGACTCGCCGCTCGAGGCGTAGCCGTAGGTGTTGGCCAGCTCGGCGATGAGGGCGATGGCCTCACGGGCCGTCGTGGCGCGCTGGAGCGTGATGTATATGAGCGAACCGTAGTCGATGCCGCCCGTCGAGTCGGCCAGCTCGGCACGGCCGCCGTAGGTGGTCTCACCGATGATGAGCGAGTGCTCGTTCATGTTGCCGACGGTCGACCAGGTCTGCGCCGCCTGGGGTATGTCGCGCAGGTAGCGGCCCGTGTCCCACTCGTAGACGGGCATCATCGTACCCGGAGCGTAGCGGCCGGCCGCCGTGTGGTAGAGCGCCCCGTAGAGGGCATGCGAATCGGCGGCGTAGGAGACCATGACCGACCCGTCGGTCGAGGCGCCGCGCGTGACGATGAAGTTCGTGCAGGCCGAAACCGCCCCATAGGCGAGCAGCGCCACGGTCGAGAGAAGCAATTGACGTTTTTTCATTTTTTCTGGTTACTGGGTTTTGGAACAAATACAAATATAGGAAACTCTCGGCAAACCGCAAAACGCCCGGAGGGGCTGCGGCGGAAAATTTCGGCGGCCGTATCGCCGTTCCGCGAAAATTCGCTACATTTGTTCTCGCATAAAAAACGGACAACCATGTCGGTAAAGGAACAACTGGCCCGCGTGCGGGAGTCGCTGCCCGAAGGGGTAAGGCTCGTCGCCGTCTCGAAGACCCACCCGGTCGAAGCCATCCGGGAGGCCTACGACGCCGGGCAACGCCTCTTCGGCGAGAGCCGCCCGCAGGAGCTGCGGGCAAAATACGAAGTGCTGCCCAAGGATATCGAGTGGCACATGATAGGTCATCTTCAGACCAACAAGGTGAAGTACATCGCGCCGTTCGTCTCGCTGGTCGAGTCGGTCGACAGCGCGCGGCTGGTCGAGGCGCTGCAGCACGAAGCGGCGAAGTGCGGCCGCCGGCTGGACATCCTGCTCGAGATTCACGTCGCCGACGAGGAGACCAAATCGGGCTGGGAGCCCGACGAGCTGAGGGAGTACCTCTCCTCGGAGCCCTTCGCCGCCGCAACGGCGCTCCGCGTCCGCGGCGTGATGGGCATCGCCACCAACACCGACGACGAGGAGCACATCCGCCGCGACTTCCGCCGCCTCAAGCAGCTCTTCGACGAGCTGCGCCCCCGCTTCGGCGCCGATTTCGACACCCTCTCGATGGGCATGTCGCACGACTATCGGCTGGCCGTCGCCTGCGGCTCGACCCAGGTGCGGGTCGGGTCGCTCATCTTCGGCGAGCGCGACTACTCGAAACCCTTCACGCTATGAGACTCGGCTTCATCGGCTTCGGCAACATGGGCCGCGCATTGGCCGAGGGGCTGCTCCGCAAGGGGGCCCTTGCGGCGGAGGAGATGGGGGCCTGCGCCCGCGACTTCGACAAGCTGCGGCGCAACACGCAGCGGAGCGGCATCCGGGCCTTCCGGCAGGCGGCCGAGGTGGTCGACTTTGCCGACACGGTCGTCGTGGCCGTGAAGCCCCACCAGGTCGAGGAGGTGCTCGCGCCGCTGCGCGACGCACTGCGCGGCAAGTGTCTCATCTCGGTGGCGGCCGGATGGTGCTTCGACGACTACGAACGGCTGCTCGCACCCGGCACGCACCACCTCTCGACGATTCCCAACACGCCGGTCTCGGTGGGCGAGGGCATCATCGTCTGCGAACGGCGCCATTCGCTCAGCGATGCGGAGTGGCAGGCCGTACGGGAGCTCTTCGGCCGGATTGGGCTGCTCCCGGTGGTCGACACGGCGCAGCTGAGCGCCGCGGGCACCATCTGCGGATGCGGGCCGGCCTTCATCGCGCTCTCAATCGAGGCGCTGGCCGACGCCGCCGTCAAGCACGGCATCGCCCGCGACGAAGCCTACCGCATGGTGAGCCAGATGGTGGTCGGCACGGGGAGGCTCCAGCTGGAGAGCGGCGAGCATCCCGCCCGGCTCAAGGACCAGGTCTGCTCGCCGGGCGGCACGACCATCCGCGGCGTGGCGGAGCTCGAGCGGCGGGGACTGCGCGGCGCACTTATCGACGCCGTCGACGCCATCGAGGGGCGCTAAGTCCGGGGCCGGGCAAGGGGTGAAGGCTCCGGAGCCGAACGTAGGGCGCTGAATCGGGCGTCGGGCGTGGAGCACCGAGCCGGGCGCAAAGAGAGCGGCCGCAGGGAGAACAGCGGCGAAAAGAATGGCCGCGGGAAGGATGGCCGCGAAACGCGAAAAGAGCGGTCGCGGTAAGAGCGGCCGCGGGAAGGACGGCCACGGGAAGCAAACAAAACGGGGCGGGAGTTGCACTCCCGCCCCGCATGTTTTGCGAAGGGATGGCCGCTACTTGGCCTCGTTGATTTCGCTCAGCCGCTTGAAGAGCTTGTCGTACTCGGCAACCATCTCCGCACGCAGCGCGGTGTAGTGCTTGCGCACGAGCGAGCGGTTGTGCGGCTCGGCGGGATTGTTCGCCTTGACGAAGAGGGCGTTGCGCACGGCAACGGCGTCCTGCATCACGTCGAAAATCTCCTTCTCCTTCGAGGGCTGGAAACAAATGGCCATATCGCAGTCGAAAACGACCTCCTCAAGACGATAGTCAATCTCCTTCTTCAGGTCTCTCAAATTTGCCATAATCGTAAACGGATTTTAATGAATTGTGAGCAAAGATAGCAAATCCCTTTGAATCTGCAAATTTTTCTTTTCCGGGCCAGGCCGCAGCGTTGCTCCGGGGCGGAGAGAGGGGGTTACTCGGGCCAGCCACGGCGCTGCTCCGGAGCGGAGAAAGAGGGGGTGGCACTCGGGCCGGGCCGCGCCGGGGCGAAGAAAGAGGGAGGTGGCACTCGGACTGGGCTGCGGCGCTGCTCCGAGGCGGAGAAAGAGGGGGTGGCACCCGGGCCGGCGGCGCGGCGTTGCTCCGGAACATCTTCCGGAAGCGGCACTCTAAAAAATGCCGTTTCGGAAACACTCGCCCTCCCCCGAGACACGCCTCAGCCCAAAAAGCGGAGCGGCCTTCGCTCGGGAAGACCGCTCCGCACTTCGCGCATGCCTTGCGGCACGCCCCACGGCGGCCGGCTCAACGCAGCCGTTCCAGCTCGCGGGCACTCTTGCGGGCCGCCTTTTCGGCCTTCTTGGCCGCCTTGGCCTCCTTCTTCGAGACCTGCTTCATGCCGCGCAGCTGCTCCTTCTCGACCTTGCCGGCCACTCGGGCGTCGTGACGGACGTCGCGCACCTCGTCACGCATTTGGCGACGAAGCTGGCGGCGGTACTGTCCGGCATCCTCCTCGGGCATCTCGACGATGATGCCGGTGATGGAGCGGTCGATGACCTCGCACGGGCAGTTGTCACCGCAACCCTTGGCCGCCGGAGCGGGCGCAGGGGCCGCCTTGGGCAGCATCGTGCGCTGCACGACCACGTTGCCGTCGTTGTAGACGACCACCAGCGTGGCCCGGCGCATCGTCGGCAGGATGTTGTGTTTGAGGTAATTCCACGCCGCGGGCATCGCCTTGAGCTTCGCCTCAAGGGTGGCGTCCGACAGTTTGCGGTCCAGCAGGTCGAGCACCGCCTGCCGCTCGGGCATGTTCGAGGCGGCGACCAGCGTCCGGCAGGCCGACCACGGCTCGACGACGGTATTGACGCTCACGGGGCAATGCTGCGAAAGGGCGTACTTCGCATCGACATACCCCTTGAGGTCCTGGGCGCGGTGGAGGGCCAGCGTCCGGTTGAACTGCATCGGGCCGTCGGGCGAGGCATAACCCGTAATCGCCACCGAACGGAGCTGCCGGAGCGTATCGTGCATCGCGCCCGAGACGAAGGCATCCAGTTCGGAGAGCTCCCCGGCATTGCCGTTCAGCGTCGAGACGAGGCGTGCCGAGTCGATGCGGTAGAGCACCGAGAAGCTCGTGTCGTCGAGCCGCCGGACGACGAACCTGCGCACGAGGTAGTCGCCGTCGGTCGTCTCCGACAGCATCACGGTATCGGGCGCAGGGGCCGGAGCCGTGCTCTTGCTCTGGGCCGTCGCACCGGCGGCCGCACACAACGCAAGAGAGAGGGTGAAGGTAGTAACGAATGTTTTCACGCTGAATGTGTGTTTGGTTGTTGCTGACTCCCCCACTCGCAAGATTCGTACCACGCCGGCCCCCGGCCGCACAACATCACCGCCCGCCGGCCATCCCGAGCGCCTCAAAGGCACCGGCCTCCCCGATTATCCCGGCCACACACGACACCTCCGGCCGAACCGGCGCACGCACTTCACCCGCGCGGCCGGCGCACGGCGCCGCACGCCGCACACGACATCCCCGGCCGCACAACGCACAAAAAAGTCCCGGAAGCCGTCGGCTTCCGGGACACCTCTTCGGACAACGTCCGGCACGCGGTTACATGCGCTCGGGGACGTCGATACCCAACAGCTTCATGCCCAGGCGGATGACCCGCGCCACCTGCTGTGCCAGGCGAAGCCGCATGCGGCGCACGTCGGCCTGCTCCTCCTTCAGAATCGAGTGGTCGTGGTAGTATCCGTTGAACTGCTTGGCCAGCTCGTAGACATAGGCGGCGATGAGCGACGGGGCGAAGTTCTCGCCGGCGGCCTTCACCACCGACGGATACTCGGTCAGCATCTTGACCAGCTCCCGCTCCTCGGGCAGATAGGACGCACGCACCGGCTCCGAATAGTCGATGCCCGCCTCGGCCGCCTTGCGCAGCACCGAGCAGATGCGGGCGTGGGTGTACTGGATGAAGGGACCCGTATTGCCGTTGAAGTCAATCGACTCGCGCGGGTCGAAGAGCATCGTCTTCTTGGGGTCGACCTTCAGGATGAAGTACTTGAGCGCGCCGAGGCCCACCATCGTCGAGACGGCGTTGGCCTCCTCCTCCGTGCAGCCGTCGAGCTTGCCCAGCTCGGCCGACATCTCGCGGGCCGTGTGCACCATGTCGGCAATCAGGTCGTCGGCGTCGACCACCGTACCCTCGCGCGACTTCATCTTGCCCTCGGGCAGCTCGACCATGCCGTACGACAGGTGGGTGATGTGGTCGCTCCACTCAGCGTAGCCCAGCTTCTTGAGCACCAGCTTGAGCACCTGGAAGTGGTAGTTCTGCTCGTTGCCCACCACGTAAATCATGTCGTCGAGCCGGTTGTCCTCGAAGCGGCGGTAGGCCGTGCCGAGGTCCTGCGTCATGTAGACCGACGTGCCGTCGCCGCGCAGCAGCAGCTTCTCGTCCAGACCGTCGGCGCGCAGGTCAATCCACACCGAGTTGTCGGGGCGGCGGTAGAAGACCCCCTTGCGCAGCCCCTCCTCGACGAGCGACTTGCCCAACAGGTAGGTCTGCGACTCGTAGTAGACCTTGTCGAAATCGACGCCCAGCGCCCGGTAGGTGACGTCGAAGCCCTCGTAGACCCAGCCGTTCATCATCTCCCACAGGGCGTAGACCTCGGGGTCCTTCGCCTCCCACTTGCGCAGCATCTCCTGCGCCTCGCGCATGATGGGGGCGTTCTTCTTGGCCTCCTCCTCGCTCTGGCCCTCGGCCATGAGCTCCTTGATTTGGGCCTTGTAGTGCTTGTCGAACTCGACGTAGTACTTGCCCACCAGGTGGTCGCCCTTCATGCCCGTCGAGGCGGGCGTCTCGCCGTCGCCGTAGAGCTTCCACGCCAGCATCGACTTGCAGATGTGGATGCCGCGGTCGTTGACCAGGTTGGCCTTGATGACGCGGTGGCCGTTGGCCTGGAGAATCTGCGCCACGGAGTAGCCCAGCAGGTTGTTGCGGATGTGGCCCAGGTGGAGCGGCTTGTTGGTGTTGGGCGACGAGTATTCAATCATCACGGTGCGGCCGGTCGAGGGCTGGCAGCCGTAGTCCTCCTGCGCGGCCAGCTCGTCGAAGCGGTCGGCCCAGAACGAGCCGTCGAGCACGAGGTTCAGGAAGCCCTTGACCACGTTGAAGGAGCTGATTTCGGGGTTGTGCTCCTTCATGTAGGTGCCCAGCTCGGTCGCGGTGGCCTCGGGCGACTTGCGGCTTCGTCGCAGCAGCGGGAAGGTCACCAGCGTATAGTCGCCCTCGAATTCGCGGCGGGTCTTCTGGAGCTGCAGCTGCTCGCCCTCGAGCGGGCCGTAAAGAGCTTCGGCGGCACGACGGGCCGCCTCCGTAACAAAGTTCTCGATATTCATAACCGTGTAATTACTTTTCTATTCGGAATCAGGGTGCAAATTTAACGCTTTTTCCCCGGAAAATCAACCTCCGGCGCAAGTTTCCCGCCGCGAACCGCCCCTGCGATTTTCCGCTTTCGGAAACTATGCCTATCTTTGCAGACAAAACGACGGATTTTTCCGCACCTTCTATGGAAATTATCATCATTCTGGTGCTGATTCTGCTCAACGGCCTCTTCGCCATGTCGGAAATAGCACTCATCTCCGCCCGCCGCTCGAAGCTCGACCTGGAGTCGCGCGCGGGCAACGCCGGGGCACGCCGCGCACTGCGGCTCATCGAGAACCCCGACCGCTTCCTCTCGACCATCCAAATCGGCATCACGCTCATCGGCATCCTCACGGGTATCTACTCGGGCGATGCGCTGGCCGAACGCTTCGGTCACGAGCTGGCCGCACTGGGCATCCCGCCGCGCGCGGCAGCCGCCACGGCACAGGTCCTCATCGTCATTGCGGTCACCTACCTCACGCTCATCTTCGGCGAGCTGGTTCCCAAGCGCATCGGCATGAACGCCGCCGAGAAGACCGCCTGCGCCGTCTCGCGCCCCATGCACCTGCTCTCGCTCGTCGCCTCGCCCTTCGTCTGGCTGCTCTCGCGCAGCACGGCGGGCATCACCCATCTGATGGGCATCGAGAAGGCCGGGAGCCGCGTCACCGAGGAGGAGATTCGCTCCATCATCCGCGAGGGGGCCGAGGAGGGCGAGGTGCAGGAGGTCGAGCAGAAAATCGTCGGGCGCGTCTTCTCGCTGGGCGACCGCCGGGTCGAATCCATCATGACGCCCCGCGGCGAACTGACGTGGCTCGAGGTCGGGATGACGCCCGATGAAATCCGCGCCGTGGTGAACGCCCACCCCCACAACCGCTACCCCGTGGGCCGGGGCAGCCTCGACTCGCTCATCGGCGTGGTCTACCTCAAGGAGCTCTTCCAGCACCTCCACGAGCCCGGCTTCTCGCTCGAACGGCACCTCGAACCGGTCAAGTTCTTCCACGAGGGGCTCGAGGTCTACGGCGCCCTCGAGCAGCTGCGCAACGAGCAGCTCGGCTACGGCGTGGTCTTCGACGAGTTCGGCCTCACGCGGGGCATCATCACCCTCAAGGATATCTTCGAGGCGCTCGTGGGCGAGATTCCCGACGGCGAGGAGGAGCCCGACATCGTCACGCGCGAGGACGGCAGCTGCCTGGTCGACGGGCAGTGCCCCTTCTTCGACCTGCTGACCCACTTCGGCATGGACGGCACGCCGCTCGACAACGCCTACAACACCGTCAGCGGCCTCTTCCTCGACCTGACGGGCCACATTCCCCAGACGGGCGAGCAGGTCGACTGGAAGGGGCTGCGCCTCGAAATCGTCGACATGGACGGCGTGCGCATCGACAAAATCCTCGTCACCCGCATCAAAACACCCGAAGCATGAAAATCGCCGACATAGAACTCGGGGAGAAGCCGCTGCTGCTCGCCCCGATGGAGGACGTGACCGACCCCTCGTTCCGCTACATGTGCAAGCGCTTCGGCGCCGACGTGGTCTACACGGAGTTCATCTCCTCGGACGGCCTTATCCGCGACGCCGCCAAATCGCTCAAGAAGCTCGAAATCGACGACGCGGAGCGCCCCGTGGGCATCCAAATCTACGGACACCTCATCGAGCCGATGGTCGAGGCGGCCCGCATGGCCGAGGCGGCCGACCCCGACATCATCGACATCAACTTCGGCTGCCCGGTCAAGAAGATTGCCGGGCGCGGCGCCGGTTCGGGCATGATGCGCGACGTGCCGCTGATGGTCGAGATGACGCGCCAGATTGTCCGCGCCGTGCGGAAACCCGTGACGGTCAAGACGCGGCTGGGGTGGGACGACGAGTCGAAGAACATCGAGGAGATAGCCCTGCGGCTGCAGGACGTCGGCATCGCGGCGCTCACCATCCACGGCCGCACGCGGGCCCAGATGTACCGCGGCGAGGCCAACTGGACGCTCATCGGGCGGGTGAAGAACAACCCCGCCATCCACATCCCCATCATCGGCAACGGCGACGTCGACTCGGGGCCCCGTGCCGCCGAGATGTTCGACCGCTACGGCGTCGACGGCGTGATGATTGGCCGCGCGACCTACGGCCGGCCCTGGATTTTCCGCGAGGTGAAGCACTATATGGCCACGGGCGAGGTGCTGCCGCAGCCCTCGGTCCGGGAGCGGGTGGCCATCGCCCGCGAGCACCTCGCCAAGTCGCTCGAGGTGAAGGGCGACTACGTCGGCATCCTCGAGATGCGGCGCCACCTGACCAACTACTTCAAGGGGCTGCCCAACTTCAAGGAGACGCGGCTGAAGCTGGTCACGACGCTCGACGTCGAAGAGCTCTACGCAACGCTCGACCTCATTGCCGAGCGGTGGGGCGACTACGACCTCTCGGGGGCCGTTCCCGCCCCGCTGTCGCACGACCTCTGACCTTCGCCGGGCCGCGGAGAAAGGCGGGCAGCAGAGCCGGGGGAGGGAGCGGAAAACCGGGCGGCGGCGAAACCGGGGCAGAGGAGGAACCGGGCGGAGGAGGAACCGGGCGGAAGAGGAACCGCCCGAAAAAGCCGTCCGAAAAAACAAAAAAAGCGGTCCGGCGGGATACGATTCGGCTCTTCGGAACCGTTTAAGATAAGAAGGGTAACCAACCCGCTGAACCATGGACCGAAACCCGCTCCGTCAGACGCTGCTCCTTGCGGCCCTGTTTCTTCCGCTGCTCCTTGCGGCAGCTCCCGACGTTCCCGGCCCCGCCGGTCTTTCCAAGGCACCCGAGGCCACCGAAGCTCCCAAGGCACCCGAGGCCACCGAAGCACCCGAAGCTCCCGGCGCTTACAACTCTTCCGGCGGCCCCGACTCCATCAACACCCCCGACCGGCCCCAGCCGGCGATACGGGCCGCACAGCTCACCGGCGAGGAGCTGGACAGCATCATGCAGGCCGGCCGGAGCTTCGAGGTGCGCGTCCCCGACCGATGCTACGCCATCCTCGACGTCAACATGCCCCGCTCGCTGGTCGGCGGTGAGCGCCGTCTTTTCCGCGTCAGCAGCCATCCGGGACTCGATTCGCTCTTTACGGAGGCCGAAATGCGGCAAATCCGCGCCGAGATTGACGCCCGCTGCGATTCGCTGGGCAAGGATTCGCTGCTCACCTCGGAACTCTTCTGGGCGATGCGCCCCTACCTGGACCGTCTCCACTACGAAGACCCCCACTACCGGATTCTGATACCGACCATCGCCGACCCCGAGGTCTACACCCGCCGCGACCTGCGGCGCTTCGAGCGGACGCTGCCCACCCCGGGCTTCAGCCTGCTGCAAATCAACGACACGCTCGTCGTCGACCGCTCGCTCGACCCGGCCTTCCGGCGCGGCGACCAGGTGACGGCCATCAACGGTGTACCGGCGGCCGAATACCTCAAGTACGGCTACGACGACCGCTACACGTATCCCATCACGCTCATGGGGCGTTGCTTCTACAGCCAGGTCGTCGACCGTTTCCGCATCGAGCTCCGGCGCGACGGCCGGCCGATGGTCATCGAGACCCCCGGCATGCCGAACGCCCGAACGCTGTTCCTCCTCACGCGCGCCGAGGAGCTGGACCGCAGCATCCGCACCTGGCCCGAGGCGGGCTGCGGCTACATCGCCATTCCCGAATTCTTCCCCAACAACAACCGGCTGATTCGCATCCTCCACCGGACGCTTCGCGACTTCCGCCGGCAGGGGCTGACGGACGTCATCCTCGACCTGAGGCGCAACACCGGCGGCAACGGCCACAACTTCGACCGGCTCCTGTCCATCTTCATCGACAAGCCCGTCGTGGAGTACTGCACCGGGCAGTGGGTCAAGGCATCGAGAAGGTCGATGCCCTACTACGACTTTCTGACCGAGGAGATGCTCGGGCAGACCGTGCCGCTGCCCGAGGGAGAGTTCGTCCGTTCGTTCCCGACCATCCCCGCGATGCATGTCGACGGGCTCCGGTTCTACGTGCTCGTCGGACGCGACACGGGCTCGATTGCCGCCTCGTTCGTCAACATGCTCCAGTACCACGGCGCCGCCCTGCTGGCCGGCGAGCCGCTGCGGCACAACGCCCTCAAGTACGGCGAGGTGGTCGACGGAGGCCTCCTCCTTCCGACGAACCTCTACCAGGGGGCCGTCTCGATGGTGCGCATCGACGAGCGGACGCGCGCCGTCGACGGGGTCGTGCAGCCCGACATCCCCATCCCGTGCATCGCCGCGGAGTACCTCTCGGGACGCGACGGCCAGCTCGACCGCCTGCTGGCCATCATCCGCGAGCGCAACGGCCGCTGAGCGGCAAGCGGCCGCAGGCTCCCTACGCAAAGAAGGCCGTACCGGTGTCCGGTACGGCCTTCTCCATGGCCGGTTGCCTCGCGCAATGACGCGTTGCGGGATGCGGGATGCGGGATGCGCCGGGCGCTCCCCCGCCTACTTCAGCACCCGCTCCACATATTCGCGGTAGTCCTTCACCACGGGGCAGTAGTCGTCGTCCTCGAACAGGGGCGACGAGATGAGGAAGTCGGCCGACGAGCGGTTGATGGCCGTCGGCACGTTGTAGAGCGTCGCCAGACGCAGCAGCGCCTTGACGTCGACATCGTGCGGCTGGGCCGACATCGGGTCCCAGAAGAAAATCAGCGCATTGATTTTCCCGTCGGCAATGAGCGACCCCAACTGCTGGTCACCACCCAGCGGGCCCGACTTGAGCAGCGTGATGTGGAGCCGCGTCCGCTCGGTCTCGTCACCATGCTCCCACTGATGGTCCAGAAGCGTCCGCTCCACCATCTTGCCCGTCGTTCCGGTGCAGACGAGGTGATGCTCGCTCAACTTTCCGGAGTTCCAATCCACCCACTCCGCCAGGTCGCGTTTCATGTTGTCGTGCGCGACCAGCGCCAATACCTTTTTCTTCTTCTCCATAGGGCTCATGCTCTTGTTGTGCGGAGCCGGGAGGCTCACGCGGAATTCACATCAGTTCGTTCGGTCCGCGCTCAGCCGCACGCGGGCGACAGCGCCCGCACGGCAGCGAACCATCTGCAAAGATAAGCAATCGCGGGGCTTCGTGCTCCTCCGAAGCGCAAAATTCATACAAACGTATCGCCGCCGGACGCCTGCGGTCTGTCCCGTACAACAAAAAAGTCCCGCACCGTGGGGGTGCGGGAGCTCTTTGTAGGGATACATCCGCCCTACTTCTGCTCTTCGCCGTTCTCCTGCTCGGGGAGCTTGAACTCCGTGAAGCCGGCGCCAACCAGAATGTTGTACCACGAGATGCACTTCTTGATGTCGGAGAGGTGCACCCGCTCGCGGTCGTATTCGGGAAGCACCTCGGCGAAGAAGGCCTTGAGTGCTTCGGGCGATTCGCGGTGGCTGATGGCCTGTTTGCCGCCCGTATGGGCATAAATCCGGGTAAAGACCTCGGCCAGCGGAATATCGTCGCCCTCGGTGAACATCGAAATCTCGGTCAGCGCGCTCACACGCGACGAGGCCGACGCGTTCGAACGCTTGCCGTCGAGCAGCGACTCGACAATCACGCCGCGCGTGGACTGGGCCACGTATTTGTAGAGTCCGGGCTGACCCGAAATGGCCAGAATATCCTTCAGTTCCATAGTGTATAAAAAAAGTTGTGATTAGAAGTTTTCGCAATCATGGGCGTTACTCGCCGGGCTGCTCGGGTTCGGGCTCCGGTTCGGGCTCCGGTTCGAGGCCGCCGGTGCCGTTGCTCTCGACCGTCACCGTATACTCCTGGGGGAAGCTGTACGACACCACGCCGAACGGGCTGATGGTCCAGATGTAGAAGGAGACCTTCGACCCCACGGGCTGCTTGGGAATCTCGCCCTGGTAGATGGCGCGCGTCTGCAGACGGTCGGGCTCGTATTCCACCTCCGAGGCGGTCCGTTCGACTCCGGGCTCGTAATCCTCGCTGGGGGTGGTCACCGCGCTCTGGTCGACCGTATAGCGAATCAGCGCGAGGTAGAGGCGGTAGGGGTTCGAGAGCGTGGCGTTGACCACCACGGGCTGGTCGGCCGCAATGGGCGACGAGGGGTTCTTGCCCTTCGACCAGAAGACGATGCCTTCGATGTCGGTAGGCGTCTGATATTCAGGACCGCTCTGATGCTCCTTGTTGCAGGCCGTCATCGTGGCGACGGTCATGGCGACGAGCGCCAAAAACAGCATTTTTTTCATAGGAATAAATTTGAGTTTAATTAAAAAATGGTTTGACTTTACGCTTGGGAGCTCTACTCCTGTTTCACGTGCACATCCATCTGCGGGAAGGGGAAGCTGACCCCGTGCCGGGGCAGCAGTTTGTAGAATCGTTCGTTGTTTTCGTAGAAGACACTCCAGTAGTCGGCGTTGAGCGTCCAGGCCCGCACCGTAAGGTTCACCGAGCTGTCGGCCAGCGCCGCAACCCACACCACGGGCGCAGGCTCGCGGAGCACCCGCTCGTCGGCGGCCAGAATCTCGAGAATCGCCTTACGCGCCACATCCACGTCGTCGCCGTAGGAGATGCCGATGGTCCAGTCGACGCGCCGCCGGTCGGCCGTCGAGTAGTTGTCGATGATGGCCGTGGCGATGGAGTTGTTGGGAATGTAGATAATCTGGTTGTCGTTGGTGGCGATGACCGTCGAGAAGAGCTTGATTTCGCGCACCGTGCCCGACTGCCCCTGCGCCGAGATGTAGTCGCCCACGCGGTAGGGCTTCATCAGCAGAATCATCACGCCGCCGGCGAAGTTCTGGGCCGTGCCGCTGAGGGCCATACCGATGGCCAGCGTGGCGGCCGAGAAGAGGGCGATGAGCGAGGTGACGTTGACGCCGAGCGTCTGGACGACAATCATCACCAGGATGAGCGTGAAGACGACGCGCACGGTCTTGCGGAGGAACATCCGCAGCGAGACGTCGACCTTGCGGCGCTCGAAGGCGGCGTCGAGCAGCTTCACCAGCCGGCGCACAATCCAGCGCCCGATGAAGTAGATGGCCAGCGCGATGACAATCTTGATGGCCACCCACAGCATCTCGGAGGCCATGTTGCGCAGGAACTCGTCGAAGTCGAAGTCGGCCAGCCTGCGGACCGTCTCCGCAAAGCGGGCCTTCTGCACGCTGTCGGGCAGCATGAGCGGGGCGGGCGTTTCAGCCGCCACGGCCGTGAATATGTTGAAGAGTGGCCACATGAGTCGTATCCTCCCGAAAAAAGTTTGTGCGGACAAAAATAGCCAAAAAACAGATATTTTACTAACTTTGTTTCAAATTTACGGTAAAAGCCCTCACTTACGATGAAGAACAACGTGGAAATCATCCAGATAAACATCTCCGGCGAAGACAAGCCGGGCATGACCTCCTCCCTGACCGAAATCCTCGCCCGCTACGATGCCTTCATTCTCGACATCGGACAGGCCAACATCCACCAGTCGCTCACGCTGGGCATCCTCTTCATGACCACCTCCGACAAGTCGGGCAACATCATGAAGGAGCTGCTCTTCAAGAGCTCGGAGCTGGGTGTCATGATTCGTTTCACGCCGATTTCCGAGGAGAAGTACAACGACTGGGTGAGCCGTCAGGGCAAAAACCGCTACATCATCACGCTGCTGGGCCGCACCGTCACGGCGCGCCACATTGCCGAGGTGACGAAGGTGGTGGCCGAGCAGGGGCTCAACATCGACGCCATCAAGCGCCTGACGGGCCGCATGCCCCTCGAACGCGACGACCGCGCCGCCAAGTCGTGCATCGAGCTCTCGGTGCGCGGCTCGCTCACCGACGAGCAGAAGAGCACCATGCAGGAGCGCTTCATGAACCTCTCGGAAATCGGGCTCGACGTCTCGTTCCAGAAGGACGACATCTACCGCCGCAGCCGCCGTCTCATCTGCTTCGACATGGATTCGACGCTCATCGAGACGGAGGTCATCGACGAGCTGGCCGACCGCGCAGGTGTGGGCGACAAGGTTCGTGCCATAACCGAGAGCGCCATGCGGGGCGAAATCGACTTCCGCGAGAGCTTCACGCGGCGCGTGGCGCTGCTGCGCGGGCTCGACGTCTCGGTCATGGAGGACATCGCCACCCACCTGCCCATCACCGAGGGGCTCGAACGCATGATGACCATCCTCAAGCGCGTGGGCTACAAGACGGCCATTCTCTCGGGCGGCTTCACCTACTTCGGCAACTACCTGCGCCAGAAGTACGGCTTCGACTACGTCTATGCCAACGAGCTGGAAATCGCCGACGGCAAGCTCACGGGCCGCTATGCGGGCGAAATCGTCGACGGACGCCGCAAGGCCGAGCTGCTGCGGCTGCTCTGCCAGTTCGAGAAAATCAACATCGCCCAGTCGGTGGCCGTGGGCGACGGAGCCAACGACCTGCCGATGCTCAACCTGGCGGGTCTGGGCATCGCCTTCCACGCCAAACCCAAGGTCAAGGCGACGGCCCGCCAGTCCATCTCGACCATCGGTCTGGACGGCATCCTCTACTTCCTCGGTCTGAAGGACTCCCGCATCGAAGAGTGACCATGGCACGCCGGGGCATCACAGCGCTGCTGCTCGCCACTCTACTCTCCGCGGGCGGCTGTTATGATTCGCACTTCTCCGAAGCGGCCGGCGGCGCCGCGGCCGGGGAGGGCAACACCCCTCTTTCGGAACTGCGCGCACGCTACACGGGCCGCCCGACCCTGGTCGAGGAGGATATCCGCGTCGTGGGGTACGTCACGACGAGCGACCGCGCCGGCAACTTCTACCGCACGCTCTGCATCGAGCAGGCGGGTGCCGCCCTCGAGGTGATGGTCGGGCTGGACCACCTGCACAACGACTACCCGCCCGGAAGCCGCCTCATGGTGCGGCTGCGCGGCCTGACGCTCGGACTCCAGTACGGGGTGCTCCAGGCCGGCACCCGCGCCGAACCCGGCAGCGGATATGCGACCGGCTACCTCGGCTCGCGCCCCGCAGCCGACGCCGCCATCGTCCGCCTCGACGGCGGGCAGAGCGTCGAACCCACCCTTCTGCACATCTCCGAACTCACGCCCGAACGGTGCGGCACGCTGGTCCGCATCGAGGCGCTGCAACTCCGTCCCGACGACGGGGAGCCTGCTCCCGAGACGTGGAGCGGCTACCATACGTTTGCCGATGCGTCGGGCCGCACGCTCCGCACCTACGTCCGCGCCTATGCCGACTTTGCCGACGCTCCGATTCCGACTGGCGAGGTCACGCTGACCGGCATCCTGCAGCTCGAAGGCTCCTCCTCGGACCGGTACATGCTCAAGATGAGGTATGAAACCGACTGTCTTGTTGTTCGTTAGTCTCCTCTGGGCCGGAAGCTGCGACAAGGCGGACGAGCCCGGCTACATGCCCGGGCCCGACGCCGTGTTCATGAGCATCGCCCATCTGAAGTCGCTCTGCACCAAAGCGAGCGTGACGCTCACGCGCGACATCCGGCTGCGGTGCGTCGTCACGGCCAACGACCACTACGGAGAGTTCGACCGCACGCTGGTCGTAGCCGACGCAAGCGGCGGAATCGAGGTGGCCGTCGACGCCGCGGACCTCTACCGCGACTATCCGCTCGGGGCCAACCTCACGCTCTACTGCAACGGTCTGGCGCTGGGCGACTACGGCGGGAAAATCCAGCTCGGCGCCCCGCCCCGGGGCGACTATGCCGTCGACCGCATCCCCGCGCGGGAGCTCTCCCGCTACCTGCGGTGCAACGACGGCGGGACGCTGCAACGCGACTTCGTCCGCCGCTCCATCTCCGAGATTTCGCTGCGCGACGTCGACACCTACGTCCGCTTCGACCAGGTGCGCTTCACCACGCAGGGCACCTGGTGCGACATCGACCCGCTGAGCGGCAAGCGGCTCACCACGGAGCGCACCATCGTCGACTCCACGGGGGCCACCTTCCGCGTCCGCACGCTCGGCAGCGCCCACTACGCAGGCGAGCCTCTGCCCAAGGGCAAAGGCTCGCTGTGCGGAATTGTCGATTATTTCAACGGTGAATTTGCGCTGCGGGTGACCAACTACGAATTCTTCGGCTTCACCCCGTAGGGCGCTCAGCGCTGGAGCGCCTCCCAAAGCATGTCCTTGAGCCGTGCGATGTTCAGCCCCGAGACCGAGGAGATGAAGAGCGACGGAATGCCTTCGGGCAGGTGGGACTTCATCTCTTCGAGCAGCTCGTCGTCGAGCATGTCGCACTTGGTGACGGCCAGCAGCCGCTGCTTGTCCAGCAGCTCGGGGTTGTACTGCGTCAGCTCGCCCAGCAGAATCTCATAGTCGCGGCGCACGTCGTCGCTGTCGGCCGGCACCATGAAGAGCAGCACCGAATTGCGCTCGATGTGGCGCAGGAAGCGCGTGCCGAGGCCGCGGCCTTCGTGCGCACCCTCAATGATGCCCGGAATGTCGGCCATGACGAACGACTTGCCGTCGCGCACCTCGACGATGCCGAGGTTGGGCTCCAGCGTCGTGAAGGCGTAGTTGGCGATTTTGGGCTTGGCGGCCGAGACCACCGAGAGGAGCGTCGACTTCCCGGCATTGGGGAAGCCCACCAGCCCCACGTCGGCCAGCACCTTCAGTTCGAGGATGAAGGAGCCCTCGGCCCCCTCCTCGCCCGGCTGCGCATAGCGGGGCGCCTGGTTGGTCGCCGTCTTGAAGTGCCAGTTGCCCAGCCCTCCGCGGCCCCCCTTGAGCAGCACCAGCCGCTCGCCGTCGGCCGTCACCTCGCCCACCAGCTCGCCCGTCTCGGCGTTGCGCGCCACGGTGCCCAGCGGTACGGGGATGACGATGTCGCGGGCATCCTTGCCCGTCGAGCGGGCTCCCGAGCCGTTGCCGCCGTCCTCGGCGAACTGGTGGCGCTGGTACTTGAGGTGGATGAGCGTCCAGTACTGACGGTCACCCTGAAGCACGATGCTGCCGCCGCGGCCGCCGTCGCCGCCGTCGGGACCGCCAAAGGCGACGAACTTCTCGCGGCGGAAGTGGGCCGAGCCCGCGCCGCCGTGGCCCGAGCGGGCGAAGATTTTCACGTAGTCTACAAAATTGGAGCCTGCCATAAGTTTCGGGTTTTCGGCCTCAAAGATACGAATTTTTCGGGAATCCCCGCACGCGGGCCGCAAAGTGGGCGCCGCACTTTAGTTGAAGGCCCAGATGTAGGCATTGAGGTAGGTGGCGAAGAGCAACCAGAGCAGGTAGGGGACGAAGAGCCAGGCCGCGGGCCGGCACAGGCGCCAGGAAACGACCACGTAGGCGAAGACCAGCATGTCGAGCAGCGCGATGTCGATGAGGCCCGCCGTCGGGCTGCGCAGGTCGAAGAAGAGGACGCTCCACAGGAAGTTGGCGGCCAGCTGAGCCAGCCACAGCCACACCAGCGCGCTGCGGGCCTGCAGCAGCTCCTCGCGGGCGAGCACCGCCCCCAGCGAGATGCCCATGCAGAGGTAGAGGATGCTCCACGCCACGGGGAAGACGACGGCCGGGGGCGTGAGCGGCGACTTGACCAGCGTGGGATACCACTCGACGAGCGCCTCGCTCTGGAGCCAGCCCGCCATGGCGCCGATGCCGAAGCAGAAGAGCACCGGGACCAGATAGAAGAGAATGCGTTTCATTCGGACAGGGATTTTTTTCAGCCGGAGAAGCGTTCAAACATCGTTCCGTTCGGGGCCGCGGCGGACGAAAAGTGGCGCGGATGTCGGATTTTGCGAAAAAGCGCTTATTTTTGCCCCGAAACACCGATTCCGAAATGCACCACGACAACAAGATACCGCACGGCCCGCACCGCGGAGGGCTCTTCGCCCTTACGCCGCTCCTGGTCTTTCTGGCCAGCTACCTGCTCGTCTCGCTGGTGGCGGGCGACTTCTACCGGATGCCCGTCTCGGTGGCCTTTCTTGCCGCCGCCGTCTACGCCGTCGCCACGACGCGCGACCTCCCCTTCGCCCGCCGCATCGAGCTCTTCTCGGCCGGGGCGTCGAACGGCAACGTGATGCTCATGATATGGATTTTCATCCTGGCGGGGGCCTTCGCCGAGTCGGCCCGCAGCATGGGGGCCGTCGACGCGACGGTCAACCTGACGCTCCACCTGCTGCCCGACTCGCTGCTTCCGGCGGGGCTCTTCCTCGCCTCGTGCTTCGTGTCGCTGGCCATCGGCACCTCGGTGGGGACCATCGTCGCACTCGTCCCCGTGGCCGGGGGCATCGCCGCCGAGACGGGAAGCAACGCCGCCTGGCTGACGGCCATCGTCGCCGGCGGCGCCTTCTTCGGCGACAACCTCTCGTTCATCTCCGACACCACCATCGCCGCCACCCGCACCCAGGAGTGCGACCTGCGCGACAAGTTCCGCGTCAACATCCGCATCGTCGCCCCGGCGGCCGTCGCCACGCTGGCGCTCTACATCCTCACGGGCGAAGCTGTCGGCGGGGCCACGGCCACCGAGCGCATTGAGTGGGTCCGCGTGGTGCCCTACCTGCTGGTGCTCGTCACGGCGCTCTGCGGCATGAACGTGATGAAGGTGCTCCTGCTGGGCATCCTCTCGTCGGGGCTCATCGGCATGGCGGCCGGGAGCTTCACGGCGCTGGAGTGGTGCAGCGGCATGGGGCGCGGCATCACGGGGATGGGCGAGCTCATCATCATCACGATGCTGGCGGGCGGCGTGCTCGAGATGCTGCGCCACAACGGCGGCATCGACTACCTCATCGGCCTGATGACCCACCGCATCCGGGGACGGCGCGGTGCGGAGGCCTCCATCGCCGGGCTGGTCTGCGTGGCCAACCTCTGCACGGCCAACAACACCATCGCCATCCTCACCGTGGGACCCATCGCCCGCAAAATCGCCGACCGCTTCGGCATCGACCGCCGCCGCAGCGCCAGCCTGCTCGACACCTTCTCGTGCTTCACGCAGGGGCTGCTCCCCTACGGCGCCCAGCTGCTCATGGCGGCCGGGCTGACGGGGCTCTCGCCGCTGGAGATTATCCGCTACCTCTACTACCCCTTCATCATGGGCCTCTGCGCGCTGCTGGCCATCGTGCTGCGCTATCCCCGCTCGGTAGCCGGCGCTCCGGTAGCCGGCGCTCCGGCCCCGAAGCCGTAAGGTCCGAAAGCGCAACGTTCCGAGCCCGCAAACGCCGAACCCGAACCGACCCGAATCCGAACCGTCCAAAATCACAAACGCCGAACCCGAACCGTTCCGAACCCGAACCGCAAGCCTCAAAACCGCTCCGCCATGAACACCGTCTGGATTGTCCTGCCGATACTGCTGGTGCTGATGTTCCAGCTCGGCCTCGAACTCGACCGCAACTCGTTCGCCGCCCTGCTGCATCGCCCCAAAGGGGTGGTGGCCGGCCTGCTCGGGCAGCTCGTCGCGCTGCCGCTCATCGCCTTCGGCGTGGGGGTGCTCTTCCGCCTCGAACCCGTCCTCTTCATGGGGCTCATGCTCGTCGCCTGCTCGCCCGGCGGCAGCTCGTCGAACGTCTTCACGATGCTGGCCCGGGGCGACGTGGCGCTCTCGGTGACGCTCACGGCGCTCAGCAGCCTGATTACGCTGGTCACCATCCCGCTGCTCATGGAGGGCGTCGCCCGCTTCGTCGCGCTGCAGAGCGACGCGGCCATCGAGCTGCCCGTCGGGCGGCTGCTTCTCCAGAACATCCTCCTCCTGCTGCTGCCGATGCTCTGCGGCGCTCTCTTCCGCAGCCGCTTCCCCGCACGGGCGCAGCGGCTGCACGCCCTTCTGGGGCGGGTCGCCTTCCCGGCGCTGATACTGCTCGCCGCACTCTTCTTCGTGCAGTACGCCCGCACCATCCTGGAGAACCTGCCCGCGCTGGGCAGCGCCTCGCTGCTGCTGATTCTGGCGGCAATGGGGGCCGGGCGGCTGCTCGCCGACGGCTTCGGGCTCAACCGCACGGGACGCCGCACGGTCGTCATCGAGGTAGGCATGCAGAATGCCGCCCAGGCGATTGCCGTCGCCTCGTCGCCGCTGATTTTCAACAACGAACGGATGGCCATCCCGGCCATCGTCTATGCACTGGTGATGAATGTCGTGCTGCTGCTCTATCTCAGGGTGCTGCAGCGCGGCGACCGGCTCCGCGCAGGGGCCGGGCGGTAAACGGACGAAGGGGACGAAGGGCGGAACGCCCCGGAAAGCCGGCCCATCGGTACGGGTCAACGCCGGACAAAGCGGCCCCGGGCTGCATCGGCCGCGCCGAACCGTTCCGTCGGCATTCTTCTCCCCGTTCCCGGTCAATGCCGGGCTGTCGGGGCGGGGTCGGCCGACTCGTCGGGACGGCCGTCGATGTAGCGGCGCTTGAAGATGTGGAGGCAGAAGAGGAAGAGCGAGAGCATGAGCGGCCCGAAGATGATGCCCATGAATCCGAAGAGGGCCAGTCCGACGAAGACGCCGAAGACGGTCACCAGCGGATGGATGTCGGCCATGCGCCGCTGCAGCACCAACCGCGTGAGGTTGTCGACGTGGGTCACCACGAGCGTCCCGTAGGCGGCCAGCCCGACGGCGGCGGCCCAGTGGCCCTCCAGCGCCAGATAGGCGGCCAGCGGCAGCCAGAGCAGCGCCGTGCCGACAATCGGGATGACCGTCGCAAAGCAGGTCAGCACGCCCCAGAACAGCGGGTCGGAAACTCCGAAAATCAGATAGCCCACCAGCGCCACGCCCCCCTGCACGACCGCCAGCAGCGGGATGCCGATGGCATTCGACCGTACAATCTGATGCATTTCGTGAATGACGTCGTCGCGCTGCCCGCCGTCGAAGGGTACCAGGTCGCGGACGTAGGCCTCCATGGCCCGGCCGCCCGTCAGCATGAAGTAGAGGACGAGCAGCAGCACGACGATGTTGACGGCGAAATCGACGATGCCGCCCAGCACGTACTGCCCCGCTCTGGGGAGCATGGCGATGAGCGAGGCCACGTTGCGCTCCTGCCACAGGTCGTAGCCGGTCCGTTCGTAGAGCAGCGCCGAGAGGTTTTTCACGGCGTGGAGCAGCTGCTGGGGGTCGGCCGCGAGGTGCTGGACGTGGACCACCAGCATCCAGCCGACCAGCGTGAGGGGGACCAGAAAGCAGAGGACGGCCTCGACCAGCAGCAGCGCAGCGGCGGCACTCGGCCGCCAGCGCCGCCGTTCGGTCAGAAAGACCATCTGGCCGCGCAGCAGCACGTAGAGGGTTGCCGCCCCCATCAGTCCGCCCAAAAAGGGGGTCAGTTCGATGAAGATGGTCGCGCCGAGTCCGAAAATCAGCACGAAAAGCGCATAGCGCCCGTATCGCTCCCGAAAATTTCGCATACGCCGCCCCACGGGCAAGGAGCGTGCCGGAAGCGCCGTCGATGCGGGTCGATTTCTTCCGGCCGCCATTCTGCGCGCCCCGTCTCGGCACGGGCGGATTCCGTCCGGTGCGGCACGGTCTCATCTATCCCGGCACGGGACCTTCCCCGTCAGCCATAGGCGCGGCACCTTCTCCACCCGCCGCGGACGCGACATCTTCTCCGCCCGTCCGGTACGGGGCTCACCCACCCCGGTGCGGGCCGGCGCATTGGCTCCTCCTGTCCGGCACCTTTTCCGTCCGGCGCGGGTCCACTCCCCTCCCGCCGCAGGGACGTCAACCGAGCAGCTGCTCGCGCAGCAGGCGGCACGTAGCCTCGGGCGCCTTGGGGTCGAAGCGCTGCGTATGGATGCCGAAGGCGGCCGCAGCCTCGAGGTTGATGCCGCGGTCGTCGATGAAGAGCGTCTCGGCGGGGTCGAGGCCGAAGCGCTGGAGCAGCAGCTCGTAAATCCGCGGCTCGGGCTTCACGCACCCCTCCTCGCAGGAGACCACCTCGCCCTCGAAGAGCCCGTAGACGGGAAAGGTGCGCAGGTAGGCGATGAATTCGCGCGACATGTTCGAAAGGATGTAGAGGCGATAGCCCGCCTGCTTCAGCTGACGAATCAGCGCCTCGGTCGGCTGCACGGGCTCCTGCAGTTCGATGGAGTAGCGCAGGTAGGAGGCGCACTTCTCGAGGCTGCATCCGTTCATGTCGGCGAGGGTGCGGGTCACCTCCTCGAAGGTCGAGGTGCCGCGGTCGTACTCCTCCCAGAAGCGGGGCATCCGCTCCGAGCGGACAAAGGAGAAGAAGTCGATGAACTCCTGCGTGCAGCGCTTTATGTTGCGGGCGAAGACGACGCCGCCCAAATCGAAAACGATGTTTTTCATGAAGGCAAAGATAGGACTTTTCCGCGACATGCGGAAGCGCGCATCGTCCGTCTGCCGCATCCCGGGGGCATAAAAAAGCGGAGGCGCAGCCTCCTAAAAGCTGCGCCCCCGCATGCTGAAGCCGGTTACAAGCCGGTTCCGGCCGGACTTTTTCCGGACTTTCCCCGGACCTTTCCGGACTTCACGCCGGTCTGCTTCTCCGCCGGCCGCCGGAGCCCGATGCCGGTTCCGGCCGAATGCCGTCGGCCCGGGCGTCACACACGCCGGTCACGCCCGCCGGTCACACCCCGCTAAAAGAGGTGCCAGGCCACCGTGAGGCCGGCCATGACGATGGCCACCATCGACATGAGCTTGACCAGGATGTTGAGCGACGGGCCCGAGGTATCCTTGAAGGGGTCGCCCACCGTATCGCCCACGACCGTCGCCTTGTGGCAGTCGGAGCCCTTGCCGCCGAAGTGGCCCTCCTCAATCATCTTCTTGGCGTTGTCCCACGCACCGCCGGCATTGGCCATGAAGACCGCCAGCACGAAGCCCGAGCTCAGTCCGCCGACAAGCAGACCCATGACGCCGGCCACACCGAAGACGAGCCCCACGACCACCGGCACGATGATGGCCAGCAGACTCGGGAAGAGCATCTCGCGCTGGGCGCCCCGCGTCGAGATGGCGACGCAGCGGGCGTAGTCGGGCGTACCCTCACCCGTGAGGATGCCCTTGATTTCGCGGAACTGACGGCGCACCTCCGTCACCATGCTCTCGGCCGCGCGGCCCACGGCATTCATCGTCAGACCGCAGAAGAGGAACGACATCATCGCGCCGATGAAGAGGCCGATGAGCACCGTGGGGTTCATGAGCGAGATGTGGTAGTACTCCATGAAGTCGAGCATCGAGGCATCCTCGACCAGACGGGTCACACCGCCCGGAAGCTCCAGGAGCGTCTGCCCGTTGTGAAGCATGCCGATGCGAATCTCCTCGACGTAGGAGGCCAGCAGCGCCAGCGCCGTGAGGGCCGCCGAACCGATGGCGAAGCCCTTACCCGTGGCGGCCGTCGTGTTGCCCAGCGCATCGAGCGCATCGGTGCGACGGCGCACCTCGGCCCCCAGACCGCTCATCTCGGCGTTGCCGCCGGCGTTGTCGGCAATCGGACCGTAGGCGTCGGTGGCCAGCGTGATGCCGAGCGTCGAGAGCATGCCCACGGCCGCAATGCCGATGCCGTAGAGGCCCAGCGAGAGGTTCTGCGGTTCGAGCATGTGGTGGACGTCGAAGCCGATGGCGCAGAGGTAGGCCACGATGATGGCGGCGCCGATGGTCACCACGGGAATCGCCGTCGAAATCATGCCCGAGCCCACGCCGGCGATAATCACCGTGGCGGGACCCGTCTGCGCGCTGCCGGCAATCTTCTGCGTCGGCTTGTAGGAGTGCGAGGTGTAGTATTCGGTCGCCTGGCCGATGATGATGCCTGCCACCAGACCCGTGATGACCGAGAAGGAGAGGCCCAGCCAGTTCTCGACGCCCAGCAGGTAGAGGATGCCGAAGGTGGCCAGCGCAATGAGCAGCGAGCTGAAGTTGACCCCCACGCCCAGCGAGCGCAGCAGCTGGCGCATCGTGGCCCCCTCCTTCGTGCGGACGAGGAAGATGCCGACAATCGAGAGGAGGATGCCCACGGCGGCAATCAGCATCGGAGCCAGCACGGCCCTGAGCTGCATCGCCTCGCTGCCCGACGAGGCGAAGGCCGCCGCACCGAGGGCCGCCGTCGCCAGAATCGAGCCGCAGTAGCTCTCGTAGAGGTCGGCGCCCATGCCGGCCACGTCGCCCACGTTGTCACCCACGTTGTCGGCGATGGTCGCCGGGTTGCGCGGGTCGTCCTCCGGGATGCCGGCCTCGACCTTGCCCACCAGGTCGGCGCCCACGTCGGCCGCCTTGGTGTAGATGCCGCCGCCGACACGCGCAAAGAGCGCCTGCGTCGAGGCGCCCATGCCGAAGGTGAGCATCGTGGTGGTGATGACCACCAGCTTCTGCGGGCCCGCCACGTCAACGAACAACTCGAGCACCACGTACCAGAACGAAATGTCGAGCAGGCCGAGCCCCACCACGACGAGGCCCATCACCGCACCGCTGCGGAAGGCCACCTTCAGACCGCGGTCGAGCGACTGCCGCGCGGCGTTGGCCGTGCGGGCCGAGGCGTAGGTGGCGGTCTTCATGCCGAAGAAGCCGGCCAGACCCGAGAAGAAGCCGCCCGTGAGGAAGGCGAAGGGAACCCAGCCGTTCTGCACGCCGGCACCGTAGGCCAGGTAGGCGAAGAAGAGCGCCAGCACGACGAAAATGATGGCGACGACCTTGTATTGCTGACGCAGATAGGCCATCGCACCCTTGCGGACGTGCGCCGCGATTTCGCGCATGCGCTCCGTGCCCTCGTCCTCGCGCTTCATGGCGCGGTAGAAGGCCCAGGCCATGCCCAGTGCGACGACCGAGGCGGCCGGCACGGCCCAGAAAATCGAAGGAATGTTCATAACGGTATGTAAATTTATGGATTGGTCGAATACAAATTTAAGAAAAAATCGGGCGTTCTGTTCCCGATTTCTCCATTTTTTATTTCGAAAAATAGCATCGAAGTATCGTTTCGAAACCTCCGCGCCGCCCATCCATGCCTAAATCCGTCCGAACGCGCCCGAACATGTCCCAAACATGCCCGAACGCAACCGACCAAACCGACCGAACCGACCGGCCGCCCTGCCCCGCCCGGGAACAAACAGCCCCGCACCGGTTCGTACCGGTCCGGAACCGCCCCAACCGGGAACCATCTACCCTGCCCGTAATCGGGCACTTCCCGCACCGGAATCAGCCGGACCCGACCGGCCCCTCCCGGGCCAGAGCCCGCGCTACAGACGATTCAGCTCGTCGAGGTCGCGGCCGCTCCTGCGCTCGCGCCCGGCAGGGGCGCCGAAACGATAGGTAAGGTTGAACTTCACCTGCCGCGACTCCCATTTGCCCCAGTTGTAGAGGTAGAATCCTTCGTAACGGCTCGTGCTGTCCCAGTTCGAAGTCCAGAAGAGGTCGCTCACGCCGAGGCTCGCCTCGAGGCGGTCGCCAAGGAACTTGCGGCTCAGCGCCACATCGACGCTGCCGGTCGGTTCGCACACCTCGATGGCCTCGCCCAGACGCCGCGTCGTGAAGCTGCCGCCGAGCTCGAGCCGCAGACGTCCCGGCAGGCGGAAGGTGTTGCGCAGCGAGAAGATGGCGGCCAGACGCTTCAGGTCGAAGCGCCGCATGCGGTCGTAGGCGATATCGTTGTTGAGCCAGTAGCAGGTGGCACCTGCCACGGCATCCCACCAGCGGGCGACGCGCACCTGCTGGAAAAGCTCGAGCGCGAGGCGGTACTGCCGCCCGAGGTTGCGGGGTGTCATCACCAGACGCTTCACGTCGAGCGTGTCGCTGATTTGCGTCCTATAGTCGGTCAGACAGGTGTACGACGCCGTGACGGCCGTTTTGCGCCAGCTCCACGAGAGCGCCACGCGATGGCTCCGCTGCGGTTCGAGGAAGGGGTTGCCCTGCCAGCATGTAAGCTCGTCGAGCATGTATTCGAAAGGATTGAGGTCCTGATAGGCCGGGCGGTCGATGCGGCTGCCGTAGGAGAGGGCGAAGGTGCTCTGCCCGCCCGCCTTCCAGCTGAGCGCAAGCGAGGGGAAGAGGTCGAAGTAGCGGCGGCGGTTGTGCTCGCGCGGAGAGCCGTCCGTGCGGCGCAAATCGCCGTCCGAACGGGTATATTCGCCGCGCAGCCCCACCTCGAGCGTCGCACGGCGTCCCAGCGGACGGTTGTACTGGAGGTAGGCGGCCAGCAGCTCCTCCTGGTAGAGGAAGCGGCTCGACTGCGACGGGTCGAGCTGCTCACCCGCCGGGGCGACCGTCGAGAACCGGTAGTCGTTGTCGGCCCGCACCCACGAATACTTCACCCCCGCGTGCAGGGTGCCGCCCCACAGGCGGTGCTGCTGCGCATAACTGAGGGCCAGGATGTCGATGGCGCGGCTGTTCACCGAGCGATAGAGGTCGTCGGAAAGGACGACGCCCGCCGGGTCTTCGTAACGGTTGGGCTGCAGGCAGCCGGCGCCTCCGTCGAAGAAGGCGTAGTCGACGTCGAGCGCATAGTGCTCACCCTCGCGCGGCGCATAGGTGTAGAAGAGGGTTCCGCCGTAGCGGTTGCCCTTCTGGCGGTAGTAGTCGTTCGAGGCGCGAAGGAGCGATTCGACATCGAGCGTCGCGGCGTCCCGCACCGTGGTGGTCGTGCGGGTCCGACCGGGGCCGAAGAGCGTGTTGACATCGACCCGCGCACCGAGCGTATGGTGCTCCGAGGGGCGGTACTCCACCCCGACGTTGCCCGTGACGGTGCGCCGCCGGTCCTCGTCGTCGGTCGGACTCAGGTAGTCGGTCCCGTTCTGGATGCGGTGCATGCCGTAGTAGAGCCCCGTACGGCCGAGCGCATGGCTGTAGTTGGCGTAGAGACTCACCCGGCCGGTATTACAGCTGAACGCGAGCTCGGTGTTCTGCCGCCAGTTGTCCCAGACCGAAAAGCCGTTGTTGAACGAGAGGGAGAGGCCGTCGGCACTTCGCCCGCGCTCGACGTTGATGTTGATGACGCCGGCCGACCCTTCGGCGTCGTACTGCGCCGAAGGGTTGCTCATCACCTCCACGGACGAAACCGACGAGGCGGGCATCGAGCGCAGCATGGCGGCCAGTTCCTCGCGCTGCATGTAGGTCTGCTTGCCGTTGAGCATCACCAACACTCCGGAACTGCCGCCGAGCGAGATTTCGTTCTCGCCGCTGACCATCACGCCGGGGGTCTGTTTCAGCGCGTCGAGCGCCGTACCGCCCGCCAGCGAGGCGCTGTTGCGGGGCGTATAGACCATGCGCCCCTGCTCGACACGCAGCGTTGCGTTGGGATTCTCGGCCACGACCACCACGTCGTCGATACCGACGGCCGTCCCTTCGAGGCGCAGCTCCCCGACGTCGGTCGCCCGCACCACGTCGAACGGTTCGCCGACATAGGGGGCAAAACCCAGGCAGCTGACGAAAAGACGCACGCGGCCCGAGGCCGAAAGCGTAAAACGCCCCTCGTCGTCGGTCACGGCGTGCTGCAGCATCGCCTCCGAGTCGGGGGCAAGGGTTGCGACCACAGCCGTCGGCACGGGTCGGAGCAGAGAGTCAACCACGCGCCCGGTGAGCGGGAAGGCCTCTTGGGCCAACGTTGCAAACGGAGCGAGCAGGGCTGCGAGAAGCGACAGCAGACGGACGGATTTATGCATCATGTGAACGGATTTTTACACCTTACGCTCACAAAGATAGAAATTTTGCGGGGGGAGGAAATTTTTCACCTCCTTTTTTGAAAAAAATCTGCAAAACACGGCCGGAAGCTGTTCCCGGAGGCGTTTCCGCATGTCCATCTGTGAGGCACGGCACTCGGAAAACAGGGAAAAATGACGCACGGGGTTGTTTTTTCCGGTTCGGGAGCGTACATTTGCAGCGCCGGCAGCCGCCGGAACCCCGTGTCTAACTCAAAAAAACAAAAACATGGACGAAGGCCCGTACAGAAAACTCACGAAAACGACATCGAATTCTTGAACCACCTGTAAGGGCCCCGCGTGGTCTCCCTTGCAGGACAAAAGGAGACCATGCCATGAAAGAGACCAACATCCGACTGCTGCAGCTGCTCGCCGATGGCGACTGGCATGCACTCAGGGAGGCGTTGAGCCGTTGCGACCTGCCAACGCTCCACGCCCTCATCGAAGCCTCCCCCGCCGAGGCTCAAGCCATCCTTTTCCGACTCTCCCCGCATCGTGCGGCCGAGGCCCTCTTCGAAGGCTTCGCCCCGCCCCTGCGCCGCAGGCTGCTCACGGCACTCGCGGCGATGGCCGCCGCCGGAGACTCCCCGCTCGAGGCCTTCACGCCCGATGAACTCGACGAGATGCCCGCCGAAGCGGTGCGCCTGCTGCCGGAGTATACGGCCGGGCTCGCCCCCGAACGACGCTTCCTGCTGGCCGGCTACGACAGCGAATGCGTCGGGAGGCTCCTCTCGCACCGCTACCTCACCCTGCCACACGACCTGAGCGCCGGCTCGGCCGCCGAACGGCTGCGCCAGACGACCGCCGCTTCGCGTGCGGAACTGCTCTGCGTGACCGCACCCGGGTGCCGGCTCGTCGGAGCACTCCGTCCCGACGAGCTGCTGCTGGCAGACCCCGCCGAGCCGGTCGCGTCGCTCTGCCGCCCCTCCGCCGCGCCCCTTCATGCGCGCGACACGCTGGGCGAGGCCTCCGCCCGCATGGTGGGTCAGGCGACCACGGCGCTCCCCGTAACCGACGCCTCGGGGGCGCTGCTGGGCATCGTCACGGCCGACCGTCTGCTCAAGGCGCTGCGCGAGGCGGGCACCGAGGATTTCCAGAAGTTCGGCGGCGCCGAGGAACTGGAGCTCTCCTACACGCGCACGCCACTCCTCTCGCTGGTGCGCAAACGGGCCGGATGGCTCGTCATCCTCTTCCTGAGCGAGATGCTCACCGCCTCGGCCATGGGCTATTTCGACGACGAAATCGCCCGGGCGGTGGTTCTGGCGCTCTTCGTGCCGCTGATTATCTCGAGCGGAGGCAACTCCGGGTCGCAGGCCGCCAGTCTCATCATCCGCGCGCTGGCGCTCGGCGAACTGGGGATAAGGCAGTGGTGGTACATTCTGCGCAAGGAGCTGCTCTCGGGGGTGCTGCTGGGGGCGATTCTGGGGTGCATCGGACTGGTGCGCATCATCGTCTGGCAGCAGTTCGGCCTCTACGACTACGGCGAGTACTGGGGCTGGATTGGCGCAAGCGTCGCCGTATCGCTCCTCTTCATCGTGCTGTGGGGCACCGTTTCGGGCTCGATGATTCCGCTGCTGCTCAAACGCATCGGTCTCGACCCGGCCACCGCCTCGGCTCCCTTCGTCGCCACGCTGGTTGACGTGACGGGGCTCATCATCTACTTCACCGTCTCGGCCATTCTGCTGAGCGGCAAGCTGCTCTGACCCGGCGCGGGGCCGACTCCCAATTGCTCCATTCCCGAAGAACGACCCTCCTTCTCCCAAAAAGGAGGGGGCGGCCGGGGGGGGAAAAGAAAAAGAAACCGAGAGCGGGCCTGCCGGGGGAAGAACCGCAAGCGCCCCGCTGGGGAAAGAACTGCAAGCGGGCCTGCCGAGGAAGGTTCGCAAGCGCCCCGCCGGGAAAGGTTCGCAAGCGCCCCGCCGGGAAAGGTTCGCAAGCGCCCCGCCGGCAAAGGGTCGTACCATAAAAAAGGGAGGCGGCATCCGGTCGAAACCGGATTGCCGTCTCCCTGTCGTATGGCCCGTTGCCGGGCCGAAACTCAGGCTACGAGCCGAAGTTGTCGTAGAGGATGTTCTCGGGCGGTACGCCGAGCGAGTCGAGCATCTTCACCACCGACGCAATCATCATCGGGGGTCCGCACATGAGGTAGATGCAGTCCTCGGGTGCCTGATGGTGCTTCAGATAGTTCTCGTAGAGCACGTTGTGGACGAATCCCGGCGTATACTTCACGCCTGCTGCATCGGCCTCCGGGTCGGGACGGTCGAGCGCCAGGTGGAACGAGAAGTTGGGGAACTCCTTTTCGATTTCGTGGAACTCGTGCAGATAGGGAGCCTCCTTGAGCGCACGGGCACCGTACCAGAACGATACCGGACGCTTCGTCTTCTCGGTCTTGAAGAGGTGCATGATGTGGCTGCGCATGGGCGCCATACCGGCACCGCCGCCCACGAAGATGAGCTCCTGCGTGTCGGGCAGGTTGTCCGGCAGGAAGAACTCGCCGTAGGGGCCCGAGATGGTCACCTTGTCACCCGGCTTGCGCGAGAAGATGTACGACGAGCAGATACCCGGGTTCACCTTCTTGAACGTGCCGGTCGCACGGTCGAACGGAGGAGTGGCAATACGGATGTTAAGCATGATGATGTTGCCCTCGGCCGGGTGGTTGGCCATCGAGTAGGCGCGGAAGGTCGGCTCGGGGTTGGTGGCCACCAAATCCCACATCTTCATGCGGTCCCAGTCGGCGCGGTACCTCTCGTCAACGTCCATGTCCGAGAACTTGATGGCATCGTACTTCGGGATGTCAATCTGGATGTAACCGCCGCTGCGGAACTTGAGGTGCTCGCCTTCGGGCAGCTTCACCACGAACTCCTTGAGGAAGGTCGAGATGTTGCGGTTCGAGACTACGGTGCACTCCCACTTCTTCACGCCCAGAACGGATTCGGGCACCTTGATTTTGAGGTCGTTCTTCACCTTCACCTGGCAGCCCAGACGCCAGTGGTCCTTGGCCATCTTGCGCGAGATGAAGCCCGTTTCGGTCGGCAGGATGTCACCGCCGCCCTCCATGACCTGGCACTTGCACATGCCGCACGAACCGCCGCCGCCGCAGGCCGAAGGCAGGAACACCTTGTTGTTGGCCAGCGTCGAAAGCAGCGAGTTGCCGCTCTCGGCCTTGATGACCTTCTCGCCGTCGTTGATGTCAATCGTCACTTCGCCCGACGAGGTCAGCTTCGCCTTCGCTACGAGCAGGATTGCCACCAGGACGAGCGTGATGACAAGGAAGGCCACGATTGCTATGATGATTGTCAATTCCATTTTCTAAATCACTTTTTACAGGTTAGAACTGGATGCCCGAGAATATCATGAAGGCGATACCCATCAGGCCGGTGATGATGAAAGCGATGCCGGGGCCCTTCAGCGCTGCGGGAATGTGCGAATAGGTCGTCTTCTCGCGGATGGCGGCCATCATGACGATTGCCAGCCACCAGCCAAGGCCCGAACCCAGTCCATAGGCTACGGTCTGCACGAACGAGGTGAGCTCGCCGGCGTCAACCTTCTGCTGCATAAAGAGCGAACCGCCCATGATGGCGCAGTTGACGGCAATCAGCGGCAGGAAGATACCCAGCTGGTTGTAGAGCGTCGGCGAGAACTTCTCGACAATCATCTCGACGAGCTGCACGAATGCGGCAATCGTTGCGATGAAGACGATGAAGGTGAGGAAGTTCAAATCGACACCCTCGACCAGTGCGTTGGCCTTGAGCACGTATTCATAGAGCAGATAGTTCAGCGGAACGGTCATCACCATCACGAAGGTAACGGCGGCACCGAGACCCAGTGCGGTCTTGACGCTCTTCGACACGGCGATGTAGGAGCACATGCCGAAGAAGAAGGCGAAGACCATGTTGTCGATAAAAATCGACCGGATAAAGATATTCAGTGTTTCCATACGTTATCTTCTATTTTTCCTGTAAATCCTTGTTGCGCGAACGGTGTACCCAGATGATGCAGCCGACGATAATCAGCGCCATGGGCGGGAAGAGCATCAGACCGCAGTTCGAATAGAAGCCGCCCTCGGACATGTACCAGCTTTCGGGGATGATGCGGTAGCCCAGCAGGCTGCCCGAACCGAGCAGTTCGCGAAAGAAGGCCACGATGACCAGAATCATGCCGTAGCCCAGGCCGTTGCCGATACCGTCGAGGAACGAAGGCCACGGCTTGTTGGCCAGCGCGAAGGCCTCGACACGGCCCATGACGATACAGTTGGTGATAATCAGACCCACGTAGACCGACAGCTGCTTGGAGACCTCATAGACGTAGGCCTTCAGCACCTGGTCCACCAGAATCACCAGCGCGGCGATGACCACCAGCTGGACGATGATGCGGATACGCGCCGGCACGCCGTTGCGCAGCAGCGACATCACCAGGTTCGAGAAGGCGGTCACCACCGTCACCGAAAGTGCCATGACGATGGCCGGCTTGAGCTGTACGGTGACGGCCAGAGCCGAGCAGATACCGAGAATCTGCACGATGACGGGGTTGTTCGCCGAGAAGGGACCCGTCAGGTATTTCATGTTCTTAGCCGAAAACAAAGGCTCTCTTTCGTTCTTACTCATTGCTTGCTACATTTTCATCGTTAGACACTTCCTCGGCGGCTGCCGGCTGCACGGCTGCGGCCTTCTTGGCCTCCAGCAGCGGCAGATAGTGCGAGAAGCTGTCGAAGAGCATGGCCGTCACACCGTCCGAGGTCTTCGTACCGCCCGAGACGGCATCCACCTCGTGGGCGGGGTCCTGGGCGCCGCCCTTGCGGAGCTTCACCGAGACGAACTGGTCACCCTCGAAAATCGTCTTGCCGAGGAACTTGGACTGATACTTCGACGTGGCGATTTCGGAACCCAGACCCGGGGTCTCGCCCTTGTGGGCCATGATGATACCCGAAATCGTGTTCATGTCCTTCTCGAGCGCCACGTAGCCCCAAATCGGGCCCCACAGACCGGCACCGTAGACGGGCAGCACCACGCGGCCGTCCTTGGCCTCGAAGACCGGGAGCTTCCCTTCGGCAAAGGCCGTGGGCAGGTCGTTCAGCAGCGCAAAGACATCGCCGTCGATACGCTCGCCGCGGTCATTGACCACATAGGCGCTGACGACATCGTCGTAGCTAATCGTGTCGATGAGCTTCTCCGCGTCGACCTGCATTCTTGCGGCATCACCCGCATAGAGCGACGCCAGAATGTTGCGCTTCTTCTCGTTCAGGTCGTTGGCATCCTGACGCGGCTTGAGCGCCAGCGCTGCTACGGCCAGCAGGACGGCCACGATGATGACCATCACCGTCGAGTACATGATGATATAGGCGTTGCTGTTCGTGTCGCTGAACAGCCCCTTCTTCTTCAGAGGGGTGAATTCCGATGCGGGAGCACCGCAGACGGGGCACTTTTCGGGAGCGGCCGCACCTTCATGGATATAGCCGCAAACATTGCATTTGAATTTTTTCGTTGCCATTCTACTCCCTATTTTGCCAGTTTAACACGTTTGTTTCTGCGCGAGATGTTCGCCTCGACCACGTAGTGGTCCACCAGCGGAGCCAGCGCGTTCATGAAGAGAATCGAAAGCATCATGCCTTCGGGGTATGCCGGATTGACCACGCGAATCAGGATGGCCAGGGCGCCCGTCATGAAGCCGACGATGTACTTGCCCGTGTTGGTCTGGGCCGAGGTCACGGGGTCGGTGGCCATGAAGACCGCACCGAAGGCGAAACCGCCGACAATCAGGTGCCACCATGCGGGATACTCCGTCACGCCGAGAGCCTGGAAGAGGTAGCCCATCGCCAGACCGCCGACAAAGACCGAAAGCATCGTACGCCACGAGGCGATGCCCGTCAGCAGCAGAATCGCGGCACCGATGAGGATGGCCAGCGTCGAGGTCTCGCCGAACGAACCGGGGATGAAGCCCAGGAAGGCGTCCAGCGGCGAGAAGGTCATCGTGCCGGTCGAGCCGAGCTGCTCGAGGGCCGTGGCACCGGTGATGCCGTCGACGTGAGCGCCCATCATCGTCCAGTCGGAGTACCAGACCGTCTCACCCGACATCGAGGGGGTGTAGGCGAAGAATGCGAATGCGCGGGCCAGCAGCGCGGGGTTGAAGACGTTCATGCCCGTACCGCCGAAGACCTCCTTGCCGAAGACTACGGCAAAGGCCGTTGCGAGGGCCACCATCCACAGCGGCGTGCTCACCGGCATAATCATCGGGATGAGCAGACCCGAGACGAGGAAGCCCTCGTTGACCTCGTGGCCGCGCGCCTGGGCGAAGGCGAACTCGATGCCCAGACCGACGATGTAGGAGACGCAGACCATCGGCAGCACGCGCACCAGACCGTAGAAGAAGGCCGTGAAGCCCGTCAGGCCGACCTGAATACCCGTATTGAAGCATCCGAAGAGGAATGCCGGCAGCAGCGCCACGACCACCACAATCATCGTACGTTTCATATCGTTGCAGTCGCGGATGTGCGCACCCTTCGTCGTAGTCGTATTGGGCACGAAGAGGAAGGTCTCGAACGCATCGAATGTCGATTCGAGGAAGCCCAGTTTACCGCCCTTGGTAAAAGTGGGCTTGATGTTGTCCATGAATTTACGCAGTCCCATCGTTAAGCCTCCTTAATCATTAAGTTAATACCGTCGCGGATAATCTGCTGAATCTCGGTCTTCGAGGGGTCGACGAACTCGCAGAGTGCAAAGTCCTCCTCCACGACCTCGTAGATACCCAGATTCTCCATCTTCTCGATGTCGCCGGCCAGGCAGGCCTTCAGCAGATACATCGGGTAGATGTCCATGGGCAGATACTGCTCGTAGAGACCCGTCACCACGAAGGGGCGCTCGCCGCCGTTGAGGTTCGTGTCCAGACGGTAGGACTTCTTCGGGCAGAGCCACGAGAAATAGGCGTGCGACACCGAGAACTTGTTGCAGCGGGGCATCGCCCAGCCCAGCAGTTCGTACTTGTCGCCCTCGGGAATCACCGTCAGCATGTTGGCGTAGAAGCCGATGAAGCCGTCGGCGGCGACCTTCGTACCCGTCAGCACGTTGCCCGAGATGATGCGGACGCTGTCGCCCGGCTTCTGGGGCTTGATGTTGTTGCCGAGAATCGATGCCACGCTGGCGCCCGAGACGATGCGCACGTAGTGCGGTGCGGCAACCTCCGAGCCGGCCACGGCGATGACCTTCGTCATGTCGACGCGGCCCTCGTTGAACAGGCGGCCGATGATGGCCAGGTCCTGGATGTTGACCGTCCAGACCACGTCACCCTTGTTGATGGGGTCGATGTGGTGAATCTGGACACCGACGTTGCCCACGGGGTGCTTGCCTGCAAAGGTGTGCAGCTCGACGTTTCTAAGCGACGGCATCGCACCTTCGGCGCCGGCGCGCATCGAGAGGTGCACCTTACCCTGGGTCAGACGACGCATCACCTCGATACCTGCCTGCAGGTTCTTCTGCTCACCCTGCAGCACGAAGTTGTAGTCGGGGGCCAGCGGCGCGGAGTCGAATGCGGAGATGAAGACCGCCTTCGGCACGTCGTTCGGGTCGGCAATGATGCCGTAGGGGCGCTGCACGAGCATCGGCCAGAGGCCCGACTTGAGCAGCAGCTCGACAATCTCCTCGCGCGAGGCCTTCGACGGCTCGAGCCGTGCGAACTCCTCGTAGTCGGTACGCTCGTCGGCAGCCACCGTCACGTTGAGCACCTTGCGCTTCTCACCGCGGTTGACCGCCGTCACCGTGCCGCTGACAGGCGACGTGAAGAGCACCCGCTCGTTGTACTTGTTGAAGAACAACGGCGTGCCCGCCTTCACCTTGTCACCCACCTTAACCAGCAGCTTGGGCGTCACGCCCTCGAAATCGAGGGGCGACACGGCATATTCGGACGAACGCGGCGCTTCCGCCAACGTCTCCTCGGCCTTGCCCTGAAGATTGATGTCGAGACCCTTGCGTAGTGTAATGATTTTCGACATTGATTAAAGATTTTGATTGTTATTTTGGAATATTTATGGGTTTCCGCATACGTTGTTAGCTGACTAACACACTAATTCGCGTGCGAAAATACGATTTTTTTCCGACAATTCCCCATCCGGAGCACAATATTTCTTAAATTAACTTACAAATCCACAATTTCCCCGGGAAATGCGTATTTTTGCCTTCATGACTGCACCCTGGGTCAATATCCACACGCATCGGCCGACGGGTCTGTGCATCGAGCTTCGGGCGGCGGGCATCCATCCGTGGAAGGTCGCGGCGTCCGGCGCCGGGGGGCTCGGCAGGGCGCTCGACGAGCTCGACCGTGAGCTCGACGGGGCGCAGGCCGTCGGCGAAATCGGGCTAGACCTTGCCTGCGGCGTGCCGCTCGCGCAACAGGAGGAGCTCTTCCGCGCGCAGCTCGAACTGGCCGAGCGGCGGGGGCTTCCCGTGGTGCTGCACTGCGTGCGGGCCTTCGAGCCGGTGATGAAGGAGCTGGAACGCCACCATCTCCGAGCGGTCATCTTCCACGGCTTCATCGGCTCGCCGCAGCAGGCGCGGCGCGCCCTCGCGCGGGGCTGCATGCTCTCGTTCGGCGAGCGGACCTTCGCCTCGCCCCGCACGCTGGAGGCGCTGCGCGCGACGCCCCTCGGGCAGCTCTTCGTCGAGACGGACGAGAGCCCGACGCCCATCGGGCGGCTCTACGAACGGGTGGCCGAAGCAAGGGGGGTGAGCGTCGAGGCGCTGCGCGAGGCGGCATGGGAGAACTACAGACGCATTTTCGAAACGACATGACAAACGACAACTGGCTGGAACGCACTGAATTGCTCCTGGGAGCCGAGAAACTGGAACGGCTGCGCCGCGCCCATGTCCTCGTGGTGGGGCTGGGGGGCGTAGGGGCCTATGCCGCTGAAATGATAGCGCGCGCGGGCGTGGGACGCATGACCATCGCCGACGCCGACACGGTCTCCCCGTCGAACATCAACCGCCAGCTCGTGGCGCTCCACTCGACCGTCGGCCGACCGAAGGCCGAGGTGCTGGCCGAGCGGCTGCGCGACATCAATCCCGACATCGAGCTGACGGTGGTCAACCGCTACATCCGCGACGAGGAGACCTACACGCTGCTCGACGCCGCGCGCTACGACTACGTCGTCGACGCCATCGACACCCTCTCGCCCAAGCTGGCCCTCATCAAGGGGGCGCTCGACCGCCAGCTGCGGCTCGTCAGCTCGATGGGGGCCGGTGCGAAGACGGACCCCACGCGCATGGAGATTGCGGACATCGGCCGGACGCACCACTGCCCGCTGGCCCACATGCTGCGCAAGCGGCTCCACAAGCTCGGCATCCGGAGCGGATTCCGGGCCGTCTTCTCGGCCGAACCGATGCACGAGGGGGCGATGATTCTCTGCGAGGAGCAGAACAAGAAGTCGAACGTCGGGACCATCTCCTACCTCCCGGCGCTCTTCGGCATCGGCTGCGCCTCGGTGGTCATCCGCGACCTGGCGGGCGAGCCGATTCCCTGACGCGACGCCCCTTTCCGGAAGGGGTCGGCCCAGAGCCGGCAGAGGGACGAACGGGGCGGAGGCGGCAGAGGGACGAACGGGGCGGAGGCGGCAGAGGGACGAACGGGGCGGAGGCGGCAGCCGCCGGAAACGCACCCGTCAAACGGACGCCGCGACCGCCGGAAACGAACCCTGCAAGACGGAGAAGGCAGCCGCCGGAAACGCACCGGCAAGACGGAGCAGGCAGCCGTCGGAGGTACCCCGAAACGGGACCGAAGGCCTCCGGAAAAGCCGCCGCAAAGGGCCCGGCAGGGAGCCGCTACCGGGCAGCGGACAACAACGGACGAAAACGGACAAGTAATATAACAACTAACTGACTGTCAAGATGGAAAACAACACGAAGAAACCTACCATCGTCTTTCTCGACGAATACACGCTGGGCGGCGCCGACCTGCGCCGCATCAAGGCGCTGGGCGACTATACGGGCTACGAAAACACCACCCGCGAGGAGGTCATCGAACGCTGCCGCACGGCCCAGGTCGTCATCACCAACAAGGTGGTGCTCGACCGCGAGACGCTGCGCGCGCTGCCCTCGCTCCGGCTCATCTGCGTCGCCGCGACGGGGCTGAACAACATCGACCTCGAGGCTGCGGCCGAGCTGGGCATCGAGGTGCGCAACGCCGCCGGATACTCGACCCACTCGGTGGCCGAGACGACGCTCGGAGCCGCCATCGCGCTGCTGCGCCACAGCGTCTACTACGACCGCTACGTCAAGAGCGGCGCCTACGCCTCGTCGGGGCGGCAGTTCCACTTCGCCCTGGCCAACCACCAGCTCCACGGCTCGCGCTGGGGCATCGTCGGGCTGGGCACCATCGGCCACGAGGTGGCGCGGCTGGCCGAGGCCTTCGGATGCGAGGTCCGCTACACCTCCACCTCGGGCGTCGCACGCGAGGAACGCTACCCCGCCCTCTCGCTGGCCGAGCTGCTGAGCTGGGCCGACGTCGTCTCGATACACTGCCCGCTCAACGCCCGGACGCGCAACCTCATTGGCGCCCCCGAGCTCGAAATCATGAAGCGGTCGGCCATCCTCATCAACGTGGCGCGCGGCGGCATCGTCAACGAGGCGGCGCTGGCCACGGCGCTCGACCGGGGCAGCATCGCCGGTGCGGCGCTCGACGTCTTCACGCAGGAGCCCCTGGCGGCCGACAACCCGCTGACGCACATCGCCGCCCCGGACCGCATCCTGCTCTCGCCCCACAACGCCTGGTCGCCCGTCGAGGCCGTCGAGGTGCTGGTGGGCTGCATCGAGCGCAACATCACGGAGTTTTGCAACCGTCAATAGAGCGACGACCGCATGGAGACTACACCCGACGAACGCCGCCAGCGGGTCTTCGACTTCCTCGACGCCCACGGCATCCGCTACACCTGGTACGAGCACCCCGAGGCGCCGACCATCGACATCGCCCGTCAATACTGGCACGACGACGGCTCGAAGCACTGCAAGAACCTCTTCTTCCGCAACCACAAGGGCGACCGCCACTATCTGGTCTCGTTCGACTGCGAGCGGAATCTGGCCATCCACGACCTCGAACACCGGCTGCGGCAGGGGAAGCTCTCCTTCGCCTCGGAGCAGCGCATGGAGCGGTGGCTCGGGCTGCGGCCCGGCTCGGTGTCGCCCTTCGGGCTCATCAACGACACGGAGAACCACGTGCACCTCTTCCTCGACCGCAACCTCGAACGCTGCGACGCCTACTCGTTCCACCCCAACGACAACCGGGCGACGGTGGTCATCACGCGCGAGGAGTTCATGCGCTATCTGGCAGCCGTGGGCAATTCGTTCGAATTCATCGACCTGTATTGAACGGCGGAAGCAAATTTTTTCTATCTTTGGTTAACCAAACCCAAAAAACACGACTCATGAAAAAATTGACGCTTATTCTGCTCCTGCTCTTCTGTGCGGCCGGCACGCTCCGGGCACAGGAGCTCAAACCCGACATCATGTCCTACCTGCGCAGCGAAGGCTACGCCCCCTCCTACGACGAGGACGGCGACGTACAGTTCAAGGATGAGAGATATACCTACTACGCCATCACCCGCGACAGCGGCATGGGATACTCCTACGTCGAGGTCCGCGTACAGTTCGCTACGGACCAGCCGCTCGACAAGCTCATCACGATGGCCAACGACCTCAACCGCGGCAAATACGTCTGCAAGTATACGGCCTACGAGAACGACGGGGAGAATGTCTTCAGTTCGGCGTGGAGTTCATCGCCTCGACCACGGCCCAGGTCAACTACATGATGGGACACGTGCTGCGTCTGCTCCCCTCGGAGGTGAATTCGGTCATCGACTCGCTCTGATTCATCCGGAGCACCTATTTATAAGAAGAGGGATGCACTCCGTTCGGGGGTGCATCCCTCTCTTCTCTGTATCGTATCGGCTTCTGTGTCCCACGTTCGCCCCGGCGGCGGAAGGGAGCCCCGGACGGGCGGGTGCAGGGCGCAGGGCGCAGGGCGCAAGGTGCAGGGCGCAAGGTGCAGGGCGCAAGGTGCAGGGCGCAAGGTGCAGGGCGCGGGAGACGAGCGCAGACCCGCCGCAGAACCGTCGCAGGCCGCCACGCCCCGACAGCGCTCAGAGAATCTCCTTCTTGATGCGGCAGAAGTAGGCCTCGGTCACCCCGATGTAGGAGGCCAGCGTCCGCGCCGAGACCACCTCCAGAATCTCGGGCCGGTACTTCAGCACGGCGATAATCCGCTCGCGGGCATCGCCCTTGATGTACTTGAGCTTCTTCTCCGAGGTGTAGAACTGCCACATCGCCAGGTCGAACATCCAGCGGGCGAACTCGTGCGACTCGACCAGCAGCCGGTCGAACTTCGCCTTGGGGACCATGATGCAGGTGCACCCCTTCTTGCAGGTCTCGAACTGCATGACGGCCGGCTGGTTCATATAATACGAGTGGGGCGAAAGCAGAATCGTCCCCGGAGAGGCGAATCCGTAGGTCTCCTCCTTCTCCTTCTCGAAGCAGACCCCCCGCAGAATCCCCTCCTTGACGATATAGACGTTGCGGTTGATATGACCGAACTCGATGACGGCCTTCTTGGGACCGAAGTGCACCTCCTCGCCCAGCGCGAGCAGCTGGCGGACCACCTCCTCCGAAGGATGGAAATCCCCCTCGTGCATAATCTGGTCAATCAGTTCATCCATGGCTGAAAACTCTTTTCGGGGCGAATTTACCAAAAAAGAGTCGAAAACAAACAATGTTTGACCTATGTCAATGTTTTTATGGCTTCCTTTCTCTACTTTTGAAACTGAATAAACAACCAAATCCCCTTGTATTATGAAAAAGTATCTACTCTTTACCATTGCGCTCTTTGCAGCCCTGGCATTGCAGTCGTGCAAGGACGACAAGACCGACGAGCCCAATCCCGGCCCCGACCCCGAACCTACCGTGGAATACGACGTGGATACCGTCTCTTCCATCTGCGAAGGAATCTACTTCGGAGACGCCTACCTGGCCAACGACGAGGTCTACACCTACTACCTCTCCATCAGCGACCTGCCGGTTCTGGACGGCGGCTATACGGACAGCGAGGGTACCTATTACATCCTCCGACTCAACACTCCGTTCGAGGAACAGATAGCCAACGGCACCTATACGCTGACCGAAGAGACCGGCAAATATACGGAATACACCATCCTCGGGGGCAATTACAGCTACATCGTCTACCAGAATCAGCAGTTCTTCATCAAGGAGGGCACCCTGACCGTGACGAACGCCGAGACCAAGCCCAGAATCGAAATCGAGATGACCGCGACCGACGGCACGACCTTCCACACCGTCTACGAGGGCATCTACTTCTACTACAACAAGAGCATCGAGTGGCTGAAGCAGGACATGAACACGAAGATGACCAGCGTCTACTCGTGGTATCTGGAGGAGATGAACGAAGACCGCAACGCCAATCTGAACATCACCCTCTATGAGAACATCGACGCGGACGGCTGGCTGGTTCCGCCCTCGAGCGTGCTGATTTTCGTGGGCCGCGGCGAGTTCGACGACGACGGCAACCTCATCCCCGGCACCTTCACCATCACCAACGACGAAAATGCCTCGGACTACACCTTCCTCGCAGGCGGCTGCATCAACTTCATGAATGCACCCTTCCCGACCAGCACCAACTTCTGCTATTACTACGACCCGGAGAACTCGTCGGCCATCCAGGTGGGTCTGGCCCAGTCGGGTACGGTCGAGATTGAGAAGAACGGCGACAACTACACGCTGACCTACGACCTGACAACCGACAAGGGCCGGAAGCTGACGGGCAGCTATACGGGCCCCATCGTCGTGCAGGACGCCCCGAAGGTGATTGAAAAGAACGAATGGGACCTCTCTGAAGACCACGAGCTGTCGTTCAATGCTCCGAATATCAACGTACAGGCTTTCGGCAGCAAATATACGGTCGAAAACGCCTATACCTGGCAGTTCCAGTTCAAGCAGTACGATGAAAACTGGAGCTACACCTCCGACCAGTTGTATGTCGAGGTCGTATGCGACCTGAATGAATCCGAGGAGCCCGTTTCCGGCGTATTCCAGATTAGCGACAGCGACGAAGTCGGCACGGCCCGGAAGGGTACCTTCAACATGTCGGGCGGCGTTGACGGATTCGGCACGGGAACCTACTTCAAATATTACGAAAACGGTGAAGTGCGCTGGGCTGCCGGAGCAAACGGAGGCGAGGTCGAAATCACGAAGAACGACGACGGTACCTACACCATTACCTTCGACTTCCTCGACGGACAGGCCGAGCCCAAGCACTTCAAGGGCACCTGGACTGGCGAACTCGAAATCTTCTAACGGCAGAAAAAGAGCGAGTCAAATAAAACAACAAGACACTTAAGAGAACAGCCCGGAGAATTTTCAGAATTCTCCGGGCTGCTCATTATCTGCTTCACATCTGCTTCTCGTCTGCTTCACGCTGTCGGGATGGAGCTGCGCCCCATGTCCGCGGCCAACGACGCTCCGGATGAGGTATGCCCCGAAACAAAAAAATTCCCGAAGCAAGGAACGATGCTCCGGGAATTTGCGTATGGCTCACCCCGCCAGGAACGGAGGCGTCTCACACCGGAAACGGAAGCATCCCGCGGGGGCGGCAACACCCTGCACCTCGCCCCCCACCCCACAGCCGGAAACAAAGACGCCCCGCCGCACAATGATGCGGCGGGGCGTCGCGGACGGAACCGAATCCGTCGTGCGGTTAACCGTGCCTGCTACTTCATCTCGACGAGCGAGTGTCCCGTCATCTCGGCGGGCTGCTCCAGACCCATCAGCTTGAGCACCGTGGGGGCCACGTCGGCCAGAATGCCGTTGTGAACAACCTTCACACGGTCCGAAACCACCACGATGGGCACCGGATTGAGCGAGTGCGCCGTGTTGGGCGTACCGTCGGGATTGATGGCGTTGTCGGCATTGCCGTGATCGGCAATCATCACCACCTCGTAGCCGTTGGCCTTGGCAGCCTCGACCACCTTGGCGACGCAGCCGTCAACGGCCTTCACGGCCTTCACAATCGCGTCGTAGACGCCCGTGTGGCCCACCATGTCGCCGTTGGCGAAGTTCAGGCAGATGAAGTCGAACTTGCGCTCGCCGAGTGCCGCCACCAGCTTGTCGGCAACCTCCGGAGCCGACATCTCGGGCTGCAGGTCATAGGTCGCAACCTTGGGCGATGCGACCAGGATGCGCTCCTCGCCGTCGAACTTGTCCTCGCGGCCGCCGTTGAGGAAGAAGGTCACGTGGGCATACTTCTCCGTCTCGGCGATGCGCAGCTGCTTGAGGCCCTGCTTCGAAACCCACTCGCCGATGGTGTTGTGCACATTCTCCTTGTCGAAGAGGATGTGCAGACCCGTGAACTTGGCGTCGTAGGGGGTCATGCAGCAGTAGTAGAGCGGCAGGGTGTGCATGCCGGCCTCGGGCATATCCTGCTGCGTGAGGACGATGGTGAGCTCCTTGGCGCGGTCGTTGCGGTAGTTGAAGAAAATCACCACGTCGTTGGGGCGAATCATGCCGATGGGCTGGCCGTTCTCGTCGATGCGGACGAACGGCTTGACGAACTCGTCGGTCACCCCCTCGTCGTAGGACTTCTGCATCGCCTCGACCATGTCGGACGAGTGGTCGCCGATGCCGTTTACCAGCGCGTCGTAGGCAATCTTGATGCGCTCCCAGCGCTTGTCGCGGTCCATGGCGTAGTAGCGGCCGATGATGGTGGCAATCTTGCCGGTCGTGGCGGCCAGATGCTCCTCCAGACGGGCGATGAAGCCCTTGCCGCTGTGCGGGTCGGTGTCACGGCCGTCCATGAAGCAGTGCACGTAGGTCTTCTCCAGCCCGTACTCGGCGGCGATGTCGCAGAGCTTGAAGAGGTGGTTGAGCGACGAGTGCACGCCGCCGTCGGAGGTCAGGCCCATGAAGTGCATCGCCACGCCGTTCTTCCTGGCGTATTCGAAGGCGGCCTTCACCTCGGGGTTCTGCATAATCGAGTTGTCGGCGCAGGCGCGGTTGATTTTCACGAGGTCCTGGTAGACCACGCGGCCGGCGCCGATGTTGAGGTGGCCCACCTCCGAGTTGCCCATCTGTCCGGCGGGCAGACCGACGTTCTCACCGTCGGTGCGCAGCTCGGCGTGGGGATAGTGCTCGGTCATGGCCGAAATGTATGCGGGATGCACCGTCGAGATGACATCCGCCTTGTCGTGATGGCCGTTTCCCCAGCCATCGAGAATCATCAAAAGAACTTTGTTTGCCATAATTGTAGTTTTTTGCTTCGTGTTCTCTATTCCGTTGCCGGATGTTCCGTTGCCGGCAGGCGGAGGGGCGAAAATCACCCGGATTCCGCACCGCCCCGTTCGGGCGGCCTTTTCCGACAGTCTCCGCTCCCATTCCGGCGGCCTCAGCTGTTTTGGCAGCCCCGGTCCGTTTTGGCAGTCGCCTCGACCGTTTTGTCAGCCGCCGCACCGCATTTGGCAGTCGGTGGCAGGCTTTGGCAGGCTCCGCACGGCGGAACAATCCGCAGGACAATACGTCAAAAAGCGCGCCGTCCCGCTGCGCGGCCCCTATCGGCGCGCAGCGCCAATCAGCTCGACGGCCTTGTCCATGGCGGCCTGCAGGCCGTCGGGGTTCTTGCCGCCGGCCGTGGCGAAGAAGGGCTGGCCGCCACCGCCGCCCTGCATCAAACGGGCCGCTTCGCGGACCACGGCACCGGCATTGACGCCGCGTGCGGCAATTTCCTCGCCCAGCATGACCGTCAGCGTCGGCTTGCCGCCCGCAACCGTACCCACGACGAAGACCAGCTTCGGCGCGCGCTGGCGCATGGCGTAGGCCAAATCCTTGATGAAGTCGGCCGGACGCTCCAGCTGCGCCGATACCAGCTGCACGCCGTCGCGCTCGGGCGTCATCGCGAGCATCTTCTCGGCCCACTGGGCCACCTGCTCGCGGCGCATCGACTCGACCTCCTTCGAGAGCGCCTCGTTGTTCTCGACCATCTTGCGGACGGCCTGGAGCACCTGCGAATTGTGGAGCTGCTCGCCCACCGTGCGCAGCGTATCCTCGGCGGCGTAGAAGAGCCGCTCGGCAGCCTCGCCCGTCACCGCCTCGATGCGGCGGACACCGGCCGAAATGGCGCTTTCGTTGACAATCTTGAAGATGCCGATGTTACCCGTGGCGCTCGTATGCGTACCGCCGCAGAGCTCGACCGAGGGACCGAACTTCACCATGCGGACGCGGTCGCCGTACTTCTCGCCGAAGAGCATCATCGCTCCGCAGCGCTCGGCCTCCTCCTTCGTGGCATTGCGGTTCTCCTCGAGCGGGTAGTTGGCCCGCACGAAGCGGTTGACCAGCTGCTCGACGCGGCGCAGCTCCTCGGGGGTCATCTTCTGGAAGTGCGAGAAGTCGAAGCGCAGCGCCTCGGGGGTCACCATCGAGCCCTTCTGCTCGACGTGCTTGCCCAGCACCTCGCGCAGCGCGGCGTGCAGCAGGTGGGTGGCCGTATGGTTGTTGGCGGCATTCTGGCGCTTTTCGGCGTCGACCACCGCGGTGAATTCGGCCGCGGGGTCCGACGGGAGGTGCTCCACGATGTGGATAATCAGACCGTTCTCCTTCTCGGTGTCGACGACGGGCACCTTCTCGTCACCCGACTGGATGTAGCCCACGTCGCCAATCTGACCGCCCGAGTTGCCGTAGAAGGGCGTGCGGTCGAAGACCAGCTGATAGGTCGTGCGGCCCTTCGACGTCACGCGGCGGTAGCGCGCGATGCGCACCTGCTCGATGAGCGTGTCGTAGCCCGTGAAGATGCTCTCCTTCAGGGGGAAGAGCTCGACCCAGTCGTCGGTGTCGACCGCCGCGGCGTTGCGCGAACGGGCCTTCTGGGCCTGCAGCTCCTTGTCGAAATCCTCGAGGTCGACCTCGACGCCCTGCTCGCGGGCGATGAGCTCCGTGAGGTCAATCGGGAATCCGAAGGTATCGTAGAGCACGAAGGCATCCTTGCCCGAGATGCGGGAGGTGCCCTCCGCCTTGACGCGTGCTATCACGCCGTCGAGCAGGTTGATGCCCGTGGCCAGCGTGCGCAGGAACGAGGACTCCTCCTCCTCGATGACCTTCTCGATGAGGGCCTGCTGCGCCTTCAGCTCGGGGAACTGGCCGCCCATCTGCTCCACCAGCCCGGCGACGAGCTTGCAGAGCGTCGGCTCGGTGAAGCCCAGGTAGGTGTAGCCGTAGCGCACGGCGCGGCGCAGGATGCGGCGGATGACATATCCCGCCTTGACGTTCGAGGGGAGCTGTCCGTCGGCAATCGAGAAGGCGATGGCGCGCAGGTGGTCCGCCATGACGCGCATGGCCACGTCGCACTGCTCGTTCTCGCCGTAGCGCTTGCCCGAGAGGGCCGAGATGCGCTGGATGGTCGGCTGAAAGACATCCGTATCGTAGTTCGACTTCTTGCCCTGGAGAATCATGCAGAGGCGCTCGAAGCCCATGCCCGTATCGACGTTGCGCGCCGGCAGCGGCTCGAGCGAGCCGTTGGCCTTGCGGTTGAACTGCATGAAGACGAGGTTCCAGATTTCAATCACCTGGGGATGTCCCGCGTTGACCATCTCGCGGCCCGGCTTGGCGGCAATCTCCGCCTCGTCGCGCAGGTCGAAGTGAATCTCCGAGCAGGGGCCGCAGGGACCCGTCTCGCCCATCTCCCAGAAGTTGTCGTGCTTGTTGCCGCGGATGATGTGGTCCTCGGGCAGATACTGGCACCAGTAGTCGTAGGCCTCCTGGTCGAAGGGGACGCCGTCCTCGTCGGAACCCTCGAAGACGGTGGCGTACATCCGCTCGGCGGGCAGGTGGTAGACGTCGTGCAGCAGCTCCCACGCCCAGCCGATGGCCTCCTTCTTGAAGTAGTCGCCGTAGGACCAGTTGCCAAGCATCTCGAACATGGTGTGGTGGTAGGTGTCGTGTCCGACCTCCTCCAGGTCGTTGTGCTTGCCCGAGACGCGCAGACACTTCTGCGTATCGGCCGCACGGGGATACTTGCGGGGGGCGTTGCCCAGGAAGATGTCCTTGAACTGGTTCATGCCCGCATTGGTGAACATGAGGGTGGGGTCGTTCTTGACGACCATGGGCGCCGACGGCACGATGGTGTGACCCTTGCTTGCGAAGAAGTCCAGAAATGCCTGGCGGATTTTGTTCGATTCCATATTGTACGTTTACGATATAATCAAAAAAAGCGGCTTACGGAGCACGCAACCGCCTGCCCGGCCGACAGGGAGCGGCGGCAGACAAAGAGCAGCGGCTGCCATCGGCCTTTCCCGAAGAGCGGCAGCCGACCCCGGCTCCAACCATCTGCAACCGAAGAGCAGCGGCGGCCACCGGCCCGGCCCTCCGCTTCCGAAGAGCGGCGACCGATATGCGGCCCTTCCGAAGGCAACGGCGGCCCCGGGACAACCCCGACGGCCCGGCAGACACCCCCCCCGGCTACCCGGCAGACACCCCCGCCAGGGGCCCTGCGACGAATTTATTTGCCCTGCGGCACACTTTCCGCCCGGGTGGTTCCGTTATCCGTTTCGGGTTGCAAAATTACGCATTTTCACCTAAATTTGCACCATCGCGACCCAGTTTTTTAGGTCATGGCACGAAAAGAGCAGATATTCGATACCGAGGCCCTCACTCACGAGGCGCAGCTCCTTACGCATGAGGCGCAGGTCATTACGCGCGAGGTGGTGACGGCCCCCTTCCGGCTGCGGACCTACCGGCTGCTGCGCAAGGTGCTCATCGGATTCATCCTCGTCTCCATCGCCAACGTGCTCTTCGCCTACTTCTTCTATACGCCCAAGATGTACCGCATCACGCGCGCCAACCGCGAGCTGGTGCTCCGCTACCGGATTCTCCAGGACCGAATCCGCACGGCGCAGCGCCAGGTCGACGAAATCCACGAACGCGACAACTACGTCTACCGCTCGCTCTTCGCCACCGACACGCTCGCCATCGAGGGCATCGCCGAACCCTACCCCGCCTCGAAATACGCCTCGATGGCCGACGACGACTACGCGCCGCTGATGGTCGGCACGTGGATGAACATCGACCGCCTGGCCCGCACGCTCTACGCCGAGTCGGTATCGCTCGACGAGCTGCAGCAGCTCTCGAAGGACAAGGAGAAGATGTCGGCCGCCATTCCGGCCATCTGGCCCATCGACCGCAAGTCGCTGCACAACAACCACATCGGCGCATTCAACCTGCGCCGCATCCACCCCGTGCTGGGGTACATCCGCCCGCACAAGGGGGTCGACTTCGGCTGCGACCGCGGAACGGCCGTCTACGCCACGGGAGATGCGGTGGTCGAAATCGCCTCCGAAAGCGGCTACAACGGCGGCTACGGCCACATGGTGCTGCTCGACCACGCCTTCGGCTACAAGACGCGCTACGCCCATCTGAGCCGCGTGCTGGTCTCGCCCGGCGAGCATGTCGTGCGCGGCCAGAAGATTGCCGAATCGGGCAACACGGGCATCTCGACCGCCCCGCACCTCCACTACGAGGTGATTCACAAGGGGCAGCCCGTCAACCCCATCAATTACTTCAACCGCAACATGACCCCCGAGGAGTACGACCGTCTCCAGGAGACCATGCGTGAAACCAACTTCGAATAGCCATGGCCGGGAAAAAGGATTTGGAACGACTTCGCCGGCGCCGGCGCCGCAAACAGAACATCATCCGCTTCACGGTCCAGACGTTCGTGTGGGCCGGTGTGGCCGTGCTCTACTACATCGGATTCTCGCTTTTCTTCGACACGCCGGTCGAATACGAGCTCAAGCACTCGACCGACCGCCTGCGCAGCGAATACGAGGCGCTCTCGGCGCGCTACGACACGCTACGCATGGTGCTCGACAATGTCGCGGAGCGAGACCGCAACGTTTTCGGCATCCTCTTCGAATCGACGCCCTACGACTTCGACTCGGAGCGCGACAACGAAAAGGAGCTCGACTACGAACAGACGCTCACCCGCCCCACGCGGCAGCTCAAGCGCGAATTCCGCGACCGGCTCGACGACATGGAGCGCTCGCTCGCCCATCTGAACGAGAGCTACCAGACGCTGCAGCGGCGCATCGACTCGACGGGCAGCGGCTGCGACAACATCCCCGCCATCCAGCCCGTCATCAACAAGCAGCTCTCGCTGCTGACGGCCTCCTACGGCATGCGCATCCACCCCTTCTACAAGACGCTGCAGGCACACCAGGGGGTCGACTACACCATTCCCGAGGGTTCGCGCGTCTTCGCCACGGCCGACGGCCGCGTGAGCGACGTCATGCGCCGCAACTCGACGCAGGGACTCACGGTGGTCATCGACCACGGCAACGGCTACACCACCTCGTACAGCCACCTCTCGAAGAGCAACGTCACGAAGGGGCAGCAGGTGCGCCGCGGCGACATCATCGCCCTCTCGGGCGACACGGGCCTCTCGCTCTCGCCGCACCTCCACTACGAGGTGCGCCACAACGGCATGCGCGTCGACCCGATTCACTACTTCTTCATGGAGCTCTCCCCGGCCGAGTACCAGCACATCATGCGCATCGCGCAGTCGGGCATGCAGTCCTTCGACTGACGGCACTCCACGGCGGCCTCACCCGCGGCGGCCTTCGCTGCGGCATGTTTTTCACTGCAACAACACCATACGAACGATGAACAATCCCCGCACCGATACCCGCATCCGACTCATCCTGCTCGACTTCGACGGCACGCTGGCCGACACGCGGCGCGCCAACACGCTCGCCTACCTGCAAACGCTCGCCGAGGCGGGCATTCCGCTGAGCGAGGAGGAGTATGCGGCCCGCTACTTCGGCATGCGGTGCAACGAGTTTCTGGCGAGCCTCGGCATCGCCGACCCCGCCGAGCGCGAACGGCTGCGGCGGCGCAAAATCGAGCTCTACCCCCGCTACTTCGACAGCGTGCGGCTCAACCGTCCGCTGTGGGAGTTCTGCCGCCAGTTCCAGCAGGGCGGCGGCCGGGTGTGGGTCGTCTCGACGGGGAGTCCCGACAACATCCGCAACGTGATGCGCCACACGGGCATCGGCGGCCCCGACGACCCGGCTGAAGCGTGCCCCGAAGGGCGTCTCGACGGCATTCTGACGGGTGCGGACGTCACCCGGAGCAAGCCCGACCCCGAGTGTTTTCTCGAGGCGATGAGGCGCGAGGGGTGCCGCCCCGAAGAGACGCTTATCTTCGAGGATTCGGACATAGGGATGGAGGCCGCGCGTCGAAGCGGCGCCGGCTACATCCGCGTCAAGTTGTAAAACGGTTCGGAAGGGGGCTGCCGCAGGCCCCGGGGCAGGAGCAGGGGGGGCAGCGGGCCCGGAGCGGGGGCGGCAGCCGGAAAGGGCTGCAACCGGCCCCGAGTGCAGGACGACAAGGCTCAATACAAAGGCAGCGGGCCCCGATGCAAGAGCAACGGAGCCCGGTGCAGGGCAGCAGGACGCAGTACGGGGTCAGCGGCCCCGGAAAGGTCTGCGCGTCAGGCCCAGGCGTACAAGACTTCGGGCCCCGATGCAGGGTCAGCGGAGCCGGCCCTCCTCCAGCGGTCCTCGGTCGCGGCGCTCCTTCTTGGCGCGCTTCTCCTTCTTGGGCTTCTTGGGCTTTTTCGGCTTTTTGTGTTTTCCGGGCTGCTCCGGAGGAGCGGGATGGCCCGGATGTCCCGGATGACCGGGGTGGCCGGGAGGCAGCGGCGCCTCGTGAAGCGGACGGGGCGGACGGGGACGCGCCGGACGGTTCACGGCGCAGGAAGAGACGAGCAGGGCCAGCACCAGCAGCCACATGCTCCAGAATCTGCGTTTCATAAGGGTACTGCAAGGGGTTTACACCAACAAAGATACATTTTTTCACTGGACGGCAAAGCGCATGCCGCCCTTTTTTTCTGCAAGCTTCAGCGGGGCGGCGGCTGAGGGTCAGCAGTCACGGGTCAGCGGTCAGCGCCCCTGACCAGCGGCGGAACAGCGGGTCAGCGACGCGGGTCGAGGGTCGGCACCCCGGGTCAGAAGCAGAACAGCACCCCGGGTCAGCCCCCCGGCCGACACCCCGGGTCAAAGGCAGAACATCCCCCCGGTCAGCTCCTTGGGCCGGCACCCCGGGTCGGTCCCCCGGGTCAGCGGCAGAACAGCCCCCCGGTCGGCACCCTCGGTCGGCACCCCGGGTCAGCCCCCCCGGTCAGCTTCCCCGGGTCAGCCCCCCCGGTCAGCGGCGGCAGATGACGTTGAAGTCGCAGAAGCGGCACGTATCTGTATCGGCGCACTGGCGGAAGGGCTGCGTCGGGTCGAAGAGCTCGGCGAGCGTTTCGCGCACCAGCTCCTCGAAGCGCCCCTCGTAGAGCGAATAGGGGGCCCCCCGCACGCCGAGCTCCCGGTCGGTGAGCAGCGGCGAATAGTCGCTGCGGTGCATCTGCCGCACGTAGTAGAGCTGCGGCACGGCGTCGCTGCCCCGCACGTGGCGCAGCATCATGGAGTAGAGCAGCGTCTGGAGGATGTTCGAGAGCCGCTGCTTGCCCTTGCCGCGGAAGAGCGACTCGAGCCCGTCGAACTCCAGGTGGGGCGTTCCCGTCTTGTAGTCGACCACGCGCAGCGAGCCGTCGTCGAGCCGGTCAATGCGGTCGGCAATGCCGGCGAACTTCATCCCGAGGCTCCGCCCGCCCGCCTCGAAGGGGAAGTCGTAGCGCACCTTCTCCTCAAGCCCCGTCACCGTAAAGCGGTCGTTGGCCGCATCGTAGGCCATCACGCCGTCGCGCAGGTAGCGGACCACAATCTCGCGGATGAGCAGCAGGTTGCCCGTATACTCCTCGGCCGAAGCGGAGGCGTCGCCGAGGTAGTTTTCGTTGATGGAGGCCTCGACGGCCCGCTCCACCTCGCCCGAGCGCATCAGCGCGCGGAGCGTCTCTCCCGGATGCAGTTCGTCGCGCACCCGCCCGTAGAGCTGCTCCACGGCGGCGTGGAGAATCGTACCGAACATCGGGGCGTCGACCTCCTCCGCAACGTCGTCGTCGACGCGCAGCCCCGCCACCGAGTGGAAGTAGAAGCGCAGCGGGCAGGCCACGTAGCGGAAGAAGGCCGTCGGCGAGAGGGTCACCGGACTTTCGGGGTCGACGAAGCGTTCGAGCGCCTCCATCACGGAGCCCTCCTTGGCCACCTCGATGGGGGCGTTCTCGACCAGATTGACATCGACGCCCACCTCGACGTGGTGCACCTCGAAGCCGCTCTCGTAGTCCAGCTGGCGGATGTAGCGGCTCGGCTCGCCGGTCGACTTCTCGTCGGCGTGCGAGCAGTAGAGCATGTGAACCGTCCGCGCCCGCTGGATGAGGCGGTAGAAGTAGTAGGCGTAGACACCCTCGTGGTGTTCGGGGGTGGGCAAATCGTAGGCGGCCCGCAGGTTGTAGGGGATGAACGACGACTGCGCGGCGAAACTGCCGGGGAAGTTGTCGTCGTGCATCGAGAGCAGGATGACGTGCTCGAAGTCGAGGTTGCGCGTCTCGAGGATGCCCATCACCTGGATACCCTCGAGCGGCTCGCCCTCGAACGGGACGCGCAGCGTCTGCAGGTGGCGGCGCAGCAGCGAGACGTAGGTCTCCATCGAGAGCTCGATGTCGCACTCCTCGAGCGTATTGCGCAGCTTGACGATTTCTTCGGAGAGGACGGCCAGGAACTCCCGGCGGCGGCGCACGTCGTCCCCCTCGAAGGGGAGCCGGGCCACCTCGTCGAGCGTGGCGAGCAGCCACTCCGAGAGGGCGCGCCACTCCTCGGCCCGCCGGAAGAGCCGCCCGAGGAAGGGGCTGCGCGCCAACCACTGCGCCTCGACCGAAATCCGCCGCTCGAGCACCACCTTGTCGGCCAGCTCGCGCGAGAGCGCCGCGTCGCTCTCGGCCACGTAGGGGTGCGCCAGCAGCCCCGTCACGTCGGCATGGTAGAAGAGCGTCTCGCCGCGGCGCGTGCGGCTGTGCTGCTGCAGCTCGATGAGCCGCTCGACGAAGGTGTAGGCCAGCGTCTGGCGCAGCGGATAGCCCATCGTGACGTTGACCTTGCCCACCTCGGGCGGCAGCGCATAGAGCAGCGGCAGCAGCAGGTTCTCGTCGGTCAGCACCACGGCGGTCTCCTTGCCCAGCGGCCCGTAGTCGCGGCGCAGGCGGCGCAGAATCTCGCCGACGTACTTGCACTGCACGGCATTCGAGACGCACGAGACGGCGAAGAGCTCCTTCCCGCGGCGGAAGTTGTCGTGCGACACCCCGCCCGCCGGCGGGAAGGCCACGACGTTGCGCCGGATGAACATGCCGGCCTCCTGCTCCCGGTCGTCGCGGGAGTAGTCGTCGAAATCCCAGTAGAACCGGGCCCCGGCGGCCGTCGACAGGTACTTGAAGAGCTCCTGCTCGCACGCCGAGAGGGCGTTGAAGCCCGCCACGACGAAGCGCCGCGGGCGGTCGAAGGCGAAGCTGCCGCTGCGCAGCCGCTCGACGGCCGCGCGCTGCATCATGCCCCCGTAGGCGATTCCCAGCTCCGCCAGCCGCTCGCGGAAGCGGTGGTAGAGCGGCAGCAGCGTCTTCCAGAGGGCCAGGAAGCGGCGCTTCTCCTGCGAGAGGTCGGCCTCCTGTCCGAAGGTCGACCAGAAGGAGCGGACGAGCCGCTGCTGCTCGGGCGTGAGGTACGAGAGGTCCGATTCGAGCTCCTTCAGCTCCCAGAGGTTGCGCAGCAGCATGTCGGCATCGACCCGGTACTTGTCAATCGAGTCGAAGTCCGAGAGGAGCATCTCGCCCCAGAAGTAGAAGCGGTCGAAGGGTTCGTCGTGGTACTGGCGGTAGATTTTGTAGAGCTCGGTGACCAGCCGCACCCGCTCGGCCGTGCGCAGCCCCGAGATTTCCGACATCAGCTCGTCGACCGTCGTCCAGCGCGGCTGCCAGAGCGGCCGGTCGACAAGCGACGAGAGGGCGTCGGCAAAGAAGATGCGGGCACGCCGCGACGGGAAGAGGAGCTCCATCGACGAGAGCTCCTCTCCGTAGCGGGCGTAGAGCTCCGCTGCAACTTCGTTCAGAAAACCCGCCATGGGGCTACTCCTCCTTCAGATGACGGATGTCGCCGCCGAGGAATTTCGCACCGCCCCGGACAATCGAGGGCGAGCCCTTGTAGCGGATGGTGGCGTTGGTCGAGGTCTTGCCCTCGAAGCGGTCGGTCACCCACAGCGAGACATTGGCGCCGCTCTGGGCGTTGACCGTGGCGGCCATCACCTCGAGCCCCGAGGCCTCGAGCTTGCCGGTGGTGGCAAAGAGCGACATGTAGCGCGCCTTGCCCGTCAGGTCGACGGTGCTCTTGCCCGCAAGGTCCATCTTCAGGTCGTCGACCTCGAGCGTGAGCACCAGCGAGGCGTTGCCCCCGACCGAGAGGTCGAAGAGCTTGCGGCGCAGCGTATCGGCGAAGGTCACCGAGGCGTCGTAGACGGTCAGCTGCTCCAGCTCGCTGTAGTAGAGCGTCACCTGCGAGCGGCCGACGCGCTGCGACGAGGGGCGCTCGGTAATCTTCAGCACGCGGTCCTTGACCGTGAAGCGGAATTTCGTATCGGAACCCTTCGTGTCGTAGACGATTTTCGGAGCCTCCGAGGCGGGAATCTGCACCAGGCGGATGTCCAGCGGAGCATCGACAACCAGGGCCGAATAGGAGGTGAGCCACTCGCTGACGCCGGTTGCGGGGTCCTGCTCCTGGGCACGGAGTCCGCCGAGGGTCAGCAGCGCCGCTGCGACGCTAAGAATCAGTTTCTTCATAGTCGTATAACTTAAATAATGCGTGAATAACACGCCTCTAAATTACAAAATTATCGCGAAAAACCGCCTCCGTTCGGCTTTTGTTTCGTACTTTTAGGGGACAAAATTCCACTGTTGCGCCATGCGGGCAAAGATACTCAATGCCAGTGCCGGTTCGGGCAAGACCTACCAGCTGGCCTACAAATACATACACGACGTCATCGAGCGTCCGGAGCTCTACCGCCACATTCTGGCCGTCACCTTCACCAACAAGGCCACCGAGGAGATGAAGAGCCGCATCCTGCGGGAGATTCACCTGCTGGCCACGGGCGACGAAAGCCCCTATGCCGCGCAGCTGCAGGAGGAGCTCGGCCTCGACGCGCGCACGCTCCAACAACGGGCGCACGACGTGCGGTCGCACATCCTGCACGACTATTCGCACTTCACGGTGCTGACCATCGATACCTTCTTCCAGCGCATCCTGCGGGCCTTCATCCGCGAGCTGGGCTTCGACCTCGACTACAACGTCGAAATCGAGACGGAGAGTCTGCTGGCCAAGAGCGCCGACTCGCTCGTGGAGGGCATCACCGAGAACCGCGAGCTGAAGCGCTGGCTCACGGACTTCGTCCAGGAGCGCATCGACGACGGCCGCCGCTGGGACATCCGCGACGGCATTCTGGCCCTCTCGGGCGAGCTCTTCAAGGAGAAGAACCGCGAGGCGCTCGGGCGCGCGCTGCCCAAGGAGGAGCTGCGCCGTCTGGTGGGCAAGGCGGGCGAGAAGGCGCGCGCAACGCGGCGCGCCATGCAGGAGAAGGCGCGCGAGGCGCTGCGTCTGATGGAGGAGGCGGGGGTCTCGCCCTCCGACTTCACGGGCAAGAGCCGCAGCTTCGCCAACTACTTCCTCGCGGCGGCGGGCGACGAACTGAAGGCGCCGTCGGCCACCGTCGAGCGGATGAGCCGCACCACCGAGGGGTGGTGCCCCAAGGGCTCGCCCGCACAACCGCTCGTCGCCCGGCTGCAGCCCCTGCTGCGCGACATCTGCGACATCTTCCGGCTCAACGTCCGGCTGTGGAACACCGCGGCGCTGCTGCGCGAGAACTACCGCAGCTTCGCCCTGCTGGCCGACCTCTACGCGCAGGTGCAGCGCCTCTGCGACCAGGAGAGCACGATGCTCCTCTCGGAGACGAAGTACATCCTGGCCGAGTTCATCGGCCACAACGACGCGCCGTTCATCTACGAGAAGGTGGGCAACCGCTTCGAGCGCTACATGATAGACGAGTTCCAGGACACCTCGGCGCGCGAGTGGCGCAACTTCCTGCCCCTGCTGCACAACGCCATGGCACAGTCGCAGCAGATATCGGTCTTTCTGGTGGGCGACATCAAGCAGTCGATTTACCGCTGGCGGGGCGGCGACTGGAAGATTCTCCACAGCGAGGCGCGCCGCGAGCTCTCGCCCGCGGATACCGAGGTGGTCAACCTGCGCGACAACTGGCGCTCGCTGCCGACGGTCGTCGAGTTCAACAACGGCATCATGGAGCGCATCGTCGCGGCCGACAACCGCGCGCTCAACACGATGCTCGACGAGGCGGCCGCCACGGGGGCCATCGCTGCGGAGCGGGCCGCCGAGCTGCACGACATCCTCGCGGCGGCCTACGGCGACCACGCCCAGGTGCCGCGCCGCGTGAAGGACGGCCCGGGATATGTCAGCGTGACGGCCTGCACGGGCGAACCGCCCCTGGTGGAGCGCATCAAGCAGGTGCTCGACCGGGGATTCCGCCCCTCGGACATCCTGATTCTGGTCCGCAGCGCGACGGACGGCGCACGCGTGGCCGCCGAGCTGCTGCGCTTCAAGGGGGAGAACCGTAACGAGCGCTACCGCTTCGACGTCATGACGCGCGAGGCGCTCATCGTGGGCAACGCCCCCGTGGCGGGCTTCCTCATCGCCGCGCTGCGGCTGACGGTCAACACGGAGGACACGCTCAACCGCGCCATCTACAACCGCTTCCTGGGCCGGGCGTTCGGCGCGCCGCTTCCCGACGACGAGCGCGACTTCTGCCGCGCGCTGCGGCTGCTCTCGCCCGAGGAGGCCTTCGAGCGGCTGGTCATCCGCCACCACCTGGCCGAGCGCAGCGACCAGACCGCCTACCTGCAGGCCCTCCACGAGCAGCTCATCTCCTTCTGCTCGAGCAAAATCGCCGACATTCCCCTCTTCCTGCGCTGGTGGGACGAGCAGGGAAGCAGCCGCTCGCTGAGCATCGAGCAGAGCGAACGGACCATCGAAATCACCACGGTCCACAAGGCCAAGGGGCTCGAACGGCCGGTGGTCATCATCCCCTACTGCACGTGGCAGCTCGACCCCAAATCGAGCGGCAACGTCACCAACATCGTCTGGGCGCGGGCGAGCGACGAGGAGGCGGCCATCGGGCAGTTTCCCGTGCGCTACAAGCAGGCGATGGCCGATTCGGAGTTCTCGGAGGCCTACTACCGCGAGCTGGTCTACTCCCACGTCGACAACATCAACCTGCTCTACGTGGCGCTGACGCGCGCCGCCGAGTCGCTCCACGTCTTCATCCCCACGGGGGGCAAGGCGGCGAACGTGGGCTCGCTGCTGTGGAAGGCGCTGAATCCCAAGGCTGAAGGGTGCCCGCTCGGGAAAATCGAGGGGCGGCTGCAGACGACCGAGGCGGGCGAGGAGTGCACGTTCGGCAGCTTCGACGGCCCGGCGCCCCGCAAGGCGAAGAGGGACCTTCCGGAGCACGTGCTGCTGGAGCACTACCCCACGGCCATGGCCGACCTGAGGCTGCGGCTCCCCTCGCAGCGCTACTTCGAGGAGGAGCGCGACGCACTCCCCTCGCCGCGCGACTTCGGCATCCTGATGCACAAGGCCTTCGAGAATGCGGCCGACGAGGAGGAAATTCGCCGGAGCGTCACGCAGATGCAGAGCGACGGCATCCTCTCGCAGAGCGAGGCCGAGGCGCTCGGCACGATGCTCGACGAGGCGCTTGCCAACCCCGTCGTGCGGGAGTGGTTCGCCGGCGAGTGGGAGGAGGTACGCACCGAGAGCGACATCATCCTCCCGGCCGCCCGGGCGCAGCGCGCCGCGGCAGAGGATGCGGCCGCGGGGGCCGGAAAGGCGGCGGTTGCGGCAGAGAGCGCGGCGGTTGCGGCCGGGAAGGCGGCCGCTGGAGCAGAGAGCGCGGCAGCCGGGGCCGGGAAAGCGGCCGCTGGAGCAGAGGGCGCGGCAGCCGGGGCAGGCACCGCGCAGCGCAGCTCCGTAACGCGGCGTCCCGACCGTGTGATGATGCGGAGCGAGCGCGTCGGGGAGCGGGAGTTGCGCCGGGTTGTGGTGGTCGACTACAAGTTCGGCGAGCACGAAACGGCGGGCCACCGCCGGCAGATTGCCGAGTACATGCGCCTGCTGGGCGAGATGGGCTACGACGAGGTCAAGGGCTATCTGTGGTACATCCGTCTGCGTAAGGTGGTGGAGGTCTCCGCCCGGGAGGCGTAATCCGCCCCGAAGGCGGGGCACCCCCGCCGGTGCGCACCCGTCAACAGCCATCCAGGGGACCGCACCGTCCCATGCCAAGCCATGCCCTCCTGCCGCCCGACACACACCCACACGCATCCGCCCTGCCACCTCGCTGCCCGACACCGTTCAGAGCCATGCCCTCCTGCCCCGGCATCACGCTGCACGGCAACGCTCCACTTTCGCTGCCCGGCCGCCGTGCTCATGCGGAAGCCCGCACCGGAACGCAAACCGGAGCTCAAGCCGGGGCAGGACCCGCCCTACGGCAATACGCCGCGGAACAGAAGATTCCGCCGCGCATTCCCGTCGGCACACGGCGCCCGACACCACCGCCCGACACCTCACCACCGAACAGCTCGCCGCGCATTTCCGCCGGCACACAACCGCCGCCGCACTCATTCCCCGACACACTCATTCCCCGACACACTCCCTCGCACACATCCGCCCCGGAACACGCATCCGCCCCGGAACACGCATCCGCCCCCGGAACGCACATCCACGCCGGCCCCGCCGACCCGCACTGCCGCTCCGCCCCGTCGACGCACGCGCGCACAAAAAAGCGAAGCACCCTTGCGGATGCTTCGCCTCTCTTTGGAAACGTGGAGTCCGTTACTCGCCCAGAGCGAAACGCTTGTAGGCAACTACGGTAGCCTCCTTGTCGGCCTTGTGGATGAACTCGGCAATCGTCTCCTTCTCGCCTACGACCAGCTGGTTGAGCAGCGTGTTCTCCTCGAAGAACTTGCGCATCTTGCCCTCGGCAATCTTCTCGAGAATGGCCTCCGGCTTGTTGGCGTTCTTCGGGTCCTGCTTCATCGCCTCGACGGCAATCTTGCGCTCGTGCTCAACGACCTCGGCCGGGCAGTCGGCCTCCGAAATCGAAACGGGGGCCATGGCCGTAGCCTGCATGGCAACGGTGTGTGCCACCTCGGCGGGTACCTCCTTGTTGAAGCCCAGAATCACACCGAGCTTCTTGTTGAAGTGTACGTAGGTCGCGCAGTAGGGAGCCTCGATGCGGCCGTAGTAGGCCAGCTCAATCTTCTCGCCCGTCTGACCCGACTTCTCGGTCACCATCTCCTCGACGGTGTGACCCTCGTCGTTCTTCGCGGCAAGCAGCGCGTCGCGGTCGGCTGCGTCGTTCTTCACGGCTACCTCCAGCATGGCCTGTGCCGAAGCGGAATACTCGGCGTTCTGGGCCACGAAGTCGGTCTCGCAGGCCAGGCAGAGCATGTATGCCTTCTGGCCGACGATTTTCGTTACAACGACACCCTCCGTAGCGGTACGGTCGGCACGCTTGGCAACCACCAGCTTACCCTTCTCGCGGATAATGTCCTGAGCACGCGCATAGTCGCCTTCCGCCTCCTGAAGGGCCTTCTTGCAGTCCATCATGCCGGCGCCGGTCATCTTGCGGAGCTTCATCACATCAGCAGCTTTGATTTCCATAGTCTTTGTATCTTTAATCGTTCGTAAATTAATAATTCCCGAGCCTACTCGGCCTTGGCCTCCTCGGCGGCGTACTCAGCGGGCTCCTCGAACGGGGTCTCCACCGAAGCTACGACGTCGGCTACGGCAGCCTCCTCGGCGTCGTACGACTCCTTGACGGCCTTCTTGATGCGGGGCTTGCCCTCCTTCTTGGGAGCAGCCTCACCGTTGGCGGCAGCCTCCTGAGCCTCCTTCTCCTTTTCGAGACGGCGCTCCTCGGTGCCCTCGGCGATGGCGGCGCACATGGCGTCTACCACTACGGCAATCGACTTGGCAGCATCGTCATTTGCAGGGATAACGTAATCAATGTCGGTCGGATCACAACAAGTATCTACCATTGCAAATACGGGGATGCTCAGTCGCTTGGCCTCCTTCACGGCGTTGGCCTCCTTCTGTACGTCTACGACGAACAGGGCGGCCGGCAGACGCGTCAGGTCGGCAATCGAGCCCAGGTTCTTCTCCAGCTTGGCGCGCTGACGGGCAATCTGGAGCTTCTCGCGCTTCGAGAAATTATCGAACGTGCCGTCGTTGGTCATCTTGTCGATGGTGGCCATCTTCTTGACGGCTTTACGGATGGTGGGGAAGTTGGTCAGCATACCGCCTGCCCAGCGCTCCGTAACGTAGGGCATTCCGACGGCTGCAACCTTTTCGGCAACAATCTCCTTGGCCTGCTTCTTCGTGGCTACGAACAGCACGCGACGTCCGCTCTTGGCAATCTGCTTGAGGGCTGCTGCTGCCTCATCGATTTTCAGCACGGTCTTGTGCAGGTCGATGATGTGGATGCCGTTCTTCTCCATGAAGATGTAGGGAGCCATTTTGGGGTTCCATTTGCGCTTCAGGTGACCGAAGTGCGCACCGGCTTCCAATAAGGTATTGAAATCTGTACGTGACATTTTTGTTTCTCTTTGTTTGTTTTAATTCTCTGTTCTTCAACTCTCCGGGTAGCGGCCCATGTCCGGTCCCGAGGAGTTTTCCGCGACGCGGCAAACGAAGGGTAATACCCCGTTGCACTGTCGGCCGACAGGACAACATATAATATATAACAGGTAGTCGCTCCGTTTTGGCAACCGTCGTCGTGCTTGCCGAAAATCCGGTCGTGCGTATTAACGCTTGCTGAACTGGAACTTGCGACGTGCTCCGGGCTGACCGGGCTTCTTACGCTCAACCTCGCGGGGATCGCGGGTCAGGAATCCGGCCTTCTTCAGCACCGGACGCATCTCGGCGTCAATCTCGCACAGTGCGCGAGCGATACCCAGACGAGCGGCTTCGGCCTGTCCCTTGATGCCACCGCCATCGAGGTTGATAGCGATGTCGTAGCTCTCGGCAGTGTTGGTAGCCAGCAGCGGCTGCTTTACCTGGAACTGGAGAATCTCGAGCGGGAAATAGGCGGCAAGCTCCTTGTGGTTGATTGTAATCTGACCCTTGCCCGGCTTCACGAATACGCGAGCCACAGCGGCCTTACGACGACCTACGGTGTTTACAACTTCCATAACTCCTCTTACTTAATCTCGTTCAACTTAATCTGCTTGGGGTTCTGCGCGGCGTGCGGATGCTCGGCGCCGGCATACACCTTGAGGTTCTTGAGCTGTGCGGCACCCAGACGCGTGCGGGGCATCATGCCCTTGACAGCCTTCTCAATCAAGAACGTCGGTTTCTTAGCCAGGTACTCGGCAGGCGTTGCATAGCGCTGGCCGCCGGGATAACCCGTGTGACGCGTGTAGACCTTGTCGGTCATCTTGTTGCCCGTGAGCTTCACCTTCTCCGCGTTGATGACGATGACGTAGTCACCGCAGTCGGCGTGGGGGGTAAAGCTGGGCTTGTTCTTGCCGCGGAGAATCTTTGCAATCTGCGAGGCAAGACGTCCCAATACCTCGTTCGTAGCGTCGATGACAATCCACTCCTTGGTTACCGTCGATGCATTGGCCGAGATAGTCTTGTAGCTTAATGAATCCACTTTGTTTACGTTTAGTTTAACTTGTTTGTAATCCGTTTCCCGTATATTACGGGTGCGCAAAGGTACGAAATATTTTTCACTCCGCAATTTTCCGGCAAATAATTTTTCGTTTTGGTCCTGCAAAATGTCCGCTTTTTCAACCATTTCGGCACTCCGACGCCGTCGTCCGGAGGGCCTGCCGGAAGGAAACGCAGCCGCAGGGGGGGCTTGCCGGGGGTGGCTTGCAGGGAGCGGCTTGCAGGGAGCGCCTTGCTGGGGGGGTGCCTCGCAGGGAGCGCCTTGCAGGGAGCGCCTTGCTGGGGGGGGGTGCCTCGCAGGGGGGCGCCTCGCAGGGGGCGTTGGCGGACCGCCACCCCGTCCGAGGGATGTTCCCGCTTCTGGCTCTCCGCTCCGACCCGCTCCGGCCCGCTCCGGCCCGACCAGTCCGGCCACCGGGCGACTTTCCGGCCTCTCCTCCCCTCAGGGCACCTCTCCGCTTCGGTCTGTTGCACCGCCGCCGGAGCGTCCCCTCCCTCCGGCCCGCCTGCACTTCGGAGATGCCCCGCCGCCTCCGCACGCCCGCAACCACGCAACCTCACAACCACGCAACCTCACAACCCCGCAACCTCACAACCCCGCAACCACGCAACCACGCAGCCACGCAGCCTCCGCAACCCCTCAGCCACGCAAAAAGGGCCCTCCCCGCGTGGGGAGAGCCCTTTTGCATCGGGATGGCGTCGTGCGCCTATCCGAGGAACGAGAGCAGGATACCGGCTGCAACGGCCGAACCGACGACGCCGGCCACGTTGGGACCCATGGCGTGCATCAGCAGGTAGTTGCTCGGGTCCTCCTTCTGCCCCTCAATCTGCGAGACGCGGGCAGCCATCGGAACCGCCGAAACACCGGCCGAACCAATCAGCGGGTTGATTTTGTTCTCCTCCTTGCTGAAGAGGTTCATGAACTTGGCCAGCAGAACGCCGCCCGCCGTACCGAAGCCGAAGGCTACGACACCCAGCACCAGGATACCCAGCGTACGGAAGTTCAGGAAGGCTTCGGCCGTAGCCGTGGCGCCTACCGTCAGGCCGAGGAAAATCACGACGATGTTCATCAGCTCGTTCTGAACGGTCTTGCTCAGACGGTCCACCACGCCGCACTCCTTCATCAGGTTACCGAGCATGAGCGAGCCAATCAGCGGCGCAGCGCTGGGCAGCAGCAGGGCAATGATGACCGTGATGATGAGCGGGAAGAGAATCTTCTCGGTCTTCGACACGGGGCGCAGCTGGCGCATCTTGATGGCACGGTCCTTCTTCGTGGTGAGCGCCCGCATGATGGGGGGCTGAATCACCGGCACGAGGGCCATGTAGGAGTAGGCCGCAACGGCAATCGGGCCCAGCAGCTCGGGGGCGAGCATCGAGGTGAGGTAGATGGCCGTAGGACCGTCCGCACCGCCGATGATGCCAATCGAAGCGGCCTCGTTGGGGGAGAAGCCCAGCGCATAGGCGCCGATGAAGGTGAGGAAGATGCCAATCTGAGCGGCCGCACCCAGCATGAAGCTCTTGGGATTGGCAATCAGCGGACCGAAGTCGGTCATGGCACCCACGCCCACGAAGATGAGGCAGGGATAGATACCGAGCTTGACGCCCAGGTAGAGGTAGTCGAGCAGTCCGGCCTCCGCCACGAAGTTCTCCCAGTGTACATGACCGCCCGCAAAGAGCGACGTGTGGTACATGTTGGCATCGGGAAGGTTCGTCAGCAGCATGCCGAAGGCGATGGTCAGCAGCAGCAGCGGCTCGAATTTGTGTTTGATGGCCAGGTAGAGCAGGAAGAAGGCCACGCAAATCATCGCCACATTGCCCCAACCCATCGTATCGAACAGCGCTGCGATACCGGTCGAGCCGGCAAAGTCACGCAGACTGTCCCAGACGAAACTGGAGTTCGAGGTCAGGAAATTCCACATAGCGCCTATTCGATTACAATCAGGTTATCGCCCTCCATTACCGTAGCGCCCTGCTGTACGGAGATTTCCTTCACAACACCGCCGCGGTCGGCGTCGATGTTGTTCTCCATCTTCATGGCCTCGAGTACAAGCAGCGTCTGACCCGTGGTGACGCGGTCGCCCACCTTGACCTTGATGGCGAGCACCGTACCGGGCAGCGGGCTCTTCACAGCGTAGCCCGTGCTGGGTGCCGATGCGCTCAGACGGGGCGAGGGAGCAGCCGTTGCGGGCGTAATCATCGCGCTGTTGGCCGACTTGGGAGCCGGAGCCACCTGCGGCTTGGTCGTCTTGGAGGCCTTGGCGCCCTCGATTTCGACCTCATACTCCACGCCGTTGACTACAACATGGGCCAACGTCGAGGACTCGTTGACGTCGTCAATCTGCACGGCGTAGTTATGTCCGTTGATTTTCAAAGAGTAATCTTTCATTGCTTTCTAAAAGTTATTTTCTGTCTGGCATCTGGGTTAATCCGTGAATTTTCGAGTTCCAGGGCGAGTAGGCCCGCTTGATACTCATAATCGTCAGCACCTCCGACTCCTTGTCGTGCAGGGCGCCGCGATAGATTCGGAGAGCCGTTGCGATGGCTGCAATCACCTCTTCCTCGACCTCCACCTCGGCGGCGGGCTGCTTGGCCCGCTTGGCGGTGAAGATGTTACCGAAGATTTTCATGATTCCTACCAGCAGCAGCAGCATGACCACCACCAGGCAGAATCCGATGAGCGAAACCCAAAGAATCTCCGACCAGCTCCATTCAATTGCTAATACGTTCATGACAGGTACGGATTACATTACAGAGGAATGTTCGAATGTTTCTTGGGCGGGTTCTGCAGACGCTTCGTAGCGAGCGACTGCAGCGCACGGATGATGCGGAAACGCGTGTTGCGCGGCTCGATGACGTCGTCGATGTAGCCGTAGCGGGCAGCGTTGTAGGGGTTCGAGAACTTGTCGTTGTACTCCTTCTCCTTCTCGGCGATGAAGGCTGCCTTTTCCTCGGGCTTGTCGGCAAGCTCCTTGAGCTCCTTGCCGTAGAGCACCTCGACGGCACCGCTGGCACCCATCACGGCGATTTCGGCCGTCGGCCATGCGTAGTTGACGTCACCGCGGATGTGCTTCGACGACATGACGATGTAGGCGCCTCCGTAGGCCTTGCGCAGCGTGACGGTAATCTTGGGAACCGTAGCCTCGCAGTAGGCGAAGAGCAGCTTTGCACCGTGGGTAATCACACCGCCGTACTCCTGGGTCGTACCCGGCAGGAAGCCCGGAACGTCGACCAGCGTCACCAGCGGAATGTTGAAGGCGTCGCAGAAGCGTACGAAACGGGCGGCCTTGCGGCTGGCGTTGATGTCGAGCACGCCGGCCATGAACTTCGGCTGGTTGGCGATGATGCCGACCGACTGGCCGTTGAAGCGGGCGAAGCAGGTGATGATGTTCTTGGCATAACCGGCTGCCGACTCCAGGTACTCGCCGTTGTCGACGATGGCGCGGATGACCTCCGACATGTCGTAGGGCTTGTTGGCGTTGTCGGGGATAATCTCGTTGAGCGAATCCTCCAGACGCGTAATCTTGTCGGTGCAGACCGTCAGCGGGGCATCCTCCATGTTGTTCTGCGGCATGTAGGAGAGCAGCTTGCGAATCAGGCCGATGCCCTCCTCCTCGGTATCCACGGCGAACTGAGCCACGCCGGACTTGGTGGTGTGCATGAGCGCACCGCCCAGCTGCTCCTGCGTCACGTCCTCGCCCGTCACCGTCTTAACGACCTTCGGGCCCGTGAGGAACATGTTCGAGGTCTCCTTCTTCATGATGATGAAGTCGGTCAGCGCGGGCGAATATACGGCACCGCCGGCGCAGGGGCCGAAGATGGCCGAAATCTGGGGAATGACGCCCGAAGCCATCACGTTGCGCTGGAAGATGTTGGCATAGCCGGCCAGTGCGTTGACACCCTCCTGGATGCGTGCGCCGCCCGAGTCGTTGATGCCGATGCAGGGTGCGCCGTTGCGCATGGCCATGTCCATCACCTTGCAGATTTTGTCCGACATCGAGAGCGAGAGCGAACCCGCCGTCACGGTGAAGTCCTGTGCGAAGACATAGACCAGACGGCCGTCGATGGTACCGTAACCCGTTACCACGCCGTCGCCGAACGTGTGGCTCTTGTCCATGCCGAAGTCGTAGCAGCGATGCGTCACGAACATGTCGAACTCTTCGAAGCTGCCCTCGTCGAGCAGCATCTGAATACGCTCGCGCGCCGTATACTTGCCCTTGGCATGCTGCGCATCGATACGCTTCTGACCACCTCCCATACGCGCCTTCTCGCGGTTCTCGATGAGCTGGTTGATTTTGTTCTGAATTTCACTCATAAAGATATGATGCTTGATTTGTTGTTTTCAACTTTCCTGCGACCTTCCGGCGACCCTGCCTCCGTTCCCGGGAAAACCCCGCCGAAGCGGGGTGCGGCAACGCACGGGCGCTGTCCGGAGGGGCGACACAGCCGCAAACGTCGGGTCGTCTGTCGTTATTTGTTCTTATTCTCGCACAGCTCGGTGAGGATGCCCTGCGTCGACTTCGGGTGCAGGAAGGCGATGGTCATGCCCTCGGCGCCCTTGCGCGGAGTCTTGTCAATCAGACGGATGCCGTGAGCCTCGGCGTCGGCGAGCTGCTCCTCGATGTTCTCGCAGGCAAGCGCCATGTGGTGGATGCCGATGCCGCGGTTCTCGATGAACTTGGCGATGGTCGACTCCTCCGAAGTGGGCTCCAGCAGCTCAATCTTCGTCTGGCCGAGCATGAAGAATGCCGTACGAACCTTCTGGTCGGGCACCTCCTCGATGGCATAGCACTTCAGACCGATTACGTTCTCCCAGTAGGGAATTGCTTCATCCAGGCTCTTCACTGCGATGCCGAGATGCTCGATGTGAGATACTTTCATAGCTAAATAAATTTAAGTAGGTTATTTCGTTGCAAATCTGTTCCGACTAAGTGTTATTTTGCGAACACAAAGATACATCTTTAATTATAAAGTAAAAATAAAAAAACAACTTTTTCGCTTTTCCCGAGCGGCGAAACCGCGGATTTGCAAACGGCGTCGGTTCCGGCGCGGCGGGACGCTGCAGAAAAGGACAAAAAGAGTCCGAAAACGGAGCATCGGGCCCCTTCCGGAGGGCGCTGCGCGCGAAGATGGGAGGCCTTGCGTCCGGGGGATGCGACCGGCCCGTCCGGAAACGGCGGCGGCTCCATGCCTGCCCCGCCGGAACAGAGGGTCCACGCCGACCCTCGTCGCTCCCAACGGTCCGCACCGACCCGATGCCGGCCCCGCCTGAACAGAGGGTCCACGCCGGAACACGGGCTCCGCACGGGGATGCGACCGGCCCGAACATATACCCCCCCCGCACGGGATACCCCGCGGCCCGAACATATCCCCCCCTCCCGGGATGCGCCGCGGCCCGATTTTCGCAAGATATTCGCCGAATGTGCTTCCATCTGACAAATAATTCGTATCTTCGCTTGCGGATAAACCCGCAGGCCATGAAAAAATTCCTACTCCTCTGTCTGCTGCTTCCGCTGGCATGGTGCAACGCGGCGCACGCGCAGCGCATCCTCATCGGTAAGCGCGCCCCCGAGCTCCGAATCGCCACATGGCTCGCCGACAGCAAGCCTGCGTCGGCTCCGCTCACCTATATCGAATTCTACCACTCGTCGAACCCCTCGGGGCTCGCCTCGCTCGACCGGCTGCGCGAGCTGGTCCGCCATGCCGACAGGCGGCTGCGGGTCATCATCGTCACCCGCGAAGCACCCGAAGCGGTCGCGGAGCGGCTGGCACCCTACGTCTCGGAGTTCACCGGCGTGGGTTTCGACCCCTCGGGGCAGAACTACTCGGCCTTCGAGGTCGACTATGTCCCCTTCGGGGTGCTCACCAACGCGCGCAACCGCGTGCTGTGGCTGGGCAACACGCTGCAGCTGACGCCGGAAGACATCGACCGGAACCTCTGACGGAACGCAATCTCACATACCTATTAATAAAACACAACCGCATGTCATTCACCAAAATAAACCACTACGAGAAGGAGTACTGCGACGCTCATCACGACAGCGCGCTCAACGTAGCCGAAGGTGTTGAAGACCAGCCCATCATAAATCCCTACTTCACACGGCGCAAGAAGCGCGTGCTGACCACCGACGAATACGTCGAGGGCATCCTGCGCGGCGACATCACGATTCTCTCGCGGGCCATCACGCTCGTCGAGTCGAGCAACCCGAAGCACTACGCCCAGGCGCAGGAAATCATCGAACGCTGCCTGCCCCACGCCGGCAAGTCGGTGCGCATCGGCATCACGGGCGTCCCGGGCGCCGGCAAGTCGACCTTCATCGAGGCCATCGGCAACATGGTCACCTCGCTGCGCCACAAGCTGGCGGTGCTGGCCATCGACCCCTCGTCGGAGCGGAGCGGCGGCTCGATTCTGGGCGACAAGACCCGCATGGAGAGCATCTGCCACAACCCCGACGTCTTCATCCGCCCCTCGCCCTCGGCCGGTTCGCTGGGCGGCGTGGCACGCAAGACGCGCGAGACCATCGTACTCTGCGAGGCGGCGGGCTTCGACGTGATTTTCATCGAGACGGTGGGTGTCGGGCAGTCCGAAACGGCCGTCCACTCGATGGTCGACATGTTCATGCTGCTGCAGATTTCGGGCGCCGGCGACGAGCTGCAGGGCATCAAGCGCGGCATCATGGAGATGGCCGACATGATGGTCATCACCAAGGCCGACGGCGAGAACGTCCACAAGGCCGAGCTGGCCAAGACCCAGTTCCAGAGCGCGCTGCGCCTCTTCCCCGTACCCGAGTCGCAGTGGCGGCCCCAGGTCTACACCTGCTCGTCGGTCGACGGCACGGGGCTCGAGGAGGTGTGGAAGGGGGTCGAGGAGTTCCTCGACCACACCGAGCGCAACGGCTACTTCCAGCACAACCGCAACCGGCAGAACAAGTACTGGATGTACGAATCCATCAACGAGGCGCTGCGCAACTCCTTTTACCAGGACCCGGCCATCGAGAGCCGCATCGGCGACTACGAGCAGCAGGTGCTCGACGCGCGCATCTCGTCGTTCGTGGCGGCCAAGGAGCTGCTGGACCTCTACTTTGCCGACAAGGCGGCCGAGGGCGGGAAATAGGCGGCACGCCTCCCGGCGGGGCGGTGTCTGCAAAACGAAAAGAGCGGGAAGGCGACGGCCTTCCCGCTCTTTTCTCTGTCAGCGGATGGGAGCTGCGGCCTCCCCTACGGCTCCTGGGAGCCGGAGGCGCGGAGCGTCGGGAGCTTCAGCCCGAAGTAGACGGCCACGATGCGGGCCGCGATGACCGCCACGGCGGTGATGACCTGCAGCGCGGCGCCGCCGATGCCGAGGTGGCCGCAGAGCCAGAAGACCACGCCGCCGAAGACGCAGGCCAGCGCATAGATTTCCTTACGGAAAATCAGCGGCACCTCGTTAATCAGGATGTCGCGCAGCACGCCGCCCGCGGCGCCGGTGATGGTGCCCATGATGACGGCCACCCAGAGCGGGAAGCCGGCCGCGAGGGTCTTTTCGATGCCGACGACCGTGAAGAGCCCCAGGCCGATGGCGTCGAAGACGAAGAAGGTGTTGTTGAGCCGGATGAGGTAGCGCCCCAGCGCGATGACGATGCCCAGGGCGATGGCCGTGACGACCAGATAGACGCTGTCAAGCATCCAGAAGGGGGTTGTCGAGAGCATCACGTCGCGCAGCGTTCCGCCGCCAATGGCCGTGGTGAAGCCCACGACGTAGGCGCCGAACCAGTCGAACTTCTTGGCCGAAGCGAGCCGGATGCCGCTGATGGCGAAGGCCAGCGTGCCGAGCATCTCGATGACGAAAGAGACGGTCATGGTGTGTGCAGATTTAGAGGCGGACGGAGAGGCCCCGCCCGTTCCGGCCGCAAAGATAGCGAAGGTGAGGGCAAAAGCCATGCCCGCCGCGCGATTTTTGCCGGGGAGCGTCCCGAGGGGTCCGCGCCATGGGCTACGGCCGTGCGATTTTTGCGGGGGAGCGCTCCGAGGAATCCGCTCCATGGGCCACGGCCGTGCGCTCCCTGACGGGCTGCCGCAGAAGGGGTTGGGGCCGGCGGTTGCCTCCGGGCACGCACTCTGGCCGGACCGCAGACGGGCACACCCCCACAGGTCCCAGACTGACTACGATTACTCTTCCACCCTCGGACCGCAGCGCCACCGGGTAAACCCCTCCGGGCCGCCTTCGCCGGGCTGCCTTTGCCGAGCCGCCTTCGCGGGGCCGCGGGCGAAGAGATAATGCCGGGCCGACGTCCCGGACTGCATTTCCCCGCCGGGTCGCCCCTTCGAGCTACCCTGCCGGGCCACAGACGGACACGTAATTACTCCCCCGCCTGCCGAACCGCAGCGCCACCGGGTAAGCCCCGACGGTCTGCCACGGAAGGGGTTGGGGCCGGCGGTTGCCTCCGGGCATGCACTCCGGCCGGGCCGCGGGCGGACGAGTTTTGCGGGCGCCGCCTCCCGGACCACTGACGAGGCGCACAACGACTCCCCCACCCGCCGGGCCGCAGCGTCACCGGGTAAGCTCCGACGGGCTGCCTTTTCCGGGCCGCGGGCGGACGCGCTATTGCTCCCCTCTTCCGAGCTGCGGGCGAATGGTTTCAGCGGGCTCCCCCGCCTGCCGGGCCATCCCATCGGGCTGCGTCCGGGCATACACTCCGGCTGGACGGACCGCCGACGGACGCGCAATTATGCCCCCCCCCGCCGGGCCGCCGCAGAGGGACGCGCAACTACTTCCCTGCCTGCCGGGCATGCTCCGCCTCGCGCAGCTCGCGGACCAGACGGGGCATGCCGACGGCCGAACGCTCGCGGATGTGAGTCAGCGGATTGCGAATCCACGCCGTGTCGGGATTGCCCGGGTCGACCAGATAGACCGGAACCTCGGGCCGCACGTAGCGCACGAGCGAGGCGGCGGGATAGACCGCAAGCGAGGTGCCGGCGACAATCAGCACGTCGGCCCCGCGCACCAGCTCGACGGCCCGTTCGAACATCGGGACCGGCTCGCCGAAGAAGACGATGTGGGGACGCAGCAGCGCACCGTCCGGCGCCTTGGCGTCGAGCGGCTGCTCCCACCCTTCAATCGGCACGATGAGGTCGGGGTTGCGCTCCGAGCGGAGCTTCATCAGCTCGCCGTGGAGGTGGGTCACATGGGTCGAACCGGCCCGTTCGTGGAAGTTGTCGACGTTCTGCGTCACCACCTCGACCGCAAAGTCGCGCTCCAGCTCGGCAATGGCGTAGTGGCCGGCATTGGGCTGCTTTTCGAGCAGCTCGCGGCGGCGCATGTTGTAGAAGCCGATGACCTTGGCCCGGTCGCGCGCCAGCGCTTCGGGGGTGCAGACCTCCTCGATGCGGTAGTTGGCCCACAGGCCGTCGGAGTCGCGGAAGGTGGCCAGCCCGCTGTCGGCGCTCACGCCGGCTCCCGTAAAGACGACAATCTTTTTCATAGGACAGGATGCATTAGTGACCCTCAAAGATACGCTTTCGTGCGGGCAAAGACAAGTTTCGGCGCCGTTTTTCCGCGGCGGACATCCGATTTGCGGGAAGGCACGGACACGGGCACGGACACGGGCACGCTCCAACGGCACGCATGCGGCAGAGGAGGTCGCCCACGCCCCCCGGCCCATCCCCGTTCGGTCTCTCCATCCTCCGTCCAACGTGACCTCCACCGCCCGACACCTCCGCCGCCCAACGCGACCGTCCGACACAACCTCCGCCGTCCTGCGCGACCACCCGAGACAGCCAACCCGGCCCCTCCATCCGACACGCCTCCGCCGCACGGCACGGCCGCACGGAACAGCAGGCCCGGCACGACCTCCGCCGCCCCCGACTCAACCGACCTGTTCCTCCGCGTCCGGCCTCTCCATCCACCGCCCGGCCCGACCGCCCAAAACCTCCGCCCCGCCCCTCCGCGGCCCGACCGGCACGACCGGCACGACCGGTACGACCTCCGCTGCCCGCTCTTCCGGGCCGCCGCACCGTAAGCACGGAACAGAACGCAAGGGTTGCAGCAGAGTGGTCGAAAGCACTCGAAACCAGAATGTCTGCACTTCGAAACCCCCAAAACGGGCAGACCCCGACGATAAAAAATATTATTAATAACACGCATTTTTCATATTAAAATATTTGCAAACGTCGGCGTATTTATTTTTTCGTCATCAAGACCCGAGAGACTGAAGAGAGAGCAAGAGAGCCGAGAAAGAGCCGGCCGAGAGCCGAAGAGAGAACCGAGAGAGAGCAAGCAAGACCCACAAGACCCGCAAGACCCAAAAGAACGATGAAACCAACCCCACACCACCCCCTGCAACGACCGGCAGCGACCTGAGCGCTGCGGGATGCGCCAACAGCTATCTGGTGCACGGCGCCGGCGCATATTCGTTCGACGCCACCGTAATGGGCAACGGCGTATCGACCGAACCGTTCGCCGCCACGAAGCTCTCCCCCTCGTCGGCCGCACTGCTGTGGCAGGATGCCCCCGCGCTGCTCTCCGACGTCCGCCTCGAGGAGGGCCGCGTCCACTTCACGGCCGGTGAAGGGCAGGGCAACGTCCTCATCGCCGTCCGCGACGCCGACGGCAGGATACTCTGGAGCTGGCACATCTGGGTGACGGACTACGACCCCTCGTCGCAGGCTCCGAAGCTCAACGGACTGAGCTGGATGACGCGCAACCTGGGCGCCCTGAGCGACGACTACGACGAGACGGGCTCGGCCAAGGGCTTCGTCTACCAGTGGGGACGCAAGGACCCCTTCCCGTCGGGCGCCGGATGGAACGACCTGAACGACATCACGGTCTATGACGCCTCGGGAACGGCAGCCACCGACCTCTTCGCCAACGAGCAGGTGACCGCCTCGAACAACCTGCAGAATGCCGTCGAGCACCCCACCACCTTCTACTACGGCACCCGCATCGGCGACGACTACTACGACTGGCTGACGGCCGACGGTACGGCCAAGAACAACCGTCTGTGGGAGACGGCGGCCGACGGCGGCAAGACGCTCTTCGACCCCTGCCCTCCGGGATGGCGCGTGCCGCGCAACGGCAGCTGGAAGGGGGTCAACGAGGCCAACTTCATCTACGACGAGGCCGCCTTCGGACGCCACCACGCACTGCTGGGCTACTACCCCGCCGCCGGCAACCGCGGCGCCGCATCGGGCACCTGGAGCTTCGTGGGCGGACAGGCCTCCTACTGGACCTCGACCGCCACGCAGGAGCAGTACTCCTACATCCTCAACTTCCTGGCCGCCTACCTCAATCCGCAGAGCAGCTCGAACCGTGCGGCCGGATGTTCGGTGCGCTGCGTGAGCGAGACGCAGGGCGAGCCCGACCCCGAACCCTCGACGGGTGACACCTTCACGCTGACGACCGTCACCGACGCCACCTATCAGGGCGGCACGGGCAGCGACGGCTCGGCCAACTACTACATCGGACTGAGCAACGTTCCCTTCGAAATCGACGACCAGGGCGAACAGGTTCCCACCGAACCGGGCATCATCCTCTACCTCGACCTCTACGGCCAGGCCAGCCAGGACGCCTCGGCAGCCCGGCTGCCCGAGGGCACCTATACGCTCAAGAGCGGCGCAACCACCGGCACGGCCAACCCCGACTACACGTGGGCCCGCGAAAAGAAGCAGGACGGCACTATCGCCTACCGCAAGCCCGTCGAGGGCGAAATCACGGTTCTCCACACGCAGAAGAGATACCTCATCGAGGGCACCTTCGTGGTGGGCACCGAGGAGGAGAACTTCGCATTCACCTACGAGGGTGAGCTCGCCTTCGTCGACCGCACCGACCCGTCGGGCGGCGCACCGGTCATCCGCGAACCGGTCAATGTCACCTTCACCTCGGCTTCGGCCACCTGGGAGTACACCGGCGACGAGAGCGACCGCTACACCATCAGGCTCCAGGAGGGCACCGTCGAGGGCGGTTACCTGGCACACGGCCACCAGCTGACCATCGACCTGCTCTCGAAGCCCCTTTCGAGCAAGGAGGAGATGGTGCTGGCCGAGGGCGTCTACTCGCCGAGCAACGACTACGTCTCGCCGATGACCTTCACCCAGGGCTCGACCTTCAACCTGATGGGCTACGTCTACTACTACGGCACCTACCTCCAGCAGGTCGAGTCGCTCGAAGAGACGCCGCTGATTGGCTTCGCTCAGGAGGGCACCATCGAGGTGAAGCGCTCGGGCTGCCAGTATGAGTTCATCGTCGACGTCACCACGCCCGAGGGTGTCTCCATCAAGGGCACCTATCCGATGGGCGATGTCAACTTCATCGACAACGCACCCGAGAAGCCTGCGGGCGACTGGCTGAGCATCCTGCACGAGGACAAGACCGTGCTCTTCAATCCGGATGATGCTTCGGAGTGCCGCGTGTGGACCTACACGAGCTACTTCGAGGGAGCCACCGAGTTCGAGATTCTGGTAGACAACAACACCACCGACGAGGCCTTCCAGCTCGACGTGCTGGCCGCCGAGGGTGCCACCTCGATTGCCGGCACCTACACCACGCCGAAGGACCCCGACAATCCACAGGCCGGCGAGTTCATCCCCGGATACCAGGAGTTTGCCGTCAAGCGCGGTACGTGGCCCTACCTCTACTACGACTTCAGCGCCAGCCAGTACATCGGCGCACCCGCAACGGAGGGCACCATCGAAATCACCGAGCTGGAGGATGGCAAGGTCGAAATCCAGTACGAGATGAAGGACGACGCCGACCCGAAGAACACGATTCGCTCGGTATGGAGCGGCACGATTCGCAAGGTCAACTGAGCCGCACCGTCCAACCCACACAACAAAGGAGGGCGTTCCGCACGGAACGCCCTCCTTTTGTGTTTGTCAGCCTTTCGGCTGTATTTTCCAGCCCTCTTGCCGGGTTTGTCGGCTTCTATGGCTCTTGTCGGCCTCTGCGGCGCGTCACTTCAACCGCTCGTGCAGCCACATGGGCAGCAGCACGGCCCCAGCCGCCAGCAGCCGCAGCAGGAGGGAGAAGCCTCCCTGCACGGGCGAGAGTTCACCCGCGGCCCACGCCAGCACCGGACGCAGGCAGACCAGCGCCACAAGGAGCAGCACACAGAACATCAAGGCGCGCCGCGATGCACCGCGCGGAGCCTCCTCGCGGTCGGATTCAACCTCGGGGGCCGTTGCGCCCCAGATGCCGATGGCCCAGCAAAGGGCGAGCGTCAGCGCATAGAAGGCCCCCTTGAGGACGGCATCGCCGGCCGGAAGCCCCTCGACATAGCGCCGATAGAGCCACAAGCAGCCGAAGCCCACCCCCGCAACGGCCGGCAGGGCCAACCACAGGCGGCTGCGCACGAAGGCCCGTATGCGCTCCGGCGCAAAAGCGCCATATGATTCACGACTCTTCATCTATTGCTTCTTTGGGTCTCGTTTTTTGCCTCGCTTTTTGCCTTGTCCGCAGCCGGACAGGTTCCCTCCGGCGCGGCACTGTTTGCTCCGGCTCCTTCCGCTCCGGCACGGGCCGACACCGACCCGTCCGAAGCGGCCCCCTCCGGCGCAGCTCCCTCCGGCGCGGCCTCAACCGGCGCAACTTCCTCCGGCGCAACGCCGCGGCCGCTCCGCGCACGCCGCCGCCCGGGCAGCCGCCCGCTGCGGCGCAGGGCGTCGGCAAGAATCCACTGCAGCTGGCCGTTGATGCTGCGAAACTCGTCGTCGGCCCACGCTTCGAGCGCCTCCATCGTCGCGGCATCGACACGCAGCACGAAACTTCTGGTATCCTGACTCTTGGACATCGTTACCTTACTCAATGATGCAGCGTCCCGGCATTGACCACGGGCTGAGCCGCCTCATCGGCGCAGAGCACCACGAGCAGGTTCGAGACCATGGCGGCCTTGCGCTCCTCGTCCAGCTCGACCACCTCCTCTTCGGAAAGGCGCTCGAGGGCCATGCGCACCATCGTGACGGCCCCCTCGACAATCTTCTCGCGGGCCGAGATGATGGCGTCGGCCTGCTGGCGGCGCAACATGACGGCGGCAATCTCGGGGGCGTAGGCCAGGTAGTTGATGCGCGCCTCGACCACCTCGATGCCGGCCATCGCCAGGCGGTCGTTCAACGTCCGCTCGAGCTGCGCGTTAATCTCCTCGCTGTTGGAGCGGAGCGTGAGCTCACCCGCCTCAACGCCCGTATTGTCATAGGCATAGAGCCCGGCCACCTGGCGCAGCGCCGCATCGCTCTGCACCCCGACGAAGCGGTCCAGCACCGTCATCCGCGCCGCTGCAGAGACGTTGCCGCCGGGCGTTGCGGGGGCCGCGTCAATCTCGAAGACCGAGCGGTAGACCTCATCGCGTTTGATGCGCCAGACGAGCACGAGACCTATCATGACGGGGTTGCCGCACTTGTCGTTGACCTTGATGGGCTCGGCATTGAGGTTGCGGAGCCGCAGCGAAATCTGCTTGGCCGAGAGGAAGGGGTTGACCCACCAGTAGCCTGTCTCGTAGAAGGTTCCGCGGTATTGGCCGAAGAAGAGCATCACCCGCGCCTCGTTGGGTTCGAGCAGCATGAAGCCGCCCGACGAAAGCGCCGCCGCGAGGCAGAGCACGATGCCCGCAGCGAGCAGGCCGCCGCCACCGCTCAGCTGCGCGTCGAGCCGGATGCCGCCCTCGATTACCAGCCAGATGCCGACGCCGAGCAGCGCCAGCGTCACAAGCAGCATGGGAAGACCGCGCGTCTTCCAACCGGAATAGACAAAGTTGTCGTTTTTCATGATGATATTATTTTGATATCACAAATCTAAACAATTTTTCCGGTTTTTCAACCCTCGGACCGAAAAAAAGCGACGAAGCGGCGCCCCGCCAAAAGAGGGGACGGGGACAGGAACGGGACGGGAACGGGACGGAGCGGAGAGGGGACGGAGCGGAGAGGGGACAGAGCGGAGAGGGGACAGAGCGGAGAGGGGACAGAGCGGAGAGGGGACAGAGCGGAGAGGGGGCAGAGCGGAGAGGGGGCAGAGACGAGAGGGGGCAGAGACGAGAGGGGGGCAGAGCGGGCTGTTCCGCCGGGCACAAAAAAGCGGCACCGTACCCAAAGGACGGGCCGCCGAAAAAGGCCTTCGGCAAAAGGACGCCGATAAAAGGACGTCGGCAAAAAGGTGTCGGCAAACCGTGGCGCCGGGACGGGCCGCCGAAAAAGGCCTTCGGCAAAAGGCCGCCGATAAAAGGACGCCGATAAAAGGACGTCGGCGAAAAGGTGTCGGCAAACCGTGGCGCCGGAACGGGCTGCGAAACGCCGGATGTGCCACTGAGCGCCGGAACGGGCAGCCATACCCCACCCCGGCAAGTCCTGCCGCCCGGCGAGAAGGGGCCGGAGCCGAACAACCCCGGGCGGCCCCGGCCTCACCGCCGCTCCGTCCTCCCGGCCGCGGTTCGGGGAAAGGTTCATTCGGGGAACCGGCGGCCGGAGGCGGAATGCGGCGGCGCTACGCCTTCTCGTGAACGGCTTCGCGCTGCGTCGACCCCTTGCCGGCATGCGCGCCTTCGGCCGCAGGGGCATCCTGCGCGTGGCACTGCGCCGAACGGCAGTGGCCCGTGTGGGTGAAGATGCGGCTCGCCTGATGTTCATTGCGCTCGAACTTCAGGCGCGACTGAGTCGGGTACTCCAGCTTCTCGAACTCCGCCACCGCATTGCGGATGTCGGCCAGCAGCATGTCGGCCATGTCGCGCGACATGCCCTGACGCACGACGATGCGCATGACAATCATCTGCTCGATGTCGCGCGGCATCGTGTAGGCGGGCACCATCCAGCCGCTCTGCTGCAGCGCCGCCTGCAGGTCGAAGAGCGTCCAGCGCGCCCTCTTCTCATAGTCGGGGTCGAGGTGCCAGATGAAAATCGGGTTGGTCACCTCGTCCGAATAGTTGGCGAAGCACTTCATGCGGCCGATGGCCTGATGGCAGTAGCGCGCCACGTCGAGCGAGTTCTGCTGCACCTCGCGGTAGCCCTCGAAGCCCAGACGGATGAAGCTGTAGTACTGGCCAAGCACCTGCGCCGCGGGACGCGAGAAGTTGAGCCCCACCTGCGTGATTTCGGCGCCGAGGTAGTTGACCGAGAAGGCCATCTCGTCGGGCAGGTAGCTGCGGTCGCGCCAGACGGTCCACCCCAGACCCGGATAGACCAGGCCGAACTTGTGGCCCGAGGTCGAGATGGAGCAGACCCACTTGAGGCGGAAGTCCCACCGCTTGTGCGGATTGAGGAACGGGAGCAGGAAACCGCCCGAGGCGGCGTCGACGTGAATCGGAATCTCGTAGCCCGTGCGGCGGTTGAAGGCGTCGAGCGCCTTGTCGAGCGCCTCGACGTCGTCGTCCAGCCCCGACCACGTAACGCCCATGATGGGCACCACGCAAATCGTGTTCTCGTCGCAGAGCTCCAGCGCGCGGTCGACGTCGAGCGTCGGCGACTGGGGCGTCAGAGGCACCGTGCGCAGCTCAATCTGCCACAGCTGGCAGAACTTCTCCCACACCACCTGATAGGCGGCGCTCATCACCAGATTGGGCCGGTCGCAGGGCTTGTGGGCCTGCTGGCGGCGCTTGCGCCACCGCAGCCACGCCGCCACGCCGCCCAGCATGCAGGCCTCCGACGAGCCGATGCCCAGCGCTCCGGTCTTCCACGGACCCTTCTCGGGCGTGTTCCACAGGTTGGCGATGATGTTGATGCAGCGGCCGCTCATCACGGCGATGCGCGGATACTCCGTCTCGTCGATGTAGTTGACGTTGATGGCCTCGTTCATCAGCCGCGTGGCGTAGTCGTCCATGTAGGTGGTGACGAAGGTGGCCAGATTCAGGCGCGGCTGCGTCTGCGAGAAGGTCTCGTCCTTGACCAGCTGGTAGGCCACTTCGGGGGCCGTGCGCTCCTTGGGGATGAACTCCGTGGGCGCCGGCGAGCGCATCTCCTTCGTGCCGAAGATTTCGGCCGGGGATTCGTCGTGTCTGTTTCCTTTCATAAACATGTTCTTCGAGTTTTGTTGGTTGACGCCCGTTCCGGTGCACGAATTATGCCACATCGGGCGACGAGCGGCTCCCTTTCGATGAACAAAAGCGACGGAGCGGGTTGTCCCGATGCGAATTGTTTCGTAACTTTACGGCTCCGAAAATACCCTTTTGCGCATGACCGCAGCCTTCAACATCTTCCTGCTCGTCATGGCCTTCCTGGCCCTGATTGTCTTCATCGCCCTGCACTTCTTCGAGGCGGGGTACGGCTATCTGTTCAACCCCCGCTACGGGCCTCCCGTTCCGAACAAGGTCGGATGGGTGCTCATGGAGTCGCCCGTCTTCATCGCCATGGCCGTCCTGTGGGCCCTCTCGCCGAGGATGTGGGAGGCCGCGCCGCTCGTCCTCTTCCTGCTCTTCGAGGCGCACTACTTCCAGCGGTCGTTCATCTTCCCGCTGCTCATGCGCGGCAAGTCGAAGATGCCGCTGGGCATCGTCCTCATGGGGATGCTCTTCAACACGCTCAACGCCCTGATGCAGGGCGGATGGATTTTCTACGTCTCGCCCGAGGGCTACTACGACGGGTGGTTCTCGCGCCCCTTCATCTACGTGGGCGGAGCGCTCTTCGTGGCCGGCATGGCCATCAACCTCCACTCGGACTACATCATCCGCCACCTGCGCCGTCCGGGCGACACGCGCCACTACATTCCGCGCGGCGGCATGTTCCGCTACGTCTCGTCGGCCAACTACTTCGGCGAGCTGCTCGAATGGACGGGCTTCGCCATCGCCTCGTGGTCGTGGGCCGGCGCCGTCTTCGCCTGGTGGACCTTCGCCAACCTGGCCCCCCGCTCGGCGTCGCTCTACCGCCGCTACGAGCAGGAGTTCGGCGAGGAGTTCACCCGCCTGGGCCGCAAGCGCATCATCCCCTTCATCTACTGACACGAACCCAAAACAGCTTCCACAATGGAATCCAAACTCTTCACCCCCTATAAGCTGGGCCCCGTGACGCTCCGCAACCGGACCATCCGTTCGGCCGCCTTCGAGTCGATGGGCAAGGACTTCGGCCCCACCGAGCAGCTCAAGCAGTACCACGTGAGCGTGGCGCGCGGCGGCATCGGCATGACCACGCTGGCCTATGCGGCCGTCAGCCGCAGCGGCCTCTCGTTCAACAAGCAGCTGTGGCTGCGCCCGGCGATTGTCCCCGCGCTGCGCGACATCACCGACGCCATCCACGCCGAGGGTGCCGCCGCCGGCATCCAAATCGGCCACTGCGGCAACATGACCCACTACTCCACCGCCGGGCAGATACCCATCGGCGCCTCGACGGGCTTCAACCTCTACGCCTACACCCCGGTGCGGGGAATGCGCCGGAGCGAAATCGAGGAGGTGGCACGCGACTTCGGCCGCGCCGTCCACACGGCGGCCGATGCCGGGTTCGACTCGGTGGAGGTGCACGCCGGCCACGGATACCTCATTTCGCAGTTCCTCTCGCCCTATACGAACCACCGCCGCGACGAATACGGCGGCTCGCTCGAGAACCGCATGCGCTTCATGCGCATGTGCCTGACCGAGGTGATGGAGGCGGCCGCACGCCGCAACATGGCCGTGCTGGTCAAGCACAACATGTACGACGGCTTCAAGGGGGGCATCGAGATTCCCGAAAGCATCGAAATCGCCCGCGAAATCGAGCGCTTCGGCGTCAACGGCATCGTCCTCTCGGGGGGCTTCGTCTCGAAGGCGCCGATGGCCGTCATGCGCGGCCTCATCCCGCTCTATACGATGAGCTACTACTCCCCCTGGTGGCTCCGCTACTTCATCCGCTGGTGCGGCCCCTACATGATTCGGCAGTTCCCCTTCAAGGAGTGCTACTTCCTGGAGGATGCCGTGAAGTTCCGCGCCGCGCTGAAGTGCCCGCTCGTCTACGTGGGCGGACTGGTCAGCCGCGAGGGCATCGAGCGGGCGCTGGGGGCCGGCTTCGAGCTGGTGCAGATGGCCCGCGCACTGGTCAACGACCCGGCCTTCGTCAACAAACTGCGTGCGGGCGACGCCTCGACGCGCAGCGAGTGCGACCACCGCAACTACTGCATCGCGCGAATGTACTCCGTCGACATGAAGTGCTGCAAGCATTGCGACAACCTGCCGCGCAAAATCGTCGAAGAGCTCGCCAAACTGCCATGAAACGGGGAGAGGTAACCAAGGGCAGCGCCTGGGCGCTGGTCACCGGGGCCGGTTCGGGCATCGGGCGCTGCTTCGCGCTGCGGCTCGCCCGGCTGGGCTACCGGCTCGTGCTGGTGGGCAACGACCTGCGCAAGCTCGAGTGCGTGCGCGCCGAGCTCCGGGCGCTCGACGCCGCCGAGGTGCGCATCATCTCCTGCGACCTGGCCCGCGCCGAGGCGGCGCAGGAGCTCTACGACAGGCTGCGTGCGGCCGGCATCGCCGTCGACGTGCTCATCAACAATGCGGGCATCTTCTCGTTCCGCGACATCATCCGCACGCCGGCCGAGCGCATCGAGCGCGTCATCATGCTCCACTGCCTCACGGCCACGCAGCTCTGCCGCCTCGTCGCCCGCGAGATGGCCGCCCGCAACGGCTTCGCGGCGGAGCCCGGGCCGGAGAGCGACGCCGACCCGGCAATGAGGACGACGCCGGAGGGCGATGCACCGACTACCACCGGCGACGCACCGGAGACCTGCTCCGCACCGGCAACGGGCGCCGCTTCGGCAGCCACCAACTCGGCAACGGGCTCGGCACCGGCGGCAAGTGCGGCGGCAGGTTCCGCGCCGACTACCACCGGCACCGCACCGGCAACTTCGCCGGCCCCGCGGCGCCGCTTCCACATCCTCAACATGGCCTCCTACTCGCTGTGGATGCCCTTCCCGGGGCTGACGCTCTACAGCGCCTCGAAGGCCTACCTGAAGTGCTTCTCGGTCGCCTTCGCCAAGGAGGTCCGCGAGGCAGGCATCCGCGTGACGGCTGTCTGCCCGGCCGGCGTGGCGACCGACCTCTACGGCCTCACGCCGCGCTGGCAGCGCATCGGGCTGCGCATGGGCGTGCTGATTTCGGCCGACTGCTGCGCCCGGCGCGGGCTGTGGGCCCTCTGGCACGGGCAGCGCTGCACGGTCCCCGACTGGTGGAACCGGCTCTGGATACCCCTCTGCAAGCTGCTGCCGATGTGCCTCATCCGCCCAATCCGGCGATTTACCATGAAATTCCAGAAATAACGACACCTTGAATACCCCAACGATACCCCAAACAGCGCCGCACCCCATGGAGGAGATTGACAGCGTTGTCTTCGACCTCGGCGGCGTGCTGGTCGACCTCGACGCCGAGCGCTGCATCGACGCCTTCCGGCGCCTCGGCATGCCGCAGATTGCCGAACTCATCAACCCCTACCACCCGGCGGCGATGATTGGCGAGATGGAGCACGGCCTCATCACGTTCCACGAGGCGTGCGAGCGGATGCGCGCCGCCAGCGGCCGCCGCGAGGTGACCGACCGCCAGATTGGCGAGGCCTACGGCGAGTTTCTGGTCGGCGTGCCGGCCGCCAAGGTCCGCCTCATCGAGGCGCTGCGCCGCCGCGGCGTGAGGACCTACGTCCTCTCGAACAACAATCCCTCGTCGATGGAGCTGATTCGCCGCATGTTCGCCGAGGCGGGCTGCCCGATGGAGCGGCTCTTCGACCGGGTCTACCTCTCCTACGAGCTCCGCGAGCTGAAGCCCTCGGAGGCCATCTTCCGCAAGATGATTGCCGACAGCGGCATGGAGCCCGCCCGGACGCTCTTCATCGACGACTCGGAGCGCAACGTCACGGCGGCCCGCGCGGTGGGCTTCCAGGTCTACAAGCCGGCGCCGCACGAGGATTTCAGCCACCTGTTCGACGGTCTGCTGCGATAGCGGGCAGACGCGACGGGCCGCTGCGATAGCGTGCCGCCTCGACGGGCTGACGCGATAGCGGGCAACTTCGACGGGCTGGCAGTTTCGACGGTCTGCTGCAGAAGTGCGATGCTCCTCCGGACGCAATACCTGAGGGCGGGCGGTTCCTTCGGCGGTGATGCCCCTCCGGGCGTGATGCCTCCGCGGCAGCGGGAGTGCGGCGATTCTGCGGGCTTCCGGGCGGCGGGCCATTCGACGGTGATGCCCCCTTCGGGCGACAATGCCTCCGCGGCAGCGGGAGCACGGCAGTTCTGCGGGCTTCCGGGCGGCAGTCCTCCGGGCGGCGGTTCCTTCGGCGGTGATGACCCTTCGGGCCGGAGAAAGATTTCGAAGCGAAAAGTTGGTGGGCACCGAAAAAGCCGTTATCTTTGCACCCCGGACTTCCGGAAGATGCCCGGCCCGCCAGGGCGGGCGGCAGCGAGGGGCCAGTGGCGACGGTCGACGGTCGGCAACGACGGGCCAGCAGTCGGCAGCGGTTGGCAGCGGCATAATGCAGCAGACGGTTTTGGCTGTTTTGGAACGCAAACGGCGCCGCCAACCTGCAGCGACGGCGGCAGTAACGGAAGGAGGGAACAGACGGGGTGTAGCGCAGTCCGGTTAGCGCACCTGCTTTGGGAGCAGGGGGTCGCTGGTTCGAATCCAGTCTCCCCGACAATTGACAATCAACCACTTGCGGCAACGCAGGTGGTTTTTTATTGGGGCCGGCGGCACACAATTTACACGCAAAATCGGGGATTTTCCGGCTGCATTAGGATTGGTCCCCGCAAAAGCCGGATTTTCCGGCTGCATTAGGATTGGCCCCCGCAAAAGCTGGATTTTCCGGCTGCATCAAGGCAGGCTCCCCGCAAAAGTCGATTTCCGCCCCCTTGCGCATAGCTCGCCTGCGCGGTTTCAATCACGTCAAAGAACCTCCTCCACACGCCTCCGGGAAACAGACGCCCCGAAGCACCATCGACCCGGGAGCCCCCACCGCCGCAGAGCCCTCGCGACCCGAGCCACCACCAATCCGTGTCACCACCAACCCGGGGGACCCGCCGCGCGCCCTCCGCTCTCCGGAACCCCGCCGCCGCTGAAGCCTTAGTTGCCCCGAAACCACCGCCGACCCGCCGCTCTTCCTCCAACGTCCCGAAAACCTCGCCACCCCGGAACCTCGCCGCCGCAGAACCTCCGCCGACCCGGAAGGCCCCACCGACCCGCCGCGCTCCCTCCACAGCTCCGGAAGCTCCCGCCGACCCCGAGGCCCCGCCGACCCGCCGCGCGCCCTCTGCCGCCGCAGAACCACCGCCACCCGGAAGCCCCGCATCCCCCGGGCGGTCAGTCTCGCCGCGTGCGGATGCGCCACCGTACCCCCTGCGGCGTCTGCACCGTCTCGAAATCCTCCGCACGGTAGTTGCCCCCGTTCGTCGGGAGTAGCTGCACCATCTGCTGGTAGGTGTACAAACGTCCGCATGCGGCCTCCGCCTGCCGCCGCGTCAGCAGCTCGTGGTCCCGGGCGGCGTAGGAGGTGAAGGTGCAGAAGGCGCTCCGGTTCTTCCACGCCCCCTTGTTGTCCATCGCAGCCACCAGGCGCCGGATGTCCTCGACGTCGTACTTGCGGAGCATCCACACCAGCTGCTGCCGCGTGAAGGGCTCCTCCATCGCGGCTACCTGCGGGAAGCGCTCCCCTATCCATGCCAGCAGCACATCGGCCGCCCCGGTCAACTCCCCCGACGGCCCGGTCAGCTCCGCCGACGGCCCGGTCAGCTCCGCCGACGGCCCGGCCGGTTTTCCCCCTGCAACCCCCTTTTCTTCTGAACTTACCGTGTGTGTGCTCTTCCTTCTTTCCTTCTTATTACTTCTTTCCTTCTTACTTTCTTCCGTTGTGGTCGCTCGCTGGTCGGGAGTTGGTCGGCAGCTGGTCTTCGCCCGGTCGTCAGCCGGTCCGACGGCCGGTCGCTCCGTGCTGTCCGTAGACTGATATCGTTCGTAATTGCAAATCGTTACGACCGTGTAGGAGCTGGTCGCCCGGCAGGTCAGAAAATCCGACCGCTCGAGTTTCGAAACAGCCGTCCGCACCTCACGCTCCGAGAGTCCCGTTTCGCGGGCCAGCGCAGCGCGGCTCGTGACGAGCTGCCCCCGTCTGACGGTGATTCCCCGCCAGCGACGGGTCTGAAAATTCGCCTTCAGGAGCAGGTGCAGCGCCAGCCGCACACAGTTCGTGTCGGAATACCACTCCCAGTCGAGCAGCCCGCGGTGTATCTTAATCCATCCCTCCATAGTCATCGTACTTCAAAACAGGTGAAACCCCGCATGCGCCATCCGAAGGCGCTTACGGGCTTCCGTCGCTTAAAATTCATCCGTCGTTTGTTTTTGTCCGATTTTTTGTAAATCTTTGACCCGTTCGAAATCTCCGCTACCCCGTATTTTGTATGCGACGGGTCGGGCGATGCGCATACGAAACGAGACCTGCCCAAGCCAGGAATGCATGGATGAGCGCCCCCCGAAGACTCGATGCCGCCCCTTCCGAACGAGCGGGCCAGTCATCATCCGGACGCCCTCGCCGCTGCCGGGTCAAGGGCCGGAACTCAAAAAACAGACTATAATGATACCCATTTTACAAGCAACTCCTATTGCCCCGGAATCAAGCAGCGGGAACCTATTTTATCTCTTCCTCGTATTTTGCATTATTGTCGTTGCCATCAATGTCTCCAGGCTGATAAAACGTCACCAGAGAAGGGGCTACTATCAAGGAAATTCCGCCACAACAAGCAATGAATCGGACGTGAACCCCGAAGAATACGGATACACAACAGAACAGGGAGAGACCCTGTTCGATGATGTCAAGCCCGAAGACGACGAGGTCGAATACAAAATTATCGGGACCAACCACCGGGACCTTTCCAAAAAGGACATCGGATACTCCGAAAATTTCTACCTGAAAGCGACCAAAGAGGTCAAAGAGGACAAATACGCCGTTGAGATTTACAACGGACGCGGGAGACTCGCTGGCTACCTTGACCGAGACTTGAACAGGTTCTGGCACAAACTGCTGATGAAGGCCAATCCCGAAAATCCGGTTATGCAATGTCGTGGGTTCATCGGCCAATTCAGAAACGACAGAGATGAACTAAAATTCTACGGGAAAGTATATCTTCCAGAGGTTGACGAAACAGACCCGGACTACAAAAGAATAATGAACGGATAACTTCCCGGTTATGACAAAAGTACAAAAAACGGATGGAAGCGCTTCATGCCGGCTGCGGCAAGACCGCCGACAGCCATGACGGCGCATGCCGAAGGCCCTGCACGGGCAGGCGCAGCGGCCGTTCGATTCCGAAAGATACGAACGATTTGCGCCCGATGATTCCACATTTTACTGAAAAAAGCATAACAGACTGATACTCCAATGAAAAGACTTTCAGCAACACTCATCCTCGCGGCGGCGCTCTTCGCATCCGGAGGAGCCTTTGCCCAAGTGCACATCGAACCGCACAACTTCTACTGGCAGCGCGTGGTCGAATACCGGGGTACCCCCTCCGCGATGCGCGACCGCATCATCGCCTCGGGGATATTCAGCGACATCCAGCGGAACGACTCCACGATGATTGTCGGGCGGGTCGAAAATGTCCTGCTGAACTACGCGACGATGGAGCCGGAGCCGAGGCTTTTCTCCCTGCCGATTTTCTTCAGAAACGGCGAGAAGTTCTCCGGGACGCTCATCTATGAATTGAAGCAGGGGCGCTATCGGGTCACGTTCAAGAACCTTATCTACAACGGCGACATGGTGCTCAACGTCAACGGCGTGTCGGTCGACATGAGGGACCAGCCCGTAAACAGGATATTCTACAAGAGCGACGGCAGCTTCTGCCGGGGCGCCAGGGCCCGGCAGTTCGCCTGCGAGGTCTTCGACTACTCGTTCTCGAACTCGTTCATCCTCACAAGCGACGACGAGCAGCAATCCGACGACTGGTGATTGAGATTGCCGGGGGCAAGGCATATCCGGAGCTGTCCGACAGGGCAGGTCTCTGGCTCGACGCGCCCGCATGCGCACGCGAGGTACGCCACTGGACGCACGCGCACGATGTGCGCGCACGAATCGCACTCCCACACGCCTTGCACCCGGCGGCGGAGCGACCCGGAACGGCTCGCACGTCCCTCCCCCCAACCGCAGAGCGGCCCGCACGGCGGGGGCAAGTTGACGGGCGGATGCATTTTTTTTGAAAATTATTTTGCCGATTCGGATTTTAGACGTATCTTTGTGCGCTCTTAAAGATAAAACGAGCTCTGTTCGGGGTGTAGCGCAGTCCGGTTAGCGCGCCAGCTTCGGGAGTTGGAGGTCGCTGGTTCGAATCCAGTCTCCCCGACACGGAAAGAGGTTATCGAAGTTCGATAACCTCTTTTTCTTCGTTATTGCAGCCAGCAGGGAACAGGCCGCCTCCAGACAGGGGAAAGGCCGCAAATCCGAGCCACGCCCCTATCACGTTTCGACTTGAGGCAACGCTGCAGGCCGCCGACATGCAACAAAAAAAGCTCCGGAGTCGAACTCCGGAGCTTTTTACTCTTTTTCAGCGGGACTTTCTCCCTGCTTGTCCTTTAATTCTTTTGCGCGCTTACCCTCGGGCCGGATGGTTTCGCCCACTGATGCGCCCGGGCCAAAAAACAACCCGTTCGGCGCACATAGGCCGAAAAAAAATGCCCCGTCCGGTACGCTCCCCAAGCCGAAAAAACTGCCCCGGCCGGCATCCCCGAACCGAAAAATCGCTCCGTCCGGTGCGCCCCCGGGCCGGATGGTCTCGTCGTCCGGGGCACTCTCCGACCGAAAAACGTCCCCGCCAGCACACGCTTCCACAGGCAGGCCTCTCAACAGGTGCGCCCCCGAACCGAAAAACCTCCCCGGGCCGGTGCGCTCCCGGGCTGAATGGTCTCACAGACCGCCCCGGTCCAAATAATCTCGCCGACCGGTACGCTCCCCGAACCGAAAAATTGCTCCGTCCAGCGGCCTCCCTCGGATGCCCCTCCCTCGGATGCCCCCGCGGCGTGTGTTCTTCCTCGGATGCTTCCCCCGGCGGTCGGTCGGCTGCTGCCCGCTACCGCGTCGTCCCCGGAAGCCGGTGGTAGTGACAATAGAGCAGGTCGCCGTTGTCGTCGTGCAGGTGCATGCCCCCGCCCAGGCAGTAGCGGAACATCGAACAGGAGGCGCACTCCCCACGGCGCGCCCACGCGCGGTCGCGGAAGGGCTCGAAGCGGTTCTGCCACACATCCCAGAAGCGGTCGCGGTAGATGTTGCCCTGGTGGAAGTTGGCGCGGATGCTCGTGCAGCCCGAAATGGAGCCGTCGACCCGTATCGAGGCCACCGAAACTCCGGCCGCACAGAGGTAGAAGTGGTCGCGCACCTCCATCTCGTAGTTGCCCAGAAATCCCTCGCAGGCGTAGCTCACCTCGATGCGCCCCTCGCGGCGCGTGCGGCGGATGAACTCCAGCACCTCGCGGAACTCCTCGTCGCTCACCCGCAGCGTGGGGTCCTCCTTGGCGCGCCCCATCGGGAAAATCGAGAAAATCCGCCAGTAGCGGATGCCCTCGGCGATGAGCATCTCCTTGAACTCCTCGAGGCGGGGTACCAGCGGCCCCGTGACGCAGGTGATGACGTCGTAGGCCAGCCCCGGCACGCGGGCGATGCGGCGCGCGGCGTCGAGCGCACGCGCATAGCTGAGCGGATTGCGGCGGATGTAGTTGTGCGTCTGCTCGAATCCGTCGAGGCTCACCGAGACGGAACGCAGCCCCGCGCGGAGCAGGCTGTCCAACCGCTCGGGGGTGAGCGCCATGCCGTTGGTGACCATGCCCCACGGATATCCGCGGCGCATCACCTCGGCGCCGGCACGCTCCAAATCCTCGCGGACGAGCACCTCGCCGCCCGAGAATATCACGAGCACCTGCCGCGGGTCGACATGCGGCGTCACCTCCTCGTCGAGCACGCGCAGGAAGTCCTCGAGCGGCATGTCGCGCACCCCGGGGTCGACCCGGCAGTCGCTGCCGCAGTGCCGGCAGGCGAGGTTGCAGCGCAACGTGCACTCCCAGAAGAGCGTACGCAGCTTATGCTCGGCCACCGAGCGGTCGTGCAGCGATGCGAAGAGGCTAAGCCCGAGGCGTTTGCGCAGGCTCGGTTTACAATTTCCGCTCATGGATTGGATTACTTCTGCCCATCTGCGGCGGATTCGGCGGCAGGTTCGGCAGCGGATTCTGCCGGCTGACCGGCTGCGGGCTGTGCGGCGCTTCCGAGCGAATCGGTCTCCTCGAGGGGATAGGCCTTGTTCACGAATTCGGGGCCGACGGGCTGGCGTACGCCGTACATCACCTGGATGGCGGGCGTCTGCTCCTCGGTCACGGGCTCCTGCTCCGCCTTGCCCTCACGCGGGGTATTTTTCACCGACGAGCAGCCCGTCGAGAAGCCCAGCAGTGCCAGCAGCGTCAGATTGATTTTGCGATTCATATTCATTCTGTTGGTTCCAATGTCAGGAACAAATATACAAAATTGATTCCTGATACGAAAATATAGCGTAAAAAGTTTTGAAAACCACCGTTTTTTCCGTTTCTTTGCAAAACACATTAACACTTAATCCGCAATTTTATGACAGGAACAGTAAAATGGTTCGATAGCAAGAAAGGCTACGGATTCATTATCGCCGAGAACGGCAAGGAGGTTTTCGTTCACTTCTCGGGCATTTTGTCGGAGGGCTTCAAGTCGCTCAACGAAGGCCAGAAGGTGGAGTTCGAGCTCGGCAACGGCACCAAGGGCGAGCAGGCCGTCAACGTGAAGGTCATCGGCTAAGCCGCGCGTCCGATTCCACAACGACACGACACAAACCGACATATCGGAACACCCGGAGTCCATCCGGCACAGTATGGGAGAAGCGGAACGCCGCTTCTCTTTTTTTGCGCCTTTGCGTTTTGCGCCTGTTTTTTTGCGTTTTGCGCCCGTTTTTGTTTTTGCACCCGCCGCCCGGGCCCCGGGCATGCCGCCTTCACCCTCCCCCCCGGGCACGCCCCGCCGCTCCTCTTCTCACGCACACGCGCGCTGCGCGCACGCACGCGAGTTTTCGCACACTCTTTTTGCCCGTTTGAAAAAATAATCGTAATTTTGGGCCGCCAATACAGAGCAGACCATAACGGTTAATTCACAATAAAAACCAAAAAACCATGAAAGAAGCAATCGCAATTCTGACCGGCGGCGGACCGGCTCCCGGCATGAACACCGTCGTAGGCAGCGTCGCCAAGACGTTCCTGCGCAAGGGTTATCGTGTAATCGGCCTCCACGAGGGTTATACGGGACTGTTCAACCCCTCGCCCCGCACGGTGGACATCGACTATCCCATGGCCGACGGTATCTTCAACCAGGGCGGTTCGTTCCTGCAGATGAGCCGTTTCAAGCCCACGGATGCCGATTTCGAGAATAACTTCAACCTCAAGTTCTTCACCGACAACAACGTGAAGCTGCTCGTAACGGTGGGCGGCGACGACACCGCATCGACGGCAAACCGCATCGCCAAGTTCCTCGAGGCCAAGAAGTACCCCATCGCCAACATCCACGTTCCGAAGACCATCGACAACGACCTGCCGCTGCCCAACGGCACGCCGACCTTCGGTTACGAGTCGGCCAAGGACAAGGGTGCCGTCATCGGCCGCGCCGTCTATGTCGACGCCCGCACGAGCGGCAACTGGTTCGTACTGGCTGCCATGGGTCGTTCGGCCGGCCACCTCGCATTCGGTATCGGCGAGGCCTGCCACTACCCGATGATTGTCATCCCCGAGATGTTCAACAAGACCGAAATCACGGTCGAGAAGATTGTCAACCTGGTCATCTCGTCGATTATCAAGCGCAAGATTATGGGCATGGACTACGGCGCCGCCATCATCTCGGAGGGCGTATTCCACGCACTGTCGAACGAGGAAATCCGCAAGAGCGGCGTTCACTTCACCTACGACGAGCACGGACACCCCGAGCTGGGCAAGGTTTCGAAGGCCCACATCTTCAACGAGATGATTGAGAACAAGCTCAAGGCCCTGGGCATCAAGGTGAAGAGCCGTCCCGTGGAGCTGGGTTACGAAATCCGCTGCCAGACCCCGATTGCCTACGACCTGACCTACTGCTCGGAGCTGGGTATCGGCGTACACAAGCTCTACTCGGAGGGCAAGACCGGCTGCATGGTCTATGTGGATTCGGAGGGCAACGTATCGCCGCTCTACCTGAAGGACCTTCAGGACCCGACGACGGGCAAGATTCCGCCCCGTCTGGTCGACATCACCTCGGACAAGTTCAAGTCGGTAGTGGACAATATCCTCAACGCCATCGAGCCGAAGGACTACGAGGCAGCGAAGAAGTATGTCGCCAACCCCGAGGAGTACGACTTCTACAAGATTCTCAACTGGAAGTAATCCATCCGGTTGCTTTGCACAAAAGCCCCGGCCGATGCATTCGGCCGGGGCTTTCTGCTTGATGCCGTGCGGAGGGGCTACTTCCCCGAGACGATTGCTCCGAGGAGCTTCGCCTGGTAGGGCAGCTCGGGCGTTGCATTCTCGAGCACGGTCTTCACATAGGAGACCGAGCGGGTCGCCGACTTCACCTTCATGGGGTTCTTGAGCGACTTGAGCGACGAGGTCGCCTTGCCCAACGCTTCAGTCAGCTGCTTCAACTCACCCGAGGTCCCCTCGATGCGCTGCAGCAGCTCGGTTGCCCGCAGAATCTGCTCGGCGCTGGGGGTCGCACCGTCGAGCAGGGCCGTAAAGTCGGCCACCTCGACCGTGGCGGCAGCCACCGTCTCGGCCGTTTTGGCAGCGTCGTCGATTTCAGCCACGCCGCAGGCCTTGGGGGCCTCGCTCTTCAACTGCTCGACCCGCTTGGCCGAAGCCTCCTTCTCCTCGGGCGTCTGAGCCGAGACCGCCGTCACGGCCATCAGCAGTGCGGCCGCACACATCAAAAACTTTTTCATGTTGTTTGGGTTTGTTTTGAATTGCTCCTACTCTCTTGCAGATTTTCGGAATCCTCTGTTCCCGGGGCGACGGAGTGGATGCATCCGCAGGTTTCTTCGTCGTCGTGAAGAACGCGGATGATGCCCCCGGGAGGGAGGAACCGCCGTCCGTTCTCTACATACGGTTGAATGTACAGGTCGTTTTCAGTCAGGAGAAATCGGCAGAGCACGCCAGAAGAGGCCGCCTGGGCTTATCGCATGTCAATCAGCCACAAGATATCCGCGTATGCACAATAAAAAAGGTGCATCCCCGCTCCCGCTCCGACTAACTGAGGTACGACCAAGCACCCGTATGTATCGCAACAGAACATGGGAACACACCCCAAACGGAGTGTATCCGCAACATCCGTTCCCCGACATACATCTAATTGGTCGTTTTCAGTTACGGGCGAACAGCGGCAAATATCATTTCAAGACAAAGATAGCGAAAAGCGTACGATTTCCAAAAAAACGAGGGCATCAGCGACAGAAATCATGCAGTGGCAGGAGCCGGCGCGCCACGGGCAGCCTCCACAGAAACGCGGTGCGCGGGTACGGAGGTGCAGGGTGCGGGATGCGGGGCGAAGGAGCGAAGAGGAGCGAAGGAGCGAAGGAGCGAAGAGGAGCCGACGCGGGGGTATCGGCGGGCGCGAAGGTGCACGGGGTTAGAAGAGTGTCAGTGCAGGTGCGGGGGCGCAGAAGAGTGTCAGTGCAGGTGCAGGTGCAGGTGCAGGCGCGGGCGCGGGCGCGGGGCGTGGGGTCAGAAGAGTGCCGATGCGGGGCTCAGAAAAGTGTCGCTGCAGGGCTCAGAAAAGTGTCGCTGCAGGGCTCAGAAGAGCGTCGGTGTAAGCCGGGTGCAGGCGCAGGTGCAGGCGCGGGGACAGAAGGACGTGAAGGGCGAGGGGGGGGGAAAAAACAAATCGCCGTGGGGCTCAGAAGAGCGTCGGCACAGGCGCGGGCGCCGGCGCGGACAGGACGGGGCCCTCGGGGCAGAGGTTGCGGACCCGAAGGCCGAGGCGCAGGGCGCGGCCGACCGTATAGCGGGTGCCGCCCGTGCTGCCGTCGTACCAGGCCACCACCTCGTCGGCATGCTCCACCAGAAAGTCGTTGCGCACCCGGTAGCAGCCGGGGCCGTAGGCCGGACGGAGCACCACCCGCTCGTAGGCCCGGGCGACCGCCTCCGCATAGCGGGCCCGGTCGCGGGGCGTGTAGAAGCGCTCCTGCTCCGCAAAGGGGATGACGGCCACCAGACGCACGTCGGAACAGCGGCTCCGCAACGCGAGCACCGCCTCGGCCGCCGCCAGGTCGAAACCCACGGCCATGCCGCTCAGAAAGGTGCGGAATCCGCGGGCGTACATCGCGTCGAGCAGCGCCCGAAGCGCGGCGTCGCCCCGCCCGTCGTAGGTGCGATGGCCCGTAAAGGCCGCATGCAGGTTTGTCTCCATCGTAGACCAAAGATACGCCTTTGGCGCGGACTTTGCAAGAGTTCATGCCGAGTCAAACCAAAAAAACAAGCAACCATGAAAAACACCGGTATTGCCATCGTATCGCTGGTGGGCGGCCTGATTATCGGCTCGGCCCTCACGATGCTCTTCACGCCGCAGTCGGGTCCCGAACTGCGCCGCAAAATCAAGGAGTCGCTCGGCGACGAAATCGACCGCATGAAGGAGAAGCTCAACGAGGTCGAGGAGCAAATCGAGCAGGCGCGCTGCAAGTGCGACGACTAACCGACCCCTCGTTGCCGATGGAAGCGCAAGAAAGGCACCGCACGCCGGGCGGCGCGCCGGAGACGGGGAGAGGCAGCGGGCGCCTGCTGCTCGTCGTGCTGCTCTTCGTCACGACAGCCATCCTGGCGCTGCTGCTTCTGCTCACGGCCGCCGTGGTGGGGCTCTCGCTCCTCACGGGGTCGTTCATCGCCTCGACGCTGATTCTGGGGGGCTTCTTCGCCCTCATGGCGGCGGTGGTCTACCTGGCGGCGCTCCGCGAGGAGGTGGAGCGGCTGCGCGCCCGTGCCGAAACGGTCTACGAGGTGGCGCGAGCCGCCCGCAGCGGCTACGAGTGGCTCGCCTCTAAGGTTGCGCTTCTCAGCCGCCTCGGCGACGCACTGCGCCGGGAGTAGGGGTGCCGGGGGCCGGGAGCCGCCCGCGGTTGAAAGCACCCGCGCCGGGACCACATCCCGTCCAGCCGCAGCCGCCCTCCGCAACTTTCCCCACTGTGGGATGCCGGAGCTGCCGCCGCCTCTTCTCCGCCGCGCCGCCGGAAACCGCAGCCACGCCTCCCCGCCGCTGCCACCGTGAGCAGCCGCCGGAGCCCCTTCCTCGCCGCCGCGCACAAAAAAACCGATACCGGATAACCGGTATCGGTTTTTTGTTCAACACCCCTGAGGGCGTCTCGGTCGACTATTTGCCGAAGTAGCGCTTGTAGAGACCCTCGAAGCCCTTGCCGTGACGAGCCTCGTCCTTGGCCATCTCGTGAACCGTGTCGTGTACGGCATCGAGGTTCTGCTCCTTGGCCAGACGGGCCAGACGCATCTTGTCCTCGCAGGCACCGCACTCGGCGTTCATGCGCTTGTAGAGGTTGGTCTTCGTATCCCATACCACCTCGCCAATCAGCTCGGCGAACTTCGAAGCGTGCTCGGCCTCCTCCCATGCGTAGCGCTTGTAGGCCTCGGCGATTTCGGGATAGCCCTCACGGTCGGCCTGACGGCTCATGGCCAGGTACATGCCCACCTCGGTGCACTCGCCCATGAAGTGGTTCTGGAGACCCTCCCAGAGCTCGGGGCTGGCACCCTTGCCGTCGCCCAGCTTGTGAACGGTCACGAAGTCGAGGTTGCCCTCCTCCTCTACGACCTCTACGAACTTATCCTTGCCTGCCTTGCAGAGCGGGCACTGCTCGGGTGCCTCGGGACCTTCGTGGATATATCCACATACGGTACAACGCCATTTCTTTGCCATAACTGTATCGATGTTAAGTTAGTGTGTTTGTAATTTTGGAACTGTTTGCATTGGTTTGTACGACAAAGGTAAGAATTCTTTGCGGAAATCCTATAAAAGACCTATTGTCTTTTTTTATGGAGCGATAAGCCGTGCCTATAGCCGAGCCCGGAGGGGTTGCCCGGGGGTGTTCGCAGCGGTCGGGAACGGGGGGGCGCCGCGGCGGAGGGAGGTGTTCGTGCCGCCCGGGAGCCGTCCTCGCCGCCCGGGGAAGTCCCGCCTATTCGCGGCGGTCGATGACCTCCTCGATGTAGGGTACGTCGGTCGAATCCTTCACCAGCACGCGCTTGCGGCTGTCGAGCAGGTAGAGCGCCGGAATGGCCTCCAGGTCGTAGCTCCCCGTCTCGCGGATGACGCAGCCGTCGTCGTAGCCGTTAATCCACGCGGCGGGAATCTGGTCGCGGTAGGCGCGCCACTCGGCCAAATCCTCGTCGGGATAGAGCGCCAGCACCTTCAGCCGACCACGCTCCTGCATCTCGGAGAGCATCGGCGAGGAGACTATCGCCTCGCGAATCTGACGGCACATCGGACAGCCCGGATTGTTGATGAAGAGCAGCACATACTCCGCGCGGATGTCGTAGAGGCGCCCCGTGGCACCCGAGGCGAGCGTATAGCGGAAGTCGTTGGCCGGCTGCCCGAGGCGGTTCTGCAGCGCTATCTGCAGGTCGTACTCGGGCCCCAGCTTCTCGTACTGGTCCAGATAGGGGCTCGCAAGCTGCGCGCGGAGCACCGGGATGTAGAACTCGCCGTTGCGCAGCGGCGAGTTGGGGTCGCGCAGCACCCGCTCGGCCAGCATTGAGAAGTAGCGCAGCATGGGTGCCGAGGCCGAAGCGCGGCGCATGAGCGAATCCATCGGCGCACCGTCCGTCGGATGTTCCGAGAGCAGCGAGACGTAGGAGGCGAAGGCCTCAAGCATCGAGAGCGTGTCGGCCTTGTGGACGAAGAGCGTGTCCGAGAAGTCGAAGCGGTCCCAGTAGTGGCACCGCAGGTAGTCGCGCTGCTCGGCGGGGGCGAGGCCCGAGGGGGCGATGGGGGGAAGGAAGACCTTCATCCCGGCGGCGGCTTCGGCCACGGCCTGCTGCTGTTGCCGTGCGCGGCGGCCGCCGCACGAGAGGGCGAGGGCGGCCACGGCCGCAAGGAGGAGCATCTTCAGCGACGTCTTCATGTTCATGGCTGTGTAACGTTCTTGTGAGAAACAAATATAGGTCTTTTCCGGCAACTTTCCGCGCACGGAGGGGGCAAAAAGCGTGCGGCGACGTTTTTTGCACGGTAGTTGCACCTGGCGCAAGCGTCAAATTCACAAAAGAACCGAAACTCTATGGATGCAAAAAAAACATCGGGTACGGGGTTCAAGCTGAGTGTCATGACGCTGGCCATCATGAACGTGACGGCGGTCGTCAGCCTGCGCGGACTCCCTGCCGAGGCGGTCTACGGACCCTCTTCGGCCTTCTACTACCTCTTTGCCGCCATCGTCTTCCTCATCCCCACGGCGCTCGTGGCCGCCGAGCTGGCCGCCATGTTCGCCGACAAGCAGGGCGGCGTCTTCCGCTGGGTGGGCGAAGCCTACGGCGCACGGACGGGCTTTCTGGCCATCTGGCTGCAATGGATTGAATCGACCATCTGGTACCCCACGGTGCTCACCTTCGGGGCGGTCTCGATTGCCTTCATCGGGGTCAACGAGGCCCACGACATGACGCTCGCCTCGAACAAGCTCTTCACGCTGGTCATCGTGCTGGCCATCTACTGGCTGGCCACCCTCATCTCGCTCAAGGGGCTCGACTGGGTGGGCAAAATCAGCAAGTGGGGCGGCATGATAGGCACCATCATCCCCGCCGGACTGCTCATCGTGCTGGGCATCGTCTACATCGCCTCGGGCGGCCACAACAACATGGACATGTCGCAGGGCTTCTTCCCCGACCTGACGAAGCTCGACAACCTGGTGCTCGCCAGCGGCATCTTCCTCTTCTACGCCGGCATGGAGATGATGGGCATCCACGTGATGGAGGTGCGCAATCCGTCGCGCAACTACCCGCGCGCCATCATCATCGGCTCGCTCATCACGGTCTGCATCTTCGTGCTGGGCACCTTCTCGCTGGGCTTCATCATCCCGGCCAAGGACATCAGCCTGACGCAGTCGCTGCTCATCGGCTTCGACAACTACTTCCGCTACCTGCACATGTCGTGGGCCTCGCCCGTCATCGCCGTGGCGCTGATGTTCGGCGTGCTGGCCGGCGTGCTCACCTGGGTGGCCGGCCCCTCGAAGGGTATCTACGCCGTGGGCAAGGCGGGCTACCTGCCCCCCTTCTTCCAGAAGGCCAACCGCATCGGCGTGCAGCGCAACATCCTGCTCGTGCAGGGAGGCGTGGTCACGCTGCTGGCGCTGCTCTTCGTCGTCATGCCCTCGGTGCAGTCCTTCTACCAGATTCTCTCGCAGCTCACCGTGCTGCTCTACCTCATCATGTACATGCTGATGTTCTCGGCAGCCATCGTGCTGCGCTACAAGCTCCGCGACACGCCGCGCCCGTTCCGTCTGGGCCGGGGCAACGGCCTGATGTGGCTGCTCGGGGCGCTCGGCTTCTGCGGCGCGCTGCTCGCCTTCGTGCTGAGCTTCATCCCGCCCGCCCAGATTCAGACGGGAAGCAGCGCCGTCTGGTACTCGGTGCTCATCGTCGGCTGCATCGTGGTGGTGGCGGCACCCTTCGTGATTTACGCCCTGCGCAAGCCCTCGTGGCGTGACCCGCAGGCCGCGGCCGACTTCGCGCCCTTCCACTGGGAGGCCGCCGCGACTGCTCCGAAGACCGCTCCGACCGCCGCAACGGCCCCGAAGGCCGCTCCTGCCGCCGCAACGACTTCGAAAGCCGCTCCGACCGCCGCAACGGCCCCGAAGGCCCCCTCCGCCGCTCCGAAGAGCACGCCGTCCGCCCCGACCGGCTCTTCCGCCGCGGGAAACAAGGGCGGCCACACCCCGAAACAATAACCAACACACACGTTACCACCATGTTACATCGAATCGACAAAACCACCGTCCGCAACGCGCTGCAGCAGGCCTACGAATGCACCCGCGAGACCAACTCGGGCAAGAATGCGGACTACATCCCCTACCTGGCGAAGGTTCCCTCGGAGCTCTTCGGCATCTCGGCCTGCCTGCCCGACGGCGAGGTCATCACCGTGGGCGACACCGACTGCGCCTTCGGCATCGAATCGGTCTCGAAGGTGCCCACGGCGCTGCTCGTCATGGAGCAGTACGGGCCCCAGAAGGTGATGAACCGCATCGGCGCCGACGCCACGGGCCTCCCCTTCAACTCCATCATCGCCATCCTGCTCGAGAAGGACCACCCCTCGACGCCGCTGGTCAACGCCGGCGCCATCAGCGCCTGCTCGATGGTCAAGCCCGTGGGCGATGCCGAGGGGAAGTGGAAGGCCATCGTCGACTTCATCGAGGGGCTTGCGGGCTCCGAGGTGACGCTCATCGACGAGCTCTACCGCTCGGAGTCGGCCACCAACTTCAACAACCGCGCCATCACCTGGCTGCTCAAGAACTACAACCGCATCTACGACGACCCCGAGATGTCGCTCGACCTCTACACGCGGCAGTGCTCGCTCGGCATCACGGCGCGTCAGCTCTCGATTCTGGGTGCGACGATAGCCTTCGGCGGCCGCAACCCGGTGACGCGCAAGCAAATCTTCCGCACGGAGCTCACCCCGAAAATCGTCTCGCTGATGGCCACCGTGGGCTTCTACGAGCATACGGGCGACTGGCTCTACACCACGGGGCTGCCCGCCAAGTCGGGAGTCGGCGGAGGCATCGTGGGGGTTATTCCGGGGGTTATGGGCATCGCCTCGTTTGCGCCGCCGCTCGACGCCTCGGGCAACTCGGTCAAGGCGCAGCTGGCGCTGAAGTTCGTCATGGACCGCCTCAACCTCAACATCTTCAACCCCGACCGCTGCATCACGGCCGTACCGGAATCGGTCGCCTGAACGGGGCCCGGGTGGAGAGGACGTCCCCCCGCCCCACCGGCGGGAAAACGACGACCCGCCCCGGGAGCAAGGGCCCCGGCACCCCGCTTCATTCGGGAAGGGCTCCGGCGCTCTGCCCGGCGGCGGACAAGCGACGGCCCGACCCGAAAACAAGGGCCCCGGCGCCCCGCTCCATCCGGGAAAGGGCCCCGGCGCTCCGCCCACCGGCGGACAAACAACGGTTCCGACCCGAGAACAAGGGCCCGGCCCCGCCCACCGGCGGGAAAACGAAGCGGGCCGGCTGCACTGCGCAGCCGGCCCGCTCTCTTTTGCGGTCAACGACCCTATCAGCAATCCTGCTCGACAGCGTGGAAGAGCTCCACGTCGCTCACATCGGACTTCATCACGTAGTCATATGCCTCGGAAACCTTGCCGTCGGCCAGCTTCGCATAGATGCGGGCCGAGTTGACATACTCCTCCGACTCGCCGGCCTGACGGGCCAGCAGGTAGGTGATGATGATGTGTCCGGCGGTCTCGACCAGACGGCGGGCATGGAAGTCCTTGAAGCCGGCAGCCTGCTTCTCACCCTCCTCGACGTGGGCAATCATCTCGGCCAGACGGCCCTTCAGCTCGGCCAGACGGGCCACAATCGGCTGCATCGCCTCCGAATACTCGGCGGCGGCATAGCGCTCAATCTGCTCCATGAAGGTGCCCTTCGTCACGGCGTTGATGGCCGCCACGACCTGCAGCTGCGAGGTGCCCTCGTAGATGTTCATGATGCGCGCATCGCGGTAGAGACGCTCGCAGGGATAATCCTTCATGAAGCCCGAACCGCCGTGAATCTGAATCGCGTCGTAGGCCAGCTGGTTGGCATACTCCGACGAGAAGAGCTTCACCAGCGGCGTGAAGCCGTCGGCCAGGCGGTTGTAGAACTTCATCTCCTGACGCTCCGCGCCCTCGAGCGGACGCTCGTGCGAGATGTGGGTGTACTGCTTGTAGATTTCGACGAAGCGCGTGGTCTCGTAGAGCAGCGCGCGGGCGCCCTGCAGCTTGGCCTTCATGTTGGAGAGCATCTCGGCCACGGCGGCGAACTTGACAATCGGCTTGCCGAACTGCTCACGCTCGTGGGCATACTTCAGCGCCTCGCGGTAGGCCGCCTCGCACGTGCCGACCGACTGCGCGCCGATACCCAGACGGGCGGCGTTCATCAGCGACATCACGTACTTGATAAGACCCATCTTGCGGTCGCCGACCAGCTGCGCCGGAGCGTTCGTGAAGACCAGCTCGCAGGTGGGCGAGCCCTTGATACCCATCTTGTTCTCGATGCGGCGCACCTTCACGCCGCCGTCGCGCTTGTCGTAGACGAGCATCGACAGACCGCGTGCGTCGGTCGTACCCTCCTCGGTGCGGGCCAGCACGAGCGAGATGTCGCCGTCACCGTTGGTGATGAAGCGCTTCACGCCGTTGAGCAGCCACGTCTGGCGCTCCTCCGACCAGGTGGCCTTCAGCATGACGGCACCCAGGTCCGAACCGGCATCGGGCTCCGTGAGGTCCATGGCGCAGGTGGCGCCGGCCGATACCCACGGCAGATACTTCTGCTTGAGCTCCTCCGAGGCGAACTCGTTGAGCGTCTCGGCGCAGTCCTGCAGACCCCAGATGTTCTCGAATCCGGCGTCGGCGCGCGCCACCATCTCGTTGGCCATCACGAAGCAGACCAGCGGGAAGTTCAGACCGTCGTACTTGCGCGGGAGCGTCAGGCCGCTCAGTCCGGCATCGACAATCGCCTTGAGGTTCTCGACCGTACCCGAGGCGTACTCCACATGGTCGTTCACCACGCGGGGACCTTCGTGGTCGACGCCCTCGGCATTCGGAGCAATGACCTCGCCGCAGACCTCGCCGGCGATTTCGAGCACCCGGCGGTAGGAGTCCATCGCGTCGTCGAAATCCTGCGGCGCATAGTCGTAGAGGTCCTTCTCGGCAAATCCGCGCTCCTTGAGCTCCACAATCTTGCGCATCATCGGATGCTGGAGGTGGAACTGCAAATCCTTGTTATCTGAAAAGAAATTAGCCATTACTTCGAATTTTGTTTGTAGTACTTAATCATCTTGGGGATAATCTCGTTCACGTCGCCCACAATCGCATAGTCGGCAATCTTGTTGATGGGGGCCTCGGGGTCGGTGTTGATGGAGATGACCATCGACGACTGGTCCATGCCGGCCGTATGCTGAATCTGGCCCGAAATGCCGCAGGCGATGTAGAGCTTCGGACGCACCGTGACGCCGGTCTGGCCCACCTGCCGTTCGGGCTCCGTGAAGCCGGCATCGACGGCCGCACGGCTGGCGCCCACCTCGGCGCCCAGCACCTCGGCCAGCTCGTGCACCAGACGGAAGTTCTCCTTCGAGCCCATGCCGTAGCCGCCGGCCACGATGATGTTGGCACCCTTGATGTCAATCTTGCGCTCCTCAATCTGACGCTCGACAATCTTCACCGCCAGGTCGCTGTCCTTGACATAGCGCTTCCAGTCGATGAACTTCACCTCGCCGGCGGCGGGGTGTGCGGCGTACTCCTTGCGCATGACGCCCTCGCGCACGGTGGCCATCTGCGGACGGTGGTCCGGGTTGACAATCGTGGCGATGATGTTGCCGCCGAAGGCGGGACGAATCTGGTAGAGCAGGTTCTTGTACTCCTTGCCGCTCTTGGCGTCGCGGTGGTCGCCGATGACCAGCTGCGTGCAGTCGGCCGTCAGACCGCTGTGCAGCGCCGACGAGACGCGCGGAGCGAAGTCGCGGCCGATGCAGGTGGCGCCGAAGAGGACAATCTGGGGCTTCTCCTGTTCGATGAGGCCGCACATGACGGCCGTATGGGGCAGCGTGCGGAAGGGGGCCAGCTCCTTGTCGTCGGCCACCCATACGGTGTCGGCGCCGTAGCGTGCCAGCTCCTTCTCCATGCCGGCAAGATTTTCACCGATGACGACCGCCTCGAGCTTCACGCCGAGCGTCGCGGCCAGTTCACGGCCTTTGGTCAGCAGTTCGAGACTCACGTCGGCCACAACGCCTTTCTCGGTCTCGATGTATACGAATATGTTGTTCATCTCTTTCAATCCGGATTAACCGAGCGTGTGGCTCGCAATAAGTTCGACCATCAGGGAGTTAATGTCCTCGTCGGCGGCCGTCAGGCGCTTGGCCTCCTTGGCTGCGAAGACGACGTTCTCGATTTTCTTGACCTTCGTGGGCGAGCCCTGCAGACCGAGCTGCTGCATGTCGGGCTCGACGGCGGCGGCACCCCACTCCGTGATGCGGAGGTAGTCATGCTCCTGTGCGCGCCGTGCGGCGGCCGATTCGGGAGCGGCGGCAATCTCCGATGCGGCGAGCGCACCCTTGTACTTCATCACGCGCTTGGCATTGCGCGGACGGCACTCGGCGGCCGACTCGTTGACCGTGATGACGGCCGGAACGGGGCACTCGACCACCTCGATGCCGCCCGTGATGCGGCGCTTGATAACCAGCGACTGCTCCTTGACCTCGACAATCTGCTCGGCATAGGTCACCTGCGGCAGGCCGAGCTTCTCGGCCACCTGGGGGCCTACCTGGGCCGTATCGCCGTCGATGGCCTGACGGCCGGCGAAGATGACGTCGGGACCAATCTTGCGCAGCGCGCACGAGAGGGCGTAGGAGGTGGCCAGCGTATCCGAGCCGGCGAACTCGCGGCCCGAGAGCAGGTATCCTCCGTCGGCACCGCGGAACATCGCGTCGCGGATGATGTCGGCGGCACGCTGCGGGCCCATCGTGAGGATGTGCACCGTAGCACCCGGCATGCGGTCCTTCAGATTGAGCGCCATTTCGAGTGCATTGAGGTCCTCCGGGTTGAAGATGGCCGGCAGCGCAGCGCGGTTGACCGTTCCTTCGGGGGTCATCGCATCCTTGCCCACATTGCGGGTATCGGGTACCTGCTTTGCCAGCACAACGATTTTAAGCGGTTGTTTCATAGGTTGTCTATCTGTTGTAAGATTTGTTTTCGGTTCTTTCATTGCGGTCGGTCACCGTGCGGCGGCCGCCTCTTCACGAAACGGCCGCCGCGCGGCGTCGGGGCCGATGCTAACGGACGATGGTCTCGCCGCGGTCGGGGCCAATCGAGATAATCTTCACGGGGACGCCCGTCTGCTGCTCAATGAACTCGACGTAGTTGCGGAACGCCTCGGGGAACTCCTCGTAGCGGGTCACCTTGCGCAGGTCGGACTTCCAGCCCGGGAATTCGCGGTAGACGGGCTTGATGTCGGCCTCGGTCTCGAAGGGGAAGCGCGTCGTGCGCTCGCCGCCGATTTCGTAGGCGACGGCCACCTTCACGGTATCGAAGTCGTTCATCACGTCGGACTTCATCATGATGAGCTGCGTGACGCCGTTAATCATAATCGAATACTTGAGTGCCACCAGGTCGAGCCATCCGCAGCGGCGGCGGCGGCCCGTGACGGCGCCGAACTCGTGGCCGATGGAGCAGAGCTGCTCGCCCGTCTGGTCGAAGAGCTCCGTGGGGAAGGGGCCGCTTCCGACACGGGTGCAGTAGGCCTTGAAGATGCCGTAGACCTCGCCGATGCGGCGGGGAGCGACGCCCAGACCGGTGCAGACGCCGGCGCAGACCGTATTGGAGGAGGTGACGAAGGGATAGGAGCCGAAGTCGACGTCGAGCAGTGTGCCCTGGGCGCCCTCGGCCAGAATGGCCTTGTCGTTGTCGAGCAGCGCGTTGATTTCATACTCGCTGTCGATGATGCGGAAGCGCTTGAGGTACTCGACCGCCTCGAACCACTGCGCCTCGAGCTCCGTGATGTCGTACGAATAGTTCAGCGAGCGGAGAATCTGCTCGTGGCGTGCCTTTGCGCGGGCGTAAATCTCGCGGAAGTCGGGGCTCAGCAGGTCGCCCACGCGCATGCCGTTGCGGCTCACCTTGTCCGTATAGGTCGGGCCGATGCCCTTACCGGTGGTGCCGATTTTCGAGCTGCCCTTGGCAGCCTCGTAGGCCGCGTCGAGAATGCGGTGCGTCGGCAGAATCAGATGCGCCTTCTTCGAGATGCAGAGCTGCCGCGTAAGGTCGTGGCCGCTGCGGGCCAGCTCCTCGGCTTCGGCACGAAAAAGAACGGCGTCGAGCACTACGCCGTTGCCGATGATGTTGGTCTTTCCGCCCTGGAAGATGCCCGAGGGAATCGACCTCAGTACGTATTTCTCGCCGTTGAATTCCAGCGTGTGACCGGCGTTGGGTCCGCCCTGGAAACGCGCCACCACCTCATAGTGGGGCGTCAGCACGTCCACAACCTTGCCTTTACCCTCGTCGCCCCACTGCAGGCCGAGAATGACGTCTACTTTTTTCATGATATCCGAATTATGTTATTGGCTGCAAAAGACATTTTTTGCATCCATTTGCATCCAAAGGTACGAAATATTCCACGAAATACCCAACTCCGGGGGCGACTTTTCGACAAATGGCCCCGAAAAGGGCTTTCGGGGGCGTGTTGCGGCCCTTCGGGAGAGGTTTCCGGGGCCCCAACCGGGAGAGGGCCAGCGTGTTCAGCGGCGCGGGACAGGGCGGTGCAGGTGGTTCTGCGGTGGAGCCCGGAGGCGGAGCCAGCGTGTTCAGCGGCGCAGGACGGGGGCGGTGCAGGGGGTTCTGCGGTGGAGCCGGGGCGGGGCCAGCGCGTTCAGCGGTGGGGCCCGGTGCGGGACGGGGGCGGAACAGGCGGGGGTTCTGCGGCGCAGGCGGGGGCGGGGCCAGCGTGTTCAGCGGCGCGGGACAGGGGCGGGACGGGGAGTTCAGAGGTGCAGACGGGACGGACCGGCCGCCGGGAGGGAGGAGGGGGGCATTGCCAGTCGACCGCCGCCCCGCCCCCTCCCAAAGGCCGCTGCGGGGTGCAAAGCCGACGGCCGCGCCGCCGGGACGCAAAAAAAGTGTTCCGAGGGGAAGATGCGCCCGCCGCCAGGACGCAAAAAAAGTGTTCCGAGGGGAAGGTGCGCCGCCGCCCGAACACATACGGGCACAAAAAAACGGACCTCGGTCCGTTCACTTCTATTTCTGCTACACTACTCTGCTACTCTACGGGCTTCTGCTCCGGGATGCTCGTCCGATACACCCTGCCGCACGACAACGGCTCCGCACTCCGGGAGCCCGTCTCTTTGCGGGCGACTTCCGGCAGCATGTTCTCCTGCAACAGCCTGTCTGCCTTCGATTTCGGTCTGCCCGTCGGTCGGGAGTCACAGCCGTGAAAGCCTCCGCCATCCGGAGCCTCAGCCGCTCAGCCGCCCGCCGGTCGGGGCTCAGCCGCCTGGCCGCCGGAATCTCAGCCGTCCGGGCAGCCCCCCGTGAAAGCCTCCGCCCGCCGCCCGGGTCACAGTTCTCAGCCGCCCGGGTCACAGTTCTCAGCCGCCGGGGTCACAGTTCTCAGCCGTCCGGGGTCTCGGCCGTCCGCAGCCCGGAACTTGCCGTCCCTGCTGCTCGCCCCCTCCGCCGCCGGGGTCACAGCACCACCACGTCAGTATGGCCGTCCACCTGCAACTGGCGAATCTCCTGCGTCGAGCTTACGTAGAGCGTCTCCAGCTCGGGACTCGACTGCGTATCGACCCGCTCCATGACGGCAGCGCAGCCGCTCACGTCGAGCGTCCGCAGGGCGTTGCCGCCGCAGACGAGCGTCGAGAGGGCCGTATCGCCCCTCAAATCGAGCGAGGAGAGCAGGTTGCCGCTGCAGTCGAGCGTCGCAAGTATCGCGAGCCGCTCGACGTCGAGCCACGAGATGCGGTTGCGGGCGCAGTTGACCTCCACGAGCCGCGGGCACGACGAGAGGTCGAGCCGCGTGAGGTTGTTGTCGCTGCAGTCGAGCCGCTGCAGGTTGCGGAAGTCGGAGATTTCGTCGAGCGAGGCGATGCCGCACCCCGAGCAGTCCATCCGCACGATGCGCTCGGCCTCGTAGCGCGAGATGCGCCCGTCGTCGTTCAGGTCGAGCGTCTCGAGGCAGTAGCGCTCGAAGGCGGGGTCGGTAAAGCGCAGGTATTCGGTTCGCGCCGCGTCGTCGTACCCGTCATCGAGCAGTCCGCACGAGGTGCAGAGCAGCACGAGAAGCGATGAAAGGGCACGGCGCATGTTCTATGATGATGTTGTTGAAATTGAGTCTTTTACAGGTCAGATGTCGATATCGTCGTCGGTCTCTTCGAGCCCCTCCGAGCTGCCGTCGTCCTGAATCTCGTCGGCGCCCTTGATTTCGTCGTCGTAGTAGTCCTTGTCGTCGTCATCCTGGGCGTGGTCGTCGACCTTCACGTCGATTTTCACCAGATAGGCAACCTCGTCCGTATCGAACGGTACGGCGTAGAAGAAGTCGCCGTTGGGCTTGTCGACACGCATCATGGCGTCGGTGAATCCGAGGGGATACTTCTCCCGCACGGCTTCCTGAAGTTCGGGGCTGAGGTTGTGGAGACTCGCAACGATATGTTTCTTCGTGCTATTCTGTTTGGTCATGGTACAGCGTAAAACTAACGTGTAAAAATTTTCTGCAAGTATACGCAAAATTTGCAAACCGCACCACCCCGGAATATTTTTTATTGCATTTTTTTCGAATTTCGATGATGTTCTGAACAAATTGCGTACCTTTACACAACAATTATTTAATGCCCCCACGGGCTGCCCCGCCGGCCTCTTCGCCGGCGGGAGGCGCCGCGACGGGCCGCCGCCCCGCCCCACTCGGCACCGGGCGGCAAACGGACAAACACGATGACACCCCAGGAACGAATCGAGGAGCTCCGCCGGGAGCTCGACCGCCACAACTATAAATATTACGTCGAAAACGCCCCCGAAATCTCCGACTTCGAGTTCGACACGATGATGCGCGAGCTCATCGACCTCGAGCGGGAGTATCCCCAGTATGCCGACCCCAACTCGCCGTCGGTGCGCGTGGGCAGCGACCTGACCTCCGACTTTCGGACCGTCCGCCACCGCTTCCCGATGCTCTCGCTGGGCAACACCTACTCGCTCGACGAGCTGCACGAGTTCATCGACCGCATCGAGCGGGAGGTGGGGGCCGCCGACCTGGTCTGCGAGCTGAAGTTCGACGGCACGGCCATCTCGCTCACCTACGAACACGGCGCGCTGGTGCTGGCCGCGACGCGCGGCGACGGTGTCGAGGGCGACGACGTGACGGCCAACGTCCGCACCATCCGCTCCGTGCCGCTGCATCTGCACGGCGAGGGGTGGCCCGAGCTGTTCGAAATCCGCGGCGAGGTGCTGATGCCCTACGCCTCGTTCGACCGGCTGAACGCCGAGCGCGAAGCGGCGGGTGAGCCGCTGCTGGCCAATCCGCGCAATGCGGCGGCCGGGACGCTCAAGCAGCAGGCCTCGTCGGTGGTGGCCCACCGCGGGCTGGACTGCACGCTCTACCAGCTGGCGGGCGACAACCTCCCCTTCACGAACCACTGGGAGAGCCTGCAGCAGGCGCGCACGTGGGGCTTCAAGGTATCCGACGCGATGCGCATCTGCCACACGCGGGCCGAGGTCGACGCCTTCATCGACCACTGGGATACGGCGCGGCGCGAGCTGCCCTTCCCGACCGACGGCGTGGTCATCAAGGTCAACGACTTCGCCCTTCGGCGCCAGCTGGGCTTCACGGCCAAGGCGCCGAAGTGGGCCGTCGCCTACAAGTTCAAGGCCGAGCAGGCCCTCACGCGGCTCACAAGCGTCGACTTCCAGGTGGGGCGCACGGGGGCCATCACGCCGGTGGCCAACCTCGAACCGGTGCTGCTGGCCGGCACCACGGTCCGCCGGGCGACGCTCCACAACGCCGAGCAGATGGCGCTGCTCGACATCCGCCCGGGCGACATGGTCTATGTCGAGAAGGGGGGCGAGATTATCCCGAAAATCACGGGCGTCGAGCTCTCGATGCGCCCGGCCGACAGCCGCCCCTTCACCTACATCACCGAGTGCCCCGTCTGCCACACGCCGCTGGTGCGCTACGAGGGCGAGGCGAAGCACTACTGCCCCAATGCGGACGGCTGCCGCCCGCAGATTCTCGGCCGCATCATCCACTTCATCGGCCGCAAGGCGATGGACATCGAGGGGCTGGGCGAGGAGACCGTCGAGCTGCTCTACGACAACGCGCTGGTGCGCAACGTCGCCGACCTCTACGACCTGCGCGCCGAACAGCTGGCCCCGCTGCCGCGGCTGGGCGAGCGGTCGGCCGAGAACATCATCCGCTCCATCCGCCGCTCGACGGAGGTGCCCTTCGCGCGGGTGCTCTTCGCGCTGGGCATCCGCTTCGTGGGCGAGACGACGGCCAAGTATCTGGCGGGCCACTTCGGCTCGCTCGACGCCGTGATGAAGGCCTCGCGCGAGGAGCTGGTCGAGGCCGACGAGGTGGGCGGCCGCATCGCCGACGCCATCCGCGAATACTTCGCCGACGAGGAGAACCTGCGCATCATCGACCGCCTGCGCAGAGCCGGGGTGCAGCTGGAGGCCCGGGCCCGCACGCTCGCCTCGAACCGTCTGGCGGGCAAGAGCTTCGTCATCTCGGGACGTTTCCTGAACCACAGCCGCGACGAGCTGAAGGAGCTCATCGAGCTGCACGGCGGGCGCAACCTCTCGGCCGTCTCGGCCAACGTCGACTACATCGTGGCGGGCGAGAAGATGGGCCCGGCGAAGCTCAAGAAGGCCGAGAAGCTGGGGCTGAAGATAATCTCCGAGGAGGAGTTCGACGCCATGCTGGCCGAGGCCGACTCGCCCGAGGCAGTGCCCGAAGCAGGAACGGAACCCGAGGCAGGAGCGGAACCCGAAACAGGAGCGGCACCCGAAGCGGCGGAGGAGACCCCGACCGAAACGGAACCGGCAGCCAGCCCGACCGGGGAGCAGGCCGAAACCGGTGCGAAGCCCGAGGCAGGCGCGAAACCCGAAGCAGAACCGAAGCCCGAGGCAGGCGCGGCACCCGACGCCGGAGCGAGACCCGGCAGCGACGGCGCGGCGCGGCAGGGCGAACTCTTCTGAGGCGCGGCGGCTCCGGGGCGGCACTCCCGCGGCGGCTCCGGCCGAATGTTTCCGGACGGCAGCTCCGACCGAACACTCCCGGGGCGCGGCTCCAGCCGAACTCAACCGGGGCGGCGGCTCCGGCCCAGCGGCTCCGGCCGCAGACAACCATCAGCACCATGAACAGGGGCACGACCGGTAACCGGTCCGAGGCCCGCAAACCATAAACCCTAAACAGCGAACAAACCATGTTACAGAACAAACTGGCCGGCGCAGGCGCCGCCATGATAACCCCCTTTACGCCCGACAGACGGGTGGACTACCAGGCTCTGGCCCGCATGCTCGACTACGTCATCGAGGGGGGCGTCGACTACATCGTGGCCCTGGGCACCACGGCCGAGACACCGACGCTCTACATGCCCGAACGGGCCGTCATCGCCATGTACATCACCGACCACATCCGCGGCCGCGTGCCGCTGGTGATGGGCTGCGGCGGCAACTCCACCTCGGAGGTGCTCGACCAGCTGCGCGAATTCGACCTGCGGGGCGCCGACGCCATCCTGAGCGTGACGCCCTATTACAACAAACCCTCGCAGGAGGGGCTCTACCAGCACTTCCGCACCGTCTCGGAGCACTCGCCGCTGCCCGTCATCCTCTACAACATCCCCGGCCGCACGGGGGTCAACATGACGGCCGAGACGACGCTCCGCATCGCGCGCGACTTCCCCAACGTAATCGGCATCAAGGAGGCCTCGGGCAACATCGAGCAGATGCAGCAGATTCTCGACAACCGCCCCGAAGGGTTCCTCGTCCTCTCGGGCGACGACGGCATGACGCTCGAGCTGATGCGCCACGGCGGCGACGGCGTCATCTCGGTGGCGGCTAACGCCTTCCCGTGCCGCTTCATGGAGTGCATCAACCTGGCCAAGCGCGGGGCGTTCGACGAGGCCGACCGCGCCTACGAACGGCTGCGCGAGGCGGTCGAGGCGCTCTTCGCCGAGGGCAACCCCGTCGGCGTGAAGTGCGCCCTTGCGAGCATGGGGCTCATCGGCCCCACGATGCGTCTGCCGCTGGTCGAGGGGACCGAAGCGCTGCGCCGCCGCTTCGAAAAACTCATTGCGGAATACGATTTGCGGTAGGCTGCACGTTAGTTATCCATCCAGTAACGTGCACAACCGCTGCCTATGAAACGATTCGAACAAGTGCTCCTTGCACTGCTGCTCCTGCCGGCGCTGGCGCTGGCCAAGGTGCCCGACGACGAAGACATCCTCGACCGGACGATGAACACCGCCTCGCCCTTCTACTACACGAAGCTGATGATGCGCTACAACGCGGGCGATTCGACGATGACCGACGAGGACTACCACTACCTCTACTACGGCTACGCCTTCCAGGATGCCTACAAGCCCTTCGCCTCGAACCAGGCGCTCGACCGCATGCTGATGATTGCCGCGCGCATCGACGTCGAGCGGCCGCTGCGCGAGGACCTCGAGCTGCTCGTCTCGGCGGGCAACGACGCCCAGAAGGTCGACCCCTTCAGCCCGAAGGTGCTCAACCTGATGGCCTACGCCTACGGGGCGCTGGGCGACACCATCCGCGAGCGGGCCTACTACGAACGGATGAACCGCATCATCCGCACCATCGAGCAGTCGGGCGACGGCTACACGCAGAAGACGCCGCAGCACATCCTCATGTTCGACCATGCACTCGACGTGCTCGCCTCCGAGGGGCTCCCCTACGGCCGCAGCCGCGTCATCAGCCGCGAGGTCGAGTTCGTGCCGCTCGTCTCGCCCATGGTCATCGAGGGGAAGAAGCGCAAGGGGTTCTACTTCGACTTCAGCCGCATCTACCGCAACAAACCCGAGGGATACACCTATAAACGTGACCGCACATGGCAATTCAACAATCTGAAACCCCGCACCTACAAATAATCGCACGCCGCCTGCTGCTGCTCGTGCTGACGGCCGCCGCGGCCTTCGGCTGCAGCAAGGAGGAAGGCGAGCGGCAGCGCCTTGAGAGCAACGTTGCGAGCGTCGTGCTGCGCTCCGAGGCGGGCTCCGAGGCGTCGTTCACCGTCTCGTCGAGCGGCCCGTGGTCACTCACCACGACGGGCGAGGAGTTCGAGGTCGTCGGCCCCGCGAGCGGCGACCGCGGCGAGACGACCGTCACGGTGCGGGCGCTCGCCGCAAATGAGGGGCGGCTGCGCCGCGAGCTGGGCAGCATCACGCTGCAGCTCGACAAGGGCGGGCTCCAGACGCAGGTAGGCGTCGAGCAGAGCATGGCCACGGCGCCCCAGACGCTGCTCATGTACATGCCCTGGTCGGGCGACCTCACCTCGTTCTTCGAGCAGAACCTCGCCGACATGGAGCAGACCGTCGCCGCCGGCTACCTCGGCGATACGCGGCTCGTGGTCTTCTTCATGCCCGATGAGCGGCGGGCCGAGTTCTTCGAGCTCTACCACGACAACGGGCAGTGCGTCCGGCTGAACCACCGCACCTACGATACGGCGCCCGACTTCACCACGGCCGAGGGCATCGCCTCCATCCTCGAGCAGGTGCGCCAGACGGCCCCCGCCGAGCGCTACGCCATGACGATTGGCAGCCACGGCATGGCCTGGCTCCCCGTCTCGGGCATCTACGCGCGGCCCGGCAGCGCGGCTCCGCGCGAGCGGGAGTACTGGGAGTATGCGGCCGAGGGTGCGGCACTGACCCGCTGGTTCGGCGGCAAGCTGGACCAGTACCAGACCGACATCACCACGCTGGCCGAGGGCATCACGCAGGCCGGCATGGAGATGGAGTACATCCTCTTCGACGACTGCTACATGTCGTCGGTCGAGGTGGCCTACGACCTGCGCCACGTCACGCGCCACCTCATCGGCTCGACGTGCGAAATCATGGCCTACGGATTCCCCTACGCCCTGATGGGGCGCTACCTGGTCGGCGAGCCCGACTACGAGAACATCTGCGAGTCGTTCTACCGCTTCTACAGCTCGTACCAGTACCCCTACGGGACGATTGGCGTGACGGACTGCGCCGAGCTGGAGCGTCTGGCCGACATCATGAAGCGCATCAATGCGGGCGATGTCTTCGACGGCTCGCAGCTCTCCGAGCTGCAGGTGCTCGACGGCTACAACCCGACGCGTTTCTTCGACCTGGGGGACTACGTCCGCCACCTCTGCACATCGCCCACGCTGCTTGCCGAGTTCGAGGAGCAGCTCGCCCGCACGGTCCCCTACCACCGCCACACGCCGGAGTTCTACTCGATGTCGAGCGGAGCGAAGGCGATTCGCACCTTCTCGGGCATCACCACCTCGGACCCGAGCACGAGCGACGCCACGCGGACCAAGCAGCAGACCGCATGGTGGCAGGCCACGCACGAATAGCGGGCCGCTGACCGGGGTGCCGACCGGCCGCCCGCGCGACCTGCCGACCATAGCTCCGCCGCCAGCCCATAAAAAAAGAAGAGAAGCGACCCCGCAAGGGTCGCTTCCCTTTTATCCATTCATTTGCCCGGCCCCGGCCTGCTCCCGGCTCACCCGAAGCACCGGCGCGGGTCCTCTCTGCGCGGTCCGGCCCCGCCTGCTCCTGCCGCCCCTTCTACTCCCGGACCGGCGACGCATACCCGACCCGGCCCGCATCGGCCCGCGCATAGATGACCTGCAGGCGGCGCGTCATGAAGAACTGCAGCACGCCGCGCAGGAACATGTAGAGCATGAAAGCGAGCCAGAGAGCGTTGTTGCCAATCCACCCGTAGAAGAGGTGGTAGATGGCGAAGTAGGCCGCCGTAGCCCAGAACATCGAGTTGCGCATCACGCGCGTATGGGTCGCTCCCACCATGATGCCGTCCATGATGAAGGGCATGGCGCTGGCGATGGGGATGATGATAATCCAGACGATGTAGCGCCCGGCAAGCTCGACGATGGTCGGGGCGTCGGGGGCCGACGCGTCGACGAAGAGCCCCACCAGGTCGCGCCACCAGACGATGTAGATGCCCACGAAGAGGGCCGAGACGGCCGTCCCCCAGAAGATGCAACGCTTGAGGCATGCGCGCAGCGAGCGGCCGTCGCGCGCCCCGATGAAGCGCCCCGTGAGCGCCTCGGCGGCATAGGCGAAGCCGTCGTTCATGTAGGAGAAGAGGGTGAAGAGCTCGAGCAGCAGCGTGTTGACCGCCAGCATCGCCGGGTTGTCCATGCGGGCCGAGGCCCCCGTGAAGAAGGTGTAGACGGCCACGATGCAGAGCGTGCGCAGCATGATGTCGCGGTTGACGATGAAGAAGTGGCGCAGCGGACGCAGGTCGAAGACCTCGCGCCAGTCGATGCCCGTCAGCACGTGCCGGTAGCGCCACACCAGCAGCAGCGCCGCCAGCATCACCCCCGTCCACTGCCCCGCAACGGAGCCGTAGGCGATGCCGACGATGCCCATCTTCATGCCGAAGGCGAACCAGAGGCTGCACCCCACGTGGACGATGTTGACCGTCACGGCCGTGCACATCGGAATCAGGGCGTTCTGCATGCCCGTATACCAGCCGTTGAAGCCGAAGAGCATGATGCCCGCCGGGACGGCCCAGATGCGGGCGTAGAAGTAGGCGCGCGTCATCTCGCCGCCGTTCATGGCCCAGAGCGCCAGCTCGCCGATGGGGTACTGCAGCGCGACGACCAGCAGCCCCATCGAGGCGGCCACCACCAGCGCACGGGCCAGCATGTTGGTGCACTCGCGGAAGTCGCCCGCACCGAAGGCCTGCGCCGTGAAGCCGCTCGTGCCCATCCGCACGAAGGAGCAGTTCCAGTAGATGAAGTTGAAAATCGAGACCCCGATGGCCAGCGCCCCGATGTTGGCCGCCGAGTCACCGGCCGAGTGGCCGGCGATGGCCGTACCGACGATGCCCATCAGGGGCACCGTGATGTTCGAGACGATGTTGGGCAGCGCCAGGCGCAGGATTTCGCGGTTCATCGACATGGGCACTCGCCGCCGGAGGGTAGATGCCGCAAAGAGCCGCCGCGGCAGGGGGTTCCGGCGAAGCGAATACAAAGATACACTTTAATTCGACAAAATGAAGGCCCCGCCCCCCTTTTGTTTCCGATTTCGGCACGAAGCGTGTGCAGAATCCCGAAAATTGAATTACCTTTGCGCAACCTTGTCGACGCGTGCGGGTTAGCGCATCGGAGGGGAAGCCCCCTTCCCGTGCCCGGACCCATGCGCAGGGCCGCCGCTCCGCACGGCGGAGACGCAGCCGCCGACCGGGCAAAAGGGGCAAATGCCGGCAGGAATCCGGGCGTCAGCGACGCCCCGAAACGAGTTCGACGTATTCCGCCGCCGGCAGGAGCCTCCGTTCAGCAAACAGACCATACCGAAAAAACATCCACGTCGAACTCGACCATTCGTATGAAAGAACACAAGAACGACTCAACCGACGCACTCGCACGCTTCGGGCGTGACAAGCGGGTGCGTACCGCAACGGTCACGGCGGAACGCGTTGAGCGCAGCCCGCGTCCGCAGCGCGATGCCGCCGACTCGGAGCGACCCACAACGGACCGACAGCCCCGCAAACGGGCTTCGTACAACCCCAACTTCACGGCCGACAACCGCCCGCTGCACGAGGAGCAGCAGGGCCGCAGCTACGGCGAGCGTCCGCACTACGGCGAGAAGGAGCACTCCGGACGAGGCTTCCAGGGCCGGGGAGGCGCCGCACGCGGAGGCGAGAGCCGCCGCGGGCAGTACGCAACGCGCGACCGCGACGAGCGGCACGAGACGCGCGGCCGCTATGAGCGCTACGAGCGCCGCGACCGCCGCGAAGAGCAGTACGGTTACTACGACGAGGAGCCGCGCGAGGAGTACGGCCGCTACGGGCAGCGCGACGAGCGTGACGAGGAGCGGCGTGCAGGCCGCGGCCGTGACGACCGCCGTGACGACCGCCGCGAACGCCGCGCCGGGGAGTACGGCCACGCACCGCACAAACCCAACAAGCGATACGACAACAACCGCGCAGAGGGGCGCTCCGCCTCGGCATACGGCGAGCGCAAGGCTCCGCGCAAGTATGGCGAACGGCCCTCGTACGACGGGCGCCGCGAGGAGCGCGGCGGACGCTTCTCCTCGGAGCGGCGCGGCGAACGGAGCTCCTATCCGCGTTTCGACGCGGCGAAGGGGAGCGGCGAGATTCGCCTCAACCGCTTCATCGCGCAGTCGGGCCTCTGCTCGCGCCGCGAGGCCGACGACTACATCCAGGCGGGCGTGGTCACGGTCAACGGGCAGGTGGTCACGGAGCTGGGGAGCAAGGTGAAGCCGACGGACGACGTGCGCTTCAACGGCGAGCGCGTACAGGGCGAGAAGAAGGTCTACCTCGTGCTCAACAAGCCCAAGGGATATGTGACCACGATGGAGGACCCCCACACCGACAAGACGGTGATGGAGCTGGTCAAGGGAGCCTGCACGGAGCGCATCTATCCGGTTGGCCGGCTCGACAAGAACAGCGTGGGACTGCTGCTCTTCACCAACGACGGCGACCTGACCAAGCAACTCACCCACCCCTCCTACCGCAAGAAGAAGATTTACCAGGTGACGCTCGACAAGCCCCTCACGCGTGCCGACATGGATGCCATCGCCGAGGGCATCACGCTCGAGGACGGCGAAATCTATGCCGATGAAATCTCCTACGTATCGGAGAACAAGGAGGAGGTCGGCATCGAAATCCACTCGGGGCGCAACCGCATCGTGCGGCGCATCTTCGAGCATCTGGGCTATACGGTGCTGAAGCTCGACCGGGTCTACTACGCCGGTCTGACGAAGAAGAACCTCAAGCGCGGACAGTGGCGCTTCCTCACGCGCGAGGAGGTTGAGCGCCTCAAGTCGGGACAGTACGAATAGTGCGCCGCGGGCTAACCGCCGCCGGACCACGGAGGCCGCATCTGTGCGGCCTCCGTTTTTTTGTTCTCCGCCGCCTCACCCCGGCTGTTCCGGCATCCTCTCCGCCACCCGGTCCGGCACTACCCCCCCCACACACAGACAGTCGCCTACCCGACGACACAAGCGTCCAACACTCGCTTGCCCCACGACCTCCTCTCCGGCGCCCAAACCAACCGCCCACACACACCTCCTGCCGCGCCTCCCCGCGCCCCCCTCCCCGACAGACACAAAAAAGCGGCTCCCGGCACCGGAACCGCCACCCTACATCCGCATCCTCGCCCGCACCATCCGCCCCCCGAACCGGCTGGGAAAAAGCACCCTCTTCCTGCCACGTCTTCCACGTCCGCGCCGCCCGGAAAAGCGCCGCCCCGCACCTCTCTCCGCCCCCACGCACCCGCCCGCACCAGGGAAAAGCTCCGGAGCCCGCCCCCACACATCCGCATCCTCGCCCACCTGCACCTCTCTCCGACTCCCTGCTCACGCGCCCCACCCAAGCTCCCCCTCTCGCCACCCCGCAACGCCCGAAAAAACGTCACCCCGCATCCCGCCAGCCGCCTCCCCGCGCCTTCCCGCACCTCCAAGTACCTCCCCTCCCCGGCAGGCACAAAAAAAGCGGCAGCCCGCTAAAGGCTGCCGCGCTTCGTTCAAACCGCCGGGCGATTAGTTACCCTTGATTTGGTTGTAGAGGTCGTTGTACTTCTTGTACTTGTCCATCATGCCCTCCTCGTCACGCAGACGGAAGCAGAGCGACTTGAGGAACTCAACGGCGTCCGGGTCGTTGGGCTTCAGCTCGAGGACCTTCTCGAACCAGGGCACTGCTGCCATGTAGACCGCATTGACCGTCTTCAGGTCGGCATCGTAGTCGGCCTGGCTGCTGTACTGACGCTCGTTCATCTCCTTGTTCATGGCATCGCCCTTGAGCGCATAGAAGAGGCCGAGGTAGTAGTTGCCCTCGTACATGTCGGGCTTCAGTTCGACAATCTTCTCGAACGACTTGATGCTCTCGTCGTAGTTCTTCAGCGCGTAGAAGATACGGCCGCGGCCGAACCAGAGGTCCGTGTTGGTCGGATTCTCGGCAATGGCGGCCTCAATCATCGTCACCAGGTCGGCGGGGTCGCCCACGCCCTTCTCGGCCGTGTAGAGCTGCATCAGACCGTCGAGAATACGCTCGTTCTTCGGGAACTTCTCGATACCCTCCAGCAGCGCATCTTTGCTCTTCATGACGAAGGCGGCGTCCTTATCCTTCTGGCCGTAGTAGCAGTGGAAGAGGTAGTAGTAGATGTTGCCATCCTCGTCCGTATAGCCCTGCTCGAGCGCACGGTTCAGGTAGTCGGCACCCTCGGCATAGGCCTCGGGGTTCGTCGAACCCTCGACCGTCTTCAGATAGCCCGCATAGTAGAGCAGCGCCAGGTTGGGCTTCTCGCCGTAGGCGGGGCTGCTCTGTGCGGCATAGGCCGTCATGTAGTACTTGGCCGCGTCGGCATACTTGCCCGTGGTGATGCTCACGTCACCGGCCTGTGCGCAGAAGTCGCTGATTTGCTTCAGACCGACCTTGACCTTCGATGCGGTCTTGGGGTCCATGTCGTAGGCCTTGTTGTAGGCCTCGAGCGAGAGCTCCAGAGCGCCGGGGTAAATCTCCTGGGTCTGCGTCCATGCCATAATCTTGTTGTCCTTGACATAGGCCGTGTAGTAGGGATATACATAGGCCGTGTAGGGCACGTCGAGCAAGGTCACCTCGGAGGTCGACTGGGGGTCTCCGTCGTTGAACTTGAGCATCACGGGGTCCATTTCGAGGAACAGGTCCTTCGTCGGTTCGGATACGGCCTCGAAGAACAGCTTGCCGCGATTTACCCACGTTGCAGCCTTGGCTCCCTTCTTGGCGTCGGCGATGTCGGCGTCGCTCTTCTCGATTTTCGAAAGGAACGAATCCTTGTTCACCTTCTGAGCCTGCACGGCGGGAACTGCCAGAAGCAGCGCCGCGAGGGCCGTTACACATGTTTTTTTCATAAAGAACTTATTTTTAGGTGTTTGTATTTGGTTTCCGTCATGCGGTGTTTCCTACCTGCAAATATAGGCATAAAATCCACTACTGCAACAGATGCGCCGCATGAAACTGCCCCAAAGATGTCCTTTCCGGCCGAAACGGCCCGGAGGAACTACTTCTCCGGGGTCGTCTCAGTCGTCTCGGTCGTTGCGTCCTGAGCGCCGTTCTCCGCATCCGGAGCCTCGACTGCGGTCTGTCCCGCCGTTTCGTCCGTTGCGGCAGAAGTCTCCTCCTCGTCGGCATGCGGCACGGCCATGACCGAAGCAATCGCGTCGCCCTCGCGCAGGTTGATGATGCGCACGCCCTGCGTGGCGCGTCCCGCCATGCGGATTTGCGACACGGCCGTGCGGATGGTCAGGCCCGAGCGGTTGATAATCATCAGGTCGTTGTCGTCGGTCACGGCCTGAATCGAAATCAGGTCGCCGGTCTTCTCCGTGATGTTAATCGTCTTCACGCCCTTGCCGCCGCGGTTGGTGATGCGGTACTCCTCCAGGTCGGTGCGCTTGCCGTAGCCGTTCTCGCTCAGCACGAGCACGTCCTGCTTCGAGTCGGGCTCGATGCAAATCATGCCGACCACCTCGTCGCCCTCCTCGAGCGAAATGCCGCGCACGCCGGCGCCCACACGTCCGATGGGACGCACCGTCGTCTCGTTGAAGCGAATCGCCTTGCCGCCGCGGGCCGCAATCATGATTTCGGCGCTGCCGTTCGTGAGCTTCGCCTCGAGCAGCTGGTCGCCCTCGCGGATGACAATCGCGTTGACGCCGTTCTGGCGCGGACGCGAGTAGGCCTCGAGCAGCGTCTTCTTGATGACGCCCTCCTTCGTGCACATGACGATGTAGTGGCTGTTCACGTAGTCGGCATCGTCCAGACGCTTGACGTGGATGTAGGCGCGCACCTTGTCGTCGGGCTCAATCTGGATGACGTTCTGGATGGCGCGGCCCTTCGAGCTGCGCGTGCCCTCGGGAATCTCGTAGACCTTGAGCCAGTAGCAGCGGCCCTTCTCCGTGAAGAAGAGCATCGTGTTGTGCATCGTGGCCGTATAGATGTGCTCGATGAAGTCCTCGTCGCGCGTGGCGCTCCCCTTGGCACCCACGCCGCCGCGGTTCTGCGTACGGTACTCGGCCAGCGGCGTGCGCTTGATGTAGCCCATGTGCGAGATGGTGATGACCATGTCGTCGTCGGCGTAGAAGTCCTCGGGGTTAAACTCCTCCGAGGCGTAGACAATCTCCGTGCGGCGCTCGTCGCCGTACTTCTCCTTGACCTCGAGCAGCTCCTGCTTGACAATCTCGAGCTGCATGCCGACGTTGGCCAGCACCTCCTTCAGGTGGGCAATCTGCTTCTCGAGCTCGTCGCGCTCGGCCACCAGCTTGCCGTGCTCGAGCCCCGTGAGGGCGCGCAGACGCATCTCGATGATGGCCGAAGCCTGGATGTCGCTCAGCCCGAAGCGCTGAATCATCGTCTGCTTGGCGGCGTCGGGTGTCTGCGACGAGCGGATGATGTGGACAATCTCGTCGATGTTGTCCTGGGCGATGAGCAGACCCAGCACGATGTGGAGGCGCTCCTCGGCCTTGCGCAGCTCGAAGCGCGTGCGGCGCACCACCACGTCGTGGCGGTGGTTGACGAAGTGCTTGACCAGGTCGCGCAGGTTGAGCAGCTGCGGGCGGCCGTTGACCAGCGCGATGTTGTTCACCGGGAAGACCGTCTGCAGCGGCGTATTCTTGTAGAGCGTGTTGAGCACGACGCTCGCCACGGCATCGTGCTTCAGAATCACGATGATGCGCAGTCCGTTGCGGTCCGACTCGTCGTTGATGTAGGAGATGCCCTCAATCTTCTTCTCGTTAATCATGTCGGCGATTTTCTTAATCATCTCCGCCTTGTTGACCATGTAGGGAATCTCCGTGATGACGATGCACTCGCGGCCGCTGGCCGTATGCTCGATTTCGGTGCGGGCGCGCATGACCACCCGACCGCGGCCCGTGAGCAGCGCCTCGCGCACGCCCTCGTAGCCGTAGATGATGCCTCCCGTCGGGAAGTCGGGGGCCTTGACGTATTTGAGCAGCTCCTCGCACTCGATGTCGGGGTTGTCGACATAGGCGCAGCAGGCGTCGACCACCTCGCCCAGGTTGTGCGGGGCCATGTTGGTCGCCATGCCGACGGCAATACCGCTCGCGCCGTTGACCAGCAACAGCGGAATCTTCGTGGGGAGGACCGTGGGTTCGGGAATCGTATCGTCGAAGTTGAGCGTCCAGTCGACCGTCTCCTTGTCGATGTCGGCCATCACCTCGTCGGTGATTTTCTTCATGCGGGCCTCGGTGTAACGCATGGCGGCAGGCGAGTCGCCGTCCATCGAGCCGAAGTTGCCCTGGCCGTCCACGAGCGGGTAGCGCATCGACCAGTCCTGAGCCAGACGCACCATGGCGTCGTAGACCGACGAGTCGCCGTGGGGGTGGAACTTACCGAGCACGTCGCCGACGATACGTGCCGACTTACGCGTGGGTCTGTCCGAATAGAGATTCAGCTCGGCGCTCATGTCGTAGAGGATACGGCGATGCACGGGCTTCAGACCGTCCCGCACATCGGGAAGCGCACGCGACACGATGACCGACATCGAATAGTCGATGTAGGCCGTCTTCATCTGCTCCTCGATGTTAATGGGGATGATACGCCCCACCAAACCGGCATTCTTTTCTTCTTCAGTTAGCATTTCTCTCTGGAATTACCTTCGTTTTAACAGACAAAAATAGGCTTTTTTTTCGATATGGCCAACTTTGGGCGCCGAAATCTGGGGCCGCGACGGGGCAATTCGCGCGATTTGTCCCCGCAAGGCCCCTTTTCGGGCGATATGAGCCGTTCAAAAAAAAATCCCGACAGGGGGTCGGGATTTGTACGGGGTTTCGCGGCGGGTCGGAGCCGCCGCGCGATGGTTTCGGCCGCAGGCGCCGCCTCTGCAATCAATGGCGG